>Ga0210383_10003398_pt1 | contig 14278 bp, 13 predicted proteins | sample IncBWC14OmetaG_FD_160072 | JGI IMG/M metagenome (GOLD analysis project Ga0210383, IMG submission 160072) | Forest soil microbial communities from Barre Woods Harvard Forest LTER site, Petersham, Massachusetts, United States - Inc-BW-C-14-O ...
GGTGCCCAACCAGCCCTCTCCCGCTGGCGTCAGGCCGAACTCGGAATAGTAGGCAGCGGTCTCGGCGACGTTCGGAACGCCCATGGTGATAGAGGTCAAGCGATGCAAGGCCATCGGACGCTGCCTTTCCTGAGGAGTTTCTTTCCGTCATGCGGTCACTCGCGGTCGGTCGTGAGCTGGCGGCCGGGCCCGGCAGCGAACTGGTGCCTGAGCTCGCCGATGCCGGCGACGTGACTAACGAGTTCGTCGCCTGGTGCGAGCCAGCGCGGCGGGACGCGGCCGAGGCCGACCCCCGCCGGGGTGCCGGTGAAGATTACGTCTCCCGGCAGCAGCGGCAGGGTGGCGGAGAGCTTTTCGATCAGCGCCGGCACGGAGAAGATGAGGTCACCAGTGCGGCCGTGCTGCATCTGCTCGCCGTTGATGGCACAGCCCAGTTCGAGATCGTTCGGATCATCCAGTTCGTCCAGGGTGATCAGCCACGGCCCGACCGGACCGAAGCCCGGCAGTGATTTGCCCAGGCTGAACTGCGGCGGGGTGGCGGCTGACTGCAGGATCCGTTCAGAGATGTCCTGGCCGACGGTATAGCCGGCCACGTAGGACAGCGCGTCGGCCGCGCGGACATGCTCGGCGCGGCGGCCGATGACCACGACCAGCTCGACTTCCCAGTCGGTATGCCCGCCCTCTGGCAGCGTGATGACACCGCGTGGGCCGGTGATGCAGCTGGGGAACTTAGTGAACACCGGCGGCTCGCCAACTGGAGCGGCGAAGCCGGACTCGGCGGCGTGGTCGCGGTAGTTCAAGCCGATGCCCAGCACCTGCCGCGGCGCCGGCGTGGGCGGGCCGAGATCGGTGACCCGTACCGGCACGCCGCCCTCCCAGCGGGCGCGTGCCGCCCAGGCCGTGAACGCGCCCCAGGTCTCGTATATGGCTTGCGGTTCGGGGCCGAACAGGCCGCTGCTGTTCTTCTCGACGTCGTAGGCGATCTCGTGCCCGGCATCGCCGGTGACGACGGCAAGGCGGCCGGACAGGTTCGCGATGCGCATGAAGCTCTCCCCGATGGAGGCGGATCAATATGAGCCGAACGGGCGGAGGTGCGCGCTCAGACGAGCGGGGTGATGTGGTCCTCGCGGCCAAGCAGTGCCTTGCCGTAGACCTCGTAGCCGACGACGGGCAGCACCACGGCGTGCCGGGCGGCGACCGAGGAGTCGCGCCAGATCCGCTGCAGCGGGCTCGCCTCGGCGAAGCTGGCGGCACCGTGCGCGTACAGCAGGATGTCGATCGCCTTGACTACGTGGTCGACGGCCCAGCCGGTGTCGGCCCGCACCCGGGCGCGGGCGACGAAGTCGGGGTACACGCCGCGGGTGGCGGCCTCGTCGATGTCGTCGGCCGCGCGGTAGGCATGCAGGTGCGCGGTGTCGATGAGCATCGCGGCCTCGGCCAGCTGCAGCTGGAAGGCCACCGAGTCGGCCTGCGCGGTGTAGAAGGTGTAGGAGATCGGCTTCTTGGCCGCCTTCTGCCTCACGATCTCCAGCGCGGCCCGGCCCATGCCCAGCTGCGGGCCGACCAGGACCAGCGCCAGGATCGGCACGAACGCGGACCGGTAGAGGACCTCGCCGGTGAGCTCGGTGCCGTAGTGTCCCTCGATCGCGGCCGGCACGGAGATGATCCGGTGGCTTGGGACGAAGACGTCCTTGGCGATCAGGCAGTTGCTGCCGGTCGACTTCATCCCTGCGACGAACCAGGTCTCCTCATACTCCAGGTGGCTGCGCGGGATCAGGGCCAAGCCCTGGTCGACGACCTCGCCCGACTCATCGGTCACTGGTATCCCGAGCACCGCCCAGCTGGCGTGCCACGACCCGGAGGTGTAATACCAGCGGCCGGTGACCTGGTGGCCACCCTCGACCTTGCGAGTCTCCGCGGTCGGCGCGAGCACCCCGCAGACCTGCGCATCGGCGTCCTGGCCCCACACATCGTCCTGCGCCTGCTGCGGGAACAAACCAGCCAGCCACGCGCAGACATTCAGCAGGGCTACCACCCAGGCGGTGCCGCCGTCGGCCTCCCCGACCGCGGCCGACACATCGAGCATGGTACGCATCGAGGATTCGTAGCCGCCGTAGCGCCTCGGCTGGGCGGTCTTGAGGATGCCCGCGCTTAGCAGCGCCTGCATGCTCTCCTCCGCCACGCGGCGGTCCTGCTCACCCTGGGCGGCGTTCCGGCGGATCAGCGGCTGCAGTTCCCTGACGCGCGCGACCAGCTCGGTCGCGTCTGGGACTTCGGTCCGGGAATCGGTCGCGGCAGTCATGGCAATTCTCCTTAGACGGGTCGGGGCGCGGTCAGCGAGCGCACGCTGCGATGGCGTCGGCGACGCGCGGACGGGGCCGGTCGGCGAAGCGGGAATGGGTGCCGAAGGTGCGGTGGGCGTAGACGAGCGGCGGCCGGCCGCCGCAGCTGCTGGCCGAGCGCACGAGCCCGAACAACAGCAGGTGGTCGCCGGCCTCGACGCATCTGTGCAGGTCGCAGACCATCCACCCGGCCGCGTCCGCCAGCCGCGGCAGCCCATCGTCGGCGAACCAGTCGACCACGCCGAAGCGGTCAGCGCCGCGGCGGGCGAAGGTCACCGCCAGGTCATCTTGGGCCTGGCCGAGAATGTTGACCCCGAAGCGGCCGGTCGACTGGATCTGGCGCAGCAGCGTGGATCCGCGGTCGAACGCGACGCTGACCAGCGGCGGGTCCAGCGACAACGAGGCGAACGAGCTCACCGTCGCGCCGAACGGGGCGCCGTCCGCCAGAGTGGTCACGACCGTCACGGGCGCGCAAACGCCGGCCATCAGGTCACGGAACCGCTGCGGATCGATCATCACCACTCCAAATTCTCCATGATGATTACGTAGATCTTGCGGCGAGGGCTCTGGCCATGTCAAGAGTTCTTGCCATATTGTTTATGGAGAATTACTGATGCGGTCGAGGAGGCACGATGAGCACACCGCCGGGCGATACGGGCTACGACGCGCCCGCGCTGCGGCCCCAGGACTGGCATCGTCACGGGCGAGCCGGCGACAGCAGGCCCGCAGCCCGGCTGTCGCGCGCCGAGAGCGCCGCCACACAGCTCATCGCCATCGCCGACGCCGCCGACGCCGGCGACCGCCTCGGCTCAAGGGAGGAACTGCGGGCCGGATGCCAGGTCTCGGTCGGCACGTTCAACGAGGCGCTGCGCATCGCGCAGTCGCGCGGGGTCATCTCGGTGCGTCCCGGGCCAGGCGGCGGAGTGTTCGCCGCTGCCCAGTCACCGATGGTGCGGCTGGGCAACTCCGTGCTGGCGCTGGACGCCGACGAGACCTCGGTGGCCGAGGCCGTGCGGATCCGCGACGCGCTCGACCCGCTGCTCATCGAGGACGCGCTCTGGTACGCATCGCCCGCCGACATCGCCGGAATGCGCGAGATCCTGGCCGACATGGCCTCGGCCGCCGGGCGGCTTGACCCCACCGGGTTCGTGCACGCCAACTGGTCGCTGCACGCCCGCATCGCCGCCGTCAGCCCGCACGCCATGCTGCGCTCGCTGTATGTCAACCTGCTCGACCAGATCGAGTCGCACACCCTCGCCGTACTGCCTGCCAGCGAGCAGCCGCTTCCCGACTACATCGCCGCGCGGCACGTCCTGCACGCGGCCCTCATCGACGCGCTCGAGCAACGCGACCACGACAGGGCGCTGAGCCTCATTACCCAGCACAACACCAGCAACGCCCTGCCGGGCGCGCTGGCCCCCGGTGGTACCGGCGCGGCGGCGTCGTAACCGCAGTCAGCCGGGCTGCGAGCGGCACGGGCGGCAGCGAATGCGGCTCCGACAGGATCGGCGTCAGGCATCTTACATTTCGTCTGCGGCGTCGGCTGGCTAGCCGCTGCGGCTCCTAGCGCATACGGGACTGTCAGCCCGGAGGAACGTTGAGGGTTATCGTGTGCACGACGTCGTAGAAGCCGAAATCCGTACGATCGCAGTTCTTCTCGTTCGTCTCAAGATGTGTCCGAAACCTGTCAGTAGAGCTCGCGGCACTTAGCGCCCGCATCGATTCCCACTGCAGATACTCTAGAACGCTCCCGCTCTCGGCCAGATGAAAGGCAACACCGAGAAAGCCCTCGAAGCCACTGAAGAAATCGTGGGTCTCAGCCTGGTTGTAGCGGTTGATGAACGCCTGCTTCCCCCGGTGCGGTTGCATGATCACGACGAGCGTCAGGCGGGTTTCCGGCGCGATAATGTCCAAGCACCTTCGGCCGGAGATCAGGGCGTCCAGCTCGTAAGTTTCCGAACGACAGCTGATCGACCTCGCAACGATTTCGGCGGACAACTCAGCCGTGTCCGTCCGCTCGAGAAATCGTTCGTACGAAGCCCCTGAAGCCCACTGTGCGTATTCCAACAGCCGTGATGGCTCGTCGCCGACACCAGCCTCGGACGCTGGCCCGCGCCGGGCCAGCAAGCTTGCGCTGACGAACCCCGACGACTTGCACGCGCACTCTTCGATCCGCCGAGTCAGCAGCGAACTGACACCCGGAGCGCTCTCTCCCTGCACATCAATCGCGGTGACTATCGTGAAGCACGGTGACTCAGGATCGATAACGGCCACCTGGAGACCTCCCGTCCGCCACCCTTACCACGAGGCATCGCATCGCTAAGCAGAACAAGTGTCCTGCTTGGTGAGACTATGATGGGGGCTACGCGGGTGTCAATGAGATGTCGCGGCTTGGAGAGACGGTTGGACATCGTGCGCGCCAGGCAGACGGTCTCGCCAGCTGTCGTCGGATTCAGTGGTCTCCCCGGGCAAAGTCGTACCATCGCCTCGCTCATCCTCCACTTGGTTCCGGAGTGTTCCCAACCCCTCGATCTCGACCTCGACCTCGTCTCCGGCCTGCAAGAACACTTGCGGGTCGCGACGGAACCCGACTCCGCCGGGCGTTCCTGTCAGGATTACATCGCCGGGGAGCAGTTCTGTGAACTGCGAGGTCACTTCGATCAGACGGCCGATGTCGAAGATGAGATTCCTGGTATTTGACGACTGCAATTCGGTACCGTTCAGGCGAAGCGAGATATCGAGCTGGGACGGATCAATCGCGTCGGGAGTTACCAACGTCGGACCCAACGGCGTGGATCGATCCCACGCCTTTCCTTGCATCCACTGGCGGGTCTTGTACTGGAAGTCACGCATGGTGATGTCGTTTGCGATGGTGTAGCCCAGCACGTAGTCGAGAGCGGAGTCGCGTTCGACTCGCCTGGCTGGCGCTCCGATTATGATCGCCAATTCTGCCTCGTAGTCGACCTGGTTTGATTCCGGGGGAAGTGCGATCGGTGTGCGGTGCCCGATCAGGTTCGACGCGAACTTCGGGAACAGTACCGGATAGGTCGGCGCTTCACGGCCGGTCTCATCGACATGCGAGCGGTAGTTGAGGCCCACGCAGAAGATCTTGCGTGGTTCTCTGACCACGGGGAGGAAGGTTGCATCGTCCGCTCGGATCCGTGCCCGGGACTCGAGGTCGGCGGTGAACAGAGAGCGCAGCGAAGTCGCCGTGTCGATCTGAGTCGGGCCGTGGAGTGGTACCAGCCATCCTTCTTGCAGGCGCGCGAGGCGCGGTCCGCTCGCCGTGTGAATCGCTGCGATATGTATGGCTGTCTCCTGGTGTGGTGGGGCCGTTCGTCGGCGCGTAGGGCGAATTTGGGGTATCTAGTTCGGAACGACGGCGCCGGCGGATAGGGCGACGCCCTCGTGTTGTCCAGCGAGGAGGCGCTCACTCAGCTCGCTGAGCGCGGACAGGTCGTCTGGGGAGCCGATCGCCGCGATCACCCTGTCCGGCCGCAGCAGTAGCCACTTACCGTCGAGACCGCGGAGGAGCTTGTGCAGCCCGGTGTCCACGTCAACGACAACCGTTCGGTTCGATGCCGGACGGCGCAGATGTCCGGCCACCGACGCGTCGATGAGGCGAGCGGCCAAGTAACGAGGAAGCCCGTGTTCGGCCAATCGAACCCAATCCCCGTCGTCCAGGTCCACGCCGATGAGACTCCAACCAGGTCCCAACACATCGTCGAGTAGCTGGACTGCGCGGCGGGAAACCTCATAGACCCGCGGTTGGGAAATCGTCGTGCCCAGAAGACCGCGGTGCTTTCTGCTCCCGGCCGGGTGGTCACTGCTGATAAGGCCGGCTACCACCCGCAGTCGTGGCCGGTAACGCATCTCGGTGAGGTAGCGGCGACCCCAGGGCGTGCAGAGGGCGATTCTGACGAGAGCGTCGCGGACCGCCGCCTTGATGGGGCTAGTCGTCATGACAATCGACCCCAGTCGCGCCGACAGTGTGACCGTTGCCTCAGCGTGCGGCCGCCGCTCCGATTCGAACGTCGCAATCGCCGATGGCGCGATCCGGCCGTCTAGGACGTCGGAGATCTTCCAGCACAGATTGCCGGCGTCTCGCAGGCCCGAGTTCAGGCCCTGACCGGCGAACGGCGGCATCATGTGTGCGGCGTCGCCTAGAAGAAGGCAACGCTGATCCTGCCATCGCTCGGCCACGAGTGCGTGAAAAGTGTATACAACGGCCCGCTCGACGTCGTCGGCGTTGAGTGTGCGGTAGCTAGCCAGCAGGTTCTGCATGAGTTCATGGGCCGGCTTTTCGCCGGCCTTGGCCTCGGTGGAGCGTAGAAGGAACTCGTAACGACACCGACCATCTCGACCCGGCACGATGACGTGTGGGCGCCGGGGGTCCCCGTGGTGCATGCCGTACTGCTCATCGTGGGGATCAGCCGTCGTGTCGACGACAAGCCACGGCTCGTCGAAACTTCGGCCTCCCATGGTGATGTTTAGCAACCGTCGGACCGTCGACCGGCCCCCGTCGCAGCCCAGCACCCACTGTGCGCGATAGTCGACGAGATTGTCGTCCGGTCCAGCGGCACGGACGCGGACGCTGTCTCGATCCTGTGCGAGGTCCACAACAGCCGTTGAGAAGTGCACCTCTGCAGTCGCCCGCGCGGTCAGGGCGCGGAGCAGGACGGCCTCCAGCTCTGGTTGCGAGAACGAACTCTTGAAAGGGAACCCAAGGCGGTACGGCTCGGCCGTGGTGGCGCGGAACAGCACGCGACCGCGACGGCTGTAGTACGCAGTCCCTGTCCCCGGGACGACGATATTCAATACATCCGCAGCCAAGCCGGCCGACTGGAGGATCCGCAAAGACTCGTCATCAAGGCTGATCGCCTTGGCAGCGTTGCTCGTCGTGGCATTGCGCTCGAACAACACAACAGAGTGGCCGCGAGACGCGAGCAGATTCGCCGCTACTAGCCCGACCGGCCCGCCACCGACCACGGCGACGTCGAACTTGTGTGCAGCGTTCGACATCGACGCGATGCGGCGAATAGCGTCCGGTCCGTCGGCGTACGAGGGTGCGTGTGAAGTCACTACACGAGCCTAGCGCGTCGATGACTCGATATAAAGAACAGCTGTAGTACAAAACAGGACTATCGGCCAACTGGCGTCTCGCGTCAGCCGCGCTACCTGCGCCCGAACCGCTCGTTGACATCCCCGGCATCTCTGCCTAGTGTTGTCCTGTTTAGTACGACATGTGTTTCGTAGGACAGGAGTCAGCTATGGGGATCGCCGAGCTGGGCCACACCGGGCTCTGGGTGAACGACCTGGAGGTAATGACCGCGTTCTACAGCGCGGTTCTCGGTCTGCAGGTAACGGATCGCGATGATGAACTCGGCATCGTTTTCCTTAGCGCTCGCCCAGGTACCGAGCACCACGAGATGGTGCTCCAGCGGGGCAGAACCGCCGAAGACGGCGCCAAGCTGACTCATCAGATCTCGTGGCGTCTCGACTCACTCGAGGCGCTGGTGGAGTTCCACCACCGCTTCCGCGACGATGGCATACCGGTCCAGCAGGAGGTGACCCACGGCAACGCCTTCGGAATCTACTTCTTCGATCCAGAAGGCAATCGCAACGAGGTGTACCTGCGGATCGAACGCGACGTTAGGCAGCCGTTCCGCAAGAGCCTCGATCTCGACCAAGATTACGACCAGATCCTCGCCCAAGCAGACGAGCTGCTGGGCGATGGAGGCCCGCGTTACCAACCGGTTAGCTAGGGCCAGCGCCGGCAAACACCAACGGTCGCGCGCGACGACGTGTCGAACCGATCCCACCGGTTGGCCGTATCGGTAGCGCTACGCGAGCGTTGCCCCGACCGTCTTGCGGACCGCCGAGGATGACTGTGCACGACCTAGGTGTGAGGCGGGCGAAAGTCATGCATCAACCTCCCGGAGCCGAGCGGAAATACGATCCGCGGCGTCACAGACCGCCTTCGTCATCTGCTGCGTCTTGTTCTTCGGGACACGCGAAGAGAGCGCTGCCACGCTTATCGCTGCACCGACGGTGCCATTCGCGGCCCGAATGGGGGCGGCGATGCCGAGGACATCGGTGTCGAGTTCGCCGCTCGAAACTGCGAATCCTTGCTTGCGTATCAGCGCCAACCTGGTTTGAAGCTCGGCCGGGTCAGTCACCGTACGCTGGGTAAACCGTTCAAGAGGTGCGGCAGAGAGAATGTTCGCAACCTCATCTGCGGCTGTCCACGCGAGCAGAATCTGAGCCGCAGCACCGGCATTGATCGGCAGGATGTGCCCTCGCTCGTAGGACAGCCGGATCGGGTGGCTACTTTCTTCCAGCTCGAGACAGACCACTGCGGCGCCGGATCTGCGCGTGAGCAGCACCGTCTCGCCTGTCTCATCGGCAAGCGCACGCATGACCGGCTTCGCGATCTCGGACAACCCGAGCCCCTTACGCGCAAGACGCGCGAGCTCAAAGACGCGCGGGCCGAGCCGAAAGCCCCCGTCACACTCCTCGATGAACCCAGCGCTGACGAGGCCCTTCAGGTACCGATAGCCGGTCGATCGGGCGACCCCGAAACGCTCAGAGACCTCGGTTGCGGACCACACGAGCTTGCTGTCCGAGAAGAGCTGCAGCACGTCGAGCGCTCGGTCGGCCGTGGAGTTCCGGTCGCGATAGCCACTCACATGTCGGTCAAGTTGTCCTGTCATATAGGACATCCTACTAGATAGGTGAACGTCAGCGAGCGGACTGAAGGACCGCCGAACGGCGGGATTCGACGTCCTGGGCAGACCACAACTCACTCTCCCGGGAAGCCTCGTACACGCGGGGAAGCCGGTGGTAGGAGACGGTTGCGATGTACCGATTGGGTTCGGTCGAGATGCTCGTGAAGGCGACGCCGATCGGAATCCGGGCGAAGTCACCGGGAACTACCTCGACGACACCGTGCTGGGTAACGAGCAGCCGATGGCCGCTCGCCTGGTACTGGATCTCGTCAGCGTTGCGGTGGCGGATGTAGTCAAGCCCGGCACTCACACCGGAGTTGACCATGCCGATAGACGACGACGCACCCGTCCAGATCCACTCGATGTTCCGGGGGCCATCGCCCGTTGAGGCCTCCGACGAGGGGCGAACCACGGCCAGGCGTTCATTATGGGATAGGACGTCTTCGAGGATGAGACGTTCGTCAGAGCGCTGTGCCGCCGTGTCGTGGCCGCCGGCGCTACCCATGCAATCGGTGATGAGCTCGTTCACCGTGGCCGCTTGCCAACCCTCGAACGGCGGGATGAGCGCTTGTGTTGTGCGCTGAGCCGGCAGTCGCTCCAGGCAAGGCTCTGGTAGGTACCACAAGATGTGACTCTCCTGCCGGCCCCAGTTATCGTGACCTACACCGACGGGAATCCGGACGAAGTCGCCGGTGCGCAGCTCGGCGGTGCCGTACTCAGTCATGAGTGTGCGATCTCCGGCGATCTGATACGACATCTCGTCCACGTCGAGATTGCGGTGGTAGAACGGCTGACGGAAGTCCATCTGCTGCCATTCGATTCGTCCATGCAGGCCCTCGTAGAGAAACCGCGGAGCTGCGAAAGGTTGTTTCGTGTACGTCTGATCGAAGTGGACGACGTCGATCGGCACGACCTCGCTCCACAGCGGACCCTTCGGACCGGGCTGCGCGCGGGTCAGTAGGTTCGATTCCACCCGGCGCAGGACGCGCGGCGCGGTCACGAACGGAAACACGTCGAGGTGTTCACGCACTTGAGTCATGATCGGCTCTTCCTTCCGGCTTTCTCGGCTCAGAGGAATGTTCCTCCGGCCAGCTAGGGCATTGAGCGTATTCAGTGCCCCTCTCGGTTGACCGTTGAGCGAGCACGAAGGTCATCATCCACGCCGATGCGGCGCTGCTGACTGGCCGCGGCCGCAGTCTCACTTGCTCAGGACCGCGTTGTACACGGCTTCGGCTCCCGCGTGGAGTGGCACCGATGTAGCTGCCGCGTGCTCAGCGGTGATCGGGTAGCTAAGTGGACTGCGTTCTACCGGCAGATGCCGGTACTCCATCTCCAGAGGCGTCGCATTCTCGGTAACCGAGCGCGCGAGTAGCGCCGCATCCTCATCGGGCAAGGCAGTTGTCGTGACGATCAGCCAATCGGCATAGTCGAGAGTTGTGACGTCTTGGGTCATGCCTGTCAGGTAGCCGGCCGGAACCGTCACCGTGCCTAGCCCCCAGTCGTCACGCAACCGACCGGCTTCCTGGTCGCTCACGCCGACGAAGCGAATGGGAACGTTCTGGGACAGACGGACCCAGTGAGGAGTCATGATCGCTTCGGAGATGATCACGTCCGCGCGGCCCGCTTCAAGGTCCTCCAAACATCCGAACGGTTCTTCGTGATACCGGATCGATCCGCCCCATGCCTCGATGTGGCTGAGGGTTACTCCGGCGGCCCCGAGAAGAATCCGGGCCCCGAGGCCCATGAACCCGTCCCGGTCGTTGGCGCCGATCGAAAGGCGCAAGGCGGGCTTGCGTGCCTGGAGGTCGGAGAGGTTCTCGATGCCCAGGTCGGCGTGCCCCGCAAAGAGCATCGCGTCGCGATGCGGCAGCGAGGCGATGCCGCGGAGCTCCGGCATCGGACGGTCCGCGAACGGGCCGAGCCCGTCGGCGGCCAGCTTCGCGAAGCAGCCTGGCGTAATGACGGCGACGTCGACCTCGCCGGCAGCAAGCGCGCGAAGGTTGTCGCCCATACCTCGTCCAGTGTGGATGACGCTGAGGCGATGATCGGGGGTCTGCTTCCACACCCAGTTGGCCAACCAGCCGCACGTTCTGGTGAGGTTGACGCCACCCCAGTCGCCGCGGAATCGAAGCAGAGGCGAGGTCTCGCTCTGCCCAGTGTCATCAGGAGTATCTGATCCATCGGCGGTGAAGATGGCCGTGCCTCACTTCTTCATGGGGTCGTCCTCGTCCTGTTATTCAAGACTAGTATCCTGAATAACGCAATACCTACGGGAGGCGGGTACGCCGTGTCCGTGGGAGCCGAGACCCTGCAACAGGGCAACCATTGAAGTTGCCTCTTGGTCCTGCTATACAGGTCGTGTGTCCTGACTTATCACACCAGAGTCGGGACTGTGCCGCGCCAGCATGGCCTCACAATCCTGCATCTACGTCAAGGATCTGAGGACCATCGCGGTGGCATCTTGAGCCCGCCCTCCGTGAGCGGCGCCGAAGCAGGAGGACAGAAATGCCGTTGCTTTTGACTCGATCCGATCTGCGGCCACTTGCCGCGAGCGACGAGGCCCTCGACGGAGCGATCGACGCGGTGGAGGCGTCGGTACTAGGCAGTCACGCCGGAGACGCGGGCGAGTCGATCTTCGCCGGCCTTGCCCTGTCAAACGGCGACGAGCTGGCCACCAACTTCGTCGCAAGCTCGCACGGGCCCGCCTGTCTGCGGATCTTTCCGAACCGCTTTACCGGCACGCGTGGAAACGCGTGGCTGGGAATCCAGGTCGACGGCTCGAGCGGAGAGATCGACAGCTTCATCGCGCTCGACGACCTGAACGTCTTGAGGACGTCTGTTCCGGCCGCGGTCGGGGTCCGCCATCTGGCCCCCGCCGGAGCCTCGACACTCGCCATCCTCGGTAGCGGAACCCAGGCACGCAGCCACGCCCGCACATTTGCCCGCGTGATGCCGAATCTGAAGTCGATTCAGGTGTGGAGTCCAACTCCCGAACACCGGGAGCGCTTCGCGGCCGAACTCGCCGAGCACAAAGGCGTGCATGTCTCGGCGTGTGAGACGGCCGAAGCCGCGGTCGATCAAGCGGATGTGGTCACCGCCGCGGGCCGCCTGGCTGGCGGCGAACCCGCCGTGAGCGACCCAGCCAGCGTTCGCCCCGGGGCATTGTTCGTCAGCATGACCGCGTCTGGCTTGAACCTCCTCGGCCTCGGGGCCCGGATGGCCGTACCGACCGCCGAACGACCAGAGTTGATTGGCCACGGCTTCTCCAGCGGATTCCTCCGGCAGGCACCGCCGCCGCCGCCTCCGCACGCCCTACAGCTCGCCGACGTCATTCTCGGGAATGTGCCAGCGCGGAAATCAGAGACCGAAACCCTCGTCTACGAACTGGCGGGGCCATATCTGTGGGACATCCCGATCTTGGGATGGATCAGGCAGTGGGCCGACGCGCGAGGCCTTGGCTCCCAGATCAACTTCTCCGATTGAACTAGCGATCGGACTTCGCGTCGGCGACAGTACCCCGATGTCATCGCGAAGATAGCCAGCGCCTCGACTCGCCGTTCGCCGAGGAAATGAGTCGGGCGATGGCAGCCGGCTGCGCCGAGCTCTGACGATCTCCAGGGTCCGCTGGCCGACGTTCACGGGAAGAACCGCAGGTCGGTCGCGATCTACGGCCTATGCCGCCCGAACAGCGGGTATTGGAGGAACGCAATGTGGTACCTGACGCTGCACAGGTGGATCGGTGACCGGGGTGAAGCCATCAAGATCTTGGCGGACCACCTCAGATGGATGCGGGACCAGCAACTCGCAGGCAACATCATCGTCGCTGGTCCGACGCCCGATCGCGAGCTCGGGATCATGGTGTTCCGCCACATGCCACGGGATGAGGTGGACACGATCTGCTGCCGCGATCCATTCATAGTTGCCGGGTACCGCGAATATGAAGTCATCCCCTGGGACGTACATCATCTGCTTGGCATCGGTGGGTTCGACATGAAGACGCTCACGGCGATGGCTGAGGCTGAACACGCGATGTGACACCGCGCCGCCCGGCATTGCGACGTAAACGTCGCAGCGCACTACGCTCACTCGACCGTCACGGCTCGGCGTGGCTCGTCCCATGTGGGTCTCTTTGAGCGGGCCCAGGCTGGGTCTACGCACGGTCGACGGGAACGTCGACCTTCGCGTGTCCCGCGTCTACACGGGCGTTGTCGACTCCAGGTCGCCGATCAGTTACGGGCTCTTGACGAGCCGCCAACGGCTGTTACTATAGTCCTACTTTTCACATCATCTGTTGCATATTGCAGGAGTGTCCCGATCATTAACTCGCGGACCTGAACCCCGCCCAACAGACAGGACCGAAGTCATGACAATCAGCCCCAGGATCGGCGCGCCGGTTATGGCAGCGGCGGCGGCGCTCAGCCTCGCTCTGGCCGGCTGCAGCTCCAGTTCGTCAGGCGGGGACCACCCGGCCACCTCGTCGCAGCTGGGCTCGAGCTCCAGCGTCGCGGCACCGACCCGGAACGCCATCGTCTTCGCCCAGATCAACGACGAGGGCGGACAGGTTGGCTCGTTCCCCGAGATGCGCCAGGCGACGCTGGCGGCCGTCGACTACATCAACCAAGAACTCGGTGGGGTTGACGGACACCCATTGAAGGTCGACACCTGTGTTAGTGATGGGACGCCCGAAGGGTCGTCTACTTGCGCGAACGAGCTCCTCGCCGACCACCCCGTCGCATTTCTCGGTGGTGCCGACTTTGGCTCCTACGCGTCTTTGCCCATCATCCAGAAGGCTGGCCTGGCGTACCTAGGTGGCGCCCCTCTCACGACGGCCGAGTTCACTTCGAGCAACTCGGTGCAGTTCTCGGGATTCTCTGCGGGTGCGCTGCCTGCCCTTGCGATCTACGCGGCCGATGTTCTTCAAGCGAAGAAAGTCGCCGTCATCAACGTCATTCTCGGTAGCGGGATCACGACTGCTCAGCGGTACGTCCTTCCGGTCCTGAAGGCGCGGGGGATCACCGACGTCAAGGTCATCGATGTCCAGCCGAGCACGGTGGACTACACGTCAGCCATCGCCGCGGCGAACCAGACGAACCCTGACGTCATCATCGCGGTCGTCAACCCTCAGTCCTGCGTCTCGGTCTTCCAGGCGCACCAGACCCTGTCCGTACACGCGAAGATCCTGATCCCTGGCGCCTGCCTCAGCGAACA
>Ga0210383_10003408_pt1 | contig 14240 bp, 7 predicted proteins | sample IncBWC14OmetaG_FD_160072 | JGI IMG/M metagenome (GOLD analysis project Ga0210383, IMG submission 160072) | Forest soil microbial communities from Barre Woods Harvard Forest LTER site, Petersham, Massachusetts, United States - Inc-BW-C-14-O ...
GCCAACCCTGATTCGACGGATCTGGCGGCACTCGTCAACATTTTGCAGGGTACGGATTCGAACTACTATTTCTCGCGCGGCAATACGCTACCTATCGCCGCCATGCCCTTCGGCATGGCTCATTGGACGCTTCAATCGCGAAGCGATACTCCCTGGATGTTCCAACCGGGCGATCGGCGCATTCAAGGTCTCCGCTGTACCCATCAGCTCAGTCCATGGTTGTCTGACTATGGACACGCGATATTTCTGCCTTTCTCGGGGGAACCGAAACTCGAGCCGGATGCGCGCTCATCGTCCTACAGGCCGGCGGAGGCCGAGCTTCACCCATATGCGCTCCGGCTGAACCTGCTTCGCTACCGGGCCGACGTGGAGCTTGTGGCAACGGAGAGATGCTGCGTGCTTACTGCGAGATTCGCGGATAGCGGTCCGCGCGGGCTCCTGTTTGAGGTCCCGGGCAAAAGCGGGACGATTGAGCCGGACGCTTCACGCAAGGCCGTGCGGTTTGTGTCCACGGCCAATGACGGTGGAGTGCCCGATAATTTCGCAACTTACTACATGTTGCAGCTTGCAGAGCCATGGCAGAACTTCGAATTGCGCGAAGTGGGCGGAAATCGGATTGGCGTCCTCCGGTTTGAAGAAGGTGCAAACCGGCCGATCGAGGCGAGGATCGCGACTTCGTTCATTTCCTTCGAACAGGCCTCTCGGAATTTGCAACAGGAAGCCGGAAATCGGCCGGCTCCTGAACTGCAGGCGCGCGGCATGGAAGCGTGGAACACCGCGCTGGGGCGGATCGAGATCGAAGGCGCGACCGACGAGCAGCGGCGCACGTTTTACTCCTGCATGTACAGGGCGCTTCTGTTTCCACGCACTTGGCACGAGCCTGATGAAAACGGCAATCCGCGGCACTTCAGCGCTTTCAATGGAAGGGTGATGCCCGGTGTCATGTACGCCGACCACGGCTACTGGGATGTTTATCGGGCCTGGTATCCATTCATGTCGCTTGTCTTTCCCGAACGGTTGGGTGAGATTCTTGCAGCTTGGGTGAATGCCTATAGCGAGGGCGGGTGGATGCCCCAGTTCCCTGCGCCAGGTTATCGCGCGTGCATGTCCGGGAGCCTGATCGACTCGTTGTTCGCAGACGCGATTTTGAAGGATATCTCCGGCTTCGATCGCCAACATGCATATGAAGGACTGCGCAAGCACGCCATGGAACCAGGCGATCCAAGCCGCGGCTACGGTCGCCAGGGTATCGAGCATTACCTGAAACTCGGTTACCTTCCGGCGAATCGCGTCGATCAATCGGTCGCCGAAACAGCGGATGCGGCGTATGGCGACTTCTGCATCGGGCAGATCGCCGCTGCCCTTGGCAAGCGCGACGACGCGGACCTGTTTCGAAAGCGGTCAGAAAACTGGCGCAAGATCTTCGACCCCCAGACCAGGTTCTTCCGCGGCAAGAACGAGGATGGCTCGTGGCTCGAACCCTTCGATCCGTTCACCTGGGGCAGTCCTTACGAGGAAGGCGCGGCATGGCAACATCGATGGAACGTTCCTCACGATGTGCCAGGACTGATCGCTGCCATGGGCGGCGAGCAGGCTACGGTGGCTGCTCTCGAGGAGATGTGCACTCTGCCTCCCCGATTCAACGTGGGCGTGTATGGACAGGAAATCCATGAGATGTCGGAGATGGCGGCGCTTCCGTTCGGGCAGTACATGCACAACAACCAGCCCGTCCACAATGTGCTGTACCTGTTTGCGGCTGCCGGGCGGCCCGATCGAACGCAATACTGGGTCCGTAGGGTCCTGACCGAAGCCTACTCTGCCAATGATTTCTGCGGTGATGAAGATACCGGATCGATGTCGGCGTGGTACATACTGAGCGCGCTGGGCTTTTATCCGCTGTGCCCAGGCAAGCCGGAATACACTTTGGGCGCTCCTCTTTTTCCCCACGCAGTGGTTCATCCCGGCGGCGGAAAGAAAATCGTTATCGAAGCACCCCGGAACGGCCCCGCAACCCCATACACTTCCCGCGTGATGGTGAATGAGGCCGAATCGCGGTCGAGCATCATCGAGCACGGAACGCTCACCGGCGGCGCCCGGATCCAGTTCGAGATGCAGCAGTTTTCGCCGCGGGGCTGAGGGCGGCGCCGGCAAGTTCCTCTCCGAATGTGTCGACCGCGTCAATTGCGACAGAGACTGCGATTTGTTTTCCCCTTGCGCAACAAGGGGAAAACATGCCATTCTTCCCATGAAGTCCCAGGGGAGTGGTTCAACATGGAGAAGACCCGCCTCGAGCTTTTCCGTGGCACCCTCGATATCCTCATTCTCAAGTCCCTTATCTGGGGCCCGCTTCACGGCTATGCCATCACCAGCTTCATCCGTGATCAGAGCGAGGATGCCCTCCTCGTCGAGGAGGGAACTCTTTATCCCGCGCTTTGGCGTCTGGAAAGCAAAGGCTTTCTTGAAGCCCAATGGGGCCTATCCGATAACAATCGGAAAGCGAAGTACTACAGCCTGACCAGCGAAGGCCGTCGTCATCTTCGTGCCGAATGCAAGAGTTGGGAAGCCTACACGCTGGCCGTCGCCAAAGTTCTAGGTGCGACCCAGCGATCCGGACAGGAAACCACATGAAGAAGATCCCCATGTGGCGCAGGCATGATCGCATTTTCGGTCCGGACCCCCGGGCCGACATTAAGGCCGAACTCCGCTTCCATATTGAATGCAAGACAGAAGACCTGATCGCCCATGGCTGGCTCCCTGAAGCGGCCCGTACCGAAGCCGAGCGCCAGTTCGGCAACATCCTTGTCGTAAAACAGGCGGGCGAGCGAATAGGAGAGCGCATGGATCGTCGTCGACGTGTTCATGAGTACTATGCCGAGTGGGTGCAGGACGCACGCCACACGTTCCGTACTCTGCGCAACAACCCTGCCTTTGCCACCATAGCGATCCTGGTTCTCGCACTCGGTGCAGGCCTCAACGCTGCCGTGTTCAGCGTTGTAAACACCATGCTTCTAAGGCCTTTGCCCTTTCCGCAATCGCATCAACTCGTGTGGTTTACTGCCGGCAAAAGCTTCGATGCCAAAGTGCGGGCGGCCGGTGGACTCTCCGCCGACACCTACACAGTCGACGTCCTTCGTGGATTCCAGCGCAACAATCGGTCCTTTCAGGATGTGACCGCATTCCAGACCTTCTATAACTCGCTGCAATACAAGCTCACTGGCACTGGCGAGCCGAGGCAACTCGACGCCGTTGAAGTTGCCGGCAACTTCTTCCCCACGCTGGGCGTCACGCCTCTGCTTGGACGCAACTTTACCGAAGAAGAAACGCTCAAAGGTGGACGTCCCGGGGCGCTCCTTACCTATTACTTCTGGAAAACTCAGTTCGGCTCGGACCCCAATATCATCGGCAAGACGATCGACATCAACACCAGTCCATCCGCTGTGAATGGTCCGGTCACTATCGTCGGCGTACTCCCCGCGAGCTTCGACTTCGGTGCAGTCTTTGCCCCCGGCAAGAAGGTCGACCTGTTTGTGCCGGTCGTCATGGACTTCTGGAAATCATGGGGCAACACGCTTGCCGTTGTTGGCCGTCTCAGGCCCGGCATTACCCCCGCCCAGGCACAGGACGAAGCGGATCGTCTCTTCCCGCAACTCAAGCTTCAGAACAAGGACTGGTACTACGACTACGCCTCCGATCTCACGACCCTCAAAGACCACGTCGCCGGCAAGCTGCAGCGTTCGCTGGTTGTTCTCTGGTCTGCCGTCGGGCTCATTCTCCTGATTGTTTCGGTCAATCTTTCGAACCTTCAGCTGAGCCGCGCCGCCGCGCGCAGCAAAGAGTTCGCCATGCGCCGCGCTCTCGGTGCTGGCCGTATCCGGATCGTTCGCCAGCTCCTCACCGAGAGCCTCATCCTATCGCTCTTGGGCGCCATCGTTGGATTCGGGATCGCATGGGCAATCGTCTACTATCTGGCACACCAGAACTCCATCGCCCTCCCGCTGCTCACTACCATCCATCTCGACACCGCGGCGCTTTCATGGGCGCTCCTCATCGCCATCGCCGTTGGAATCCTCTTCGGTCTGGCTCCGGCGCTCCGTATTTCTGGCACCAACATCCAGGAAGTGATCAAGGACAAAGCTGCGGGATTGGCCGCTGGCCGCAGTCATGAGCGTTTCCGTTCGGTCCTGGTCATTTCTGAGCTGGCCCTTGCATGCCTCTTGTTAGTTGGTGCCGGACTCCTTCTGCGCAGTTTCCTGCGCGTTCTCGATGTCGACCTGGGATTCAATCCTTCCCATGCTGCGGCCATGCAGACCGACCTTCCCCCGGCAGCGAACAAGGATCAGCTCGTCCAGCGCGCCAATTTCCTTAAGTCCGAAATTGATCGCGTCGCAGCGCTTCCCGGCGTCCAATCCGTCGGCATCGCCGACATGCTTCCACTCGACCGTAATCGTGAGTGGGGCCTTGAGGCGGTCGGCCGCTATCACGCCAAAGACGCGGATACAGGCGCGCTTGTTTACCTCATAACTCCAGGCTATCTGCAGGGCATGGGTATGCACCTTCGTGAGGGCCGCGACTTCTCGTGGAACGATACACCGGACAACCAGCCGGTGATCATCGTCAACGAAGCGGGCGCACGGCGCGAATGGCCGGGTGAGGACCCAATCGGAAAACTCGCCAAAGGCGCGGGAGACAAGCCCGCCCGCGTCATCGGTGTAGTCGCCGACGTCAGGGAAAGCGCGCTCGAACTGCAGTCGAGCCCGGAGATCTACGTTCCCATGACCCAGAACTCAGATGTCGAAGGCGCAACTCTTATCGTTCGATCTCACATGGACCCTGAGGGTCTGGCGGGCAGCGTCCTGACGACTCTTCGCAGTCTCAACCCCTCGCAACCGGCGACGGCCTTTCGTCCGCTGAGGTCGCTGGTGGATCACTCCGTGTCCCTTCGCCGTTTTTTGGTGCTACTGGTGACGATCTTCGCAACACTCGGCGCCCTGGTGGCGGCCCTCGGCATCTATGGAGTCACCTCCTACTCCGTTACGCAGAAGACGCAGGAGATTGGAGTGCGCATGGCCCTCGGGGCCACTGCGGGCCGCGTTCAGCGTGACGTACTCGCGAAGACCTTGCGTCTTGCGATCGCCGGCATCGCCTTGGGAACCATCGGGTCCCTCGGAGCTGCGCGCCTCATCGCTTCGCTGCTCTTCGCCACATCACCCTGGGATCCGTTCGCTTTCGCCGCTATGGCTGCATCGCTAACAGCCATAGCTCTCCTCAGCGGTTATTTCCCCGCTCGCCGTGCCTCCAAAATTCAACCGATGGATGCTCTGCGTAGCAACTGAGATCGGTGACTTGTTAAAGCCGGTATTCGCGAGTGGCGTCGCCGCATCAGATGCGCGCATGGGCTCCATTGCCAGGGAAGAGGAGAAGTAATTTCGCCGACACGATTGCGTCGGAAGCGACAGACTAGTACCGATATGCCGGCATCTCGATTGGAATCTCGTCCCGGGGAATCGCCGTTGCCTTGCGCGTTTTTCAGGACCGATACGTTCTTCGTAGGGATAACCCATGTTGGATGGGCGCATTGGCCCTGTACGCAACAGTTGACATTTTCGAGTCTGAGTAGTTCGCTCGCACCTCATCGAGTCAATGGCGGCCCGCCCATTAGGTTCTGAGTTGGTGCTCGTGCGTGAGTCGATTGATCGGTAGTGTCTACACTTTTTCGCACTTTTCGATTTTTCGTGGAACTCAGAAAGGTTGTTGGGTTGAGGTTGAATTTCCGCAGCCTCGATATAGAGGCCGCAATGTGGTCGGGGGCAAATTCGTTTTGCTTGTTACCCTATGCCCGGATAGTTAGCATCATTTGGCTGGCGAGGACCGCCGTCAAGGTCGAGCGCAGCGAGTTCATCTTGAACCTTGACGGCTGGCCGCAGCCAGCCTTATCGATTCTGTCCGGGCAAAGGGTAGCAAAGATTTCGCTTTGGTCGCGATTTGTATCCGGTCTCCCATGGCGGTGCCCAGCAAATCGATCATGCGAAAGATAGAACTTCTGCCAAACGGTTCATCTGTAAGTAGCGCTTCGTGCCCCACTTGGTTGCAGCCACATGCCGCAATCGCGCTGCGACCAGCATCAGTACACTCTTCCCATCCGGAAAAGCGCCCACTACTCGGGTTCGTCGCCGGATCTCCCGCATCGACCTCTCCAACGGGTTATTGGTTCGCAAGCTACGCCAGTGTTCCGACGGCATCGAGTAGTAACTCAACGTCGCATCGATCCCCGCTTCCACGATCTCCGCAGCTTGAACCCGAGAGATCGTGCACGAACGCTTTACTGTGAGCGCATTGCCATTGGAGGCATCATCTCGAAGCTATACCGCGTACTCAAAACCAGATCCTGGCTGAGCTTGATTCTTAGTTCCGATAACAATTCGTCATGAGCCCGCTTGAGAACCTGCCATGAAAGCCATGGCATCGCGAGTTCTCGACCGATGGGGTTCAATCGCAACATCCGTACACTTGTAGGACTAATCGGGTCTCCATCCGGAGAGGCAATTACGAAGCTATTCGCATCAGCGATCCTCCGATGGCGTCGTAACCTCAGTAGAGCTTGAACTAGAGGCTCAGGAACGAAGACATGCCTGAGGCGAGTTGCGCTTACATCCGCCAAGCCCCTGGCGTTCCATTGCCTCATAACACCGAGTGATCTTGCTGAAAGAAGTTCCCCTTCGACGTAAACCGAAGATCTGGAAAGATTGACGTGCTTCCATTGCAGTGCGCAAATCTCCGATATACTCATGCCAGTGATGATGGTAATCAGAGCAATTTCTCGCTCTGGATATCGCATCAGTCCGAGTATTGTCTTTGCTTCAACAATAGTTAGGTTGTGCGATGTCTTTTGGGGCTCCGCCGGCAAATCCACCTCCAGAACTGGATTCTTGCCGTTGAACATTAGTTCTCTCGTCGCATGTGAGACCACTGCGCTCATCACATTCCTTATGTGCTTAATGGTCTGGTGCGAGTATCCTCGCACTGAGGCCGATGTTGTAAGTTGTCGAACATGTTCCGGATTGAGATCGCAGAGTCTTACTTCATCTAGATACGGCCAATCTGGTAACGCCTTCAACCTTGCCTTCCGTACTCCTACATACGGAGTGAACAGGCGGTCGACTGTTTCGGGCTTCAGTACGTGTTTCAAGATGGCTTGATAATGGGTGCGTCCGGCAGGGCTCTTGTGTTGTACATGTTCAGGAATAAACTTCCATTCGATGAATGTCGCTAGTAACATACTCGAATCGTCAATTGGGGTCTTTTGCAAAGAAAGCGGTGTGGCTTTGATCGTTTCTGCGAGTTCGTATAAAGGTTCCATCGGCTTTCACCTTTCTTCCGTCCCCAAGTAAGTGTCTGTGAACGACTCTCAGTAATTGGTTACACACGATCTGCGTTCTGGATGGGCTGATGGAGAATTGTCGACTTCTGGACGGAAAAAATTCTTTCGAATTCCTCGTTTAAGTTTCGGCCGGCCTCCGACTTCAGATTGATGCGAGTCCGATTAAAAACACGCCATGACAGCCATGGCGCCGCAAATGATCTTCCAATGGACTTGAGACGTCGAGCGGCAATATTCTCCGGGTGGATCGGAGTACCATTTCGTGACACCAAAACGAAGTCTTGGGGCGCCGTAAACTCGCTACGAGCCTTCAAATCACGCAAAAGCGAAAAAAGCGGTTCCGGTACGCGGACAAGCCTCCTTCGGCTCTCGGGCACGGCACCAAACTCCCCTCGATAACTCTGTAGCCTGACGGCAATTGTTCTTGGGGGTACAAACTCTTCCTCTACTAGACGGTTACTGTGTGATAAATTCAAATACTTCCACTGAAGGCCGCAGATCTCGGCCACGCTCAGTTCCGTTAAGAGTGCGAAGGCAGCGATGTTCTTCTCTGGATGACGCATCGCATTCATGACGTCTTTTAGTTGGGCCAGGCTCAGCGCGTGGGGTTCCTTGCGCGTCATCGACGGTAGGGTTACAAGAGTGGCAGGGTTCGGTCCGGAATAACATCCGGTGCGTATAGCATGCGAGAATACAGAACGGATTACGTTACGGATATGCATTGCTGTTTGCGTCGAATAGCCGCGTTTCATTGCTGTCGAGGTAAGATTTTGAATGATTTCAGCGTTGATTTCGCACATTTGTAAGGAATCCAGATAAGGCCAGTCCGGTACCGCCGTGAGTTTGTTCTTAGTTCTTCCAGGGCTGGCTCCGAATGCCCGTATCACCTGTTCGGGATGTAACACATGCTTGAGAATTGCACTGAAGTAGGAACGACTTGCACGCCTTTTGATTGAAACGAATTCCGGAATAAACCTGCGTTCTACGAACTCCAGAATCGTCGTCGAGGGGTGCGAGGCCAGGTTCACACAATTCGGCGGAGACTCGACACGCACCTCGCACACCCACTGCTCATCTGAGCCAGGCAGGCAACTCACGCTTGTCCCGGCGATCGGGAGAGAGCGGGACCGGTCTGCATTTCTAGATGGGTCCACTTCGGCCGCAATGCCTGACCCACATCGATCTGAAGAAGGAGATTCGGGTAAAACATTGCTTTTTGTCGGCACGCCTACTGTCTCCATAGACCTCCAGTCACGATCCCATGCTGACTACCGGGTCAGAGAACCTATGTCACCGTTCCACGCTTAATGACCGGTGCAGTTTGCTCTTGGTCAAGGAACGACATTGCAAATGCCTCGAATATGACGATTTTGTCATTTTGTGACTGCTTGCTCGATCCGGGGTGCTCCAAATTAATGAAAGCACCTAGCCATAAATGTGTTTGAAGTTGACAATTAAATGCTATGCAGCAAGAGTGTCGTGTAGTTTTACCTATTTGAAATTACAAGCGCTCATTTATTAGGTCAGTGACGCATACAAGCCGTCAAAATTACAAAACCAACCAAAATTAGAGAACAAGGACACGCAGTCCTTGCGCTGGAGCAAACAAAGAATCCACTGAAGACTTGATTGTTAGCCCGATTCGAGCGGGAGTGACGCGGCGCTTGAAAGCAGCGCTGGCCCGTCACCGACGAGGGAGGAAACGAATGTCGAGTAGATACGTGGGCGCAGCGTTGTCTCTGGCGGTGTTCATCATTGTTTCGGCGGTCCCTGCGACAGCACAGTCATTCAGGGTTCAATGTCCCACCAGCACAATCACTCATCCAGATCCGGGCAATACAGGTGTCAACAACGCGGAGCCTGCCTACACTGGCCCAACCACATTTACTACGAACGCTCAGGGGTACGTCACGCCGGCAACGCATGTGAACGGCGCCATCAAATGTCAGCAGGTCTCTGGCGGCGACGGTTACTCCACGATGGCCAACGGCACACAAACGTTCATGTTTTCGTTTGGACCGCTGTCGGGACTCGCCGACATCGCGAAAGGTCTGCCGGGTACGGAGTCTCCCGCCGTCTTCAACACGACATATACCGGTACAGTGGTGGGAGGCAAGGTTGCCTTTCCTACTCTGCTTCCTGGTGATCCCGCGACGACCGACGGAATCGTGGCCAACACTTGGCCCGGCTATCCCCTGAATACCTCCACATTTTCTTATAACGGCGCCGTGGGCCTTGAGCCCGAAATAGCGACCCTGATCAACATCTACGACATCGCCGAGGGCACAGCAGTACCGGGGACCACGGTTTATGTTCAAACAAACACTCCCACCGGTCTGAGCAACGGGCAAACGGTTTACATCTGTGGAACAGGCACATATACGGCGGCGCCGGCGCCCCCCTGTGGAACGGGCACGGCGACTCTCAACGCCTATGACGGCACCTGGATTGTTAGCAGCCCCACAGGAGGCTTCACTTTCCCCGCAGCCCCGATCGCTGGAGTGACCAACTACGGCTTCCCGCCGCCCTACAACTTCACGTTCACCGCCTCGACCACCGGGCTGGCCGACATATCCGAAACGGTAACTGGAACCGTGTCCACCCCCCCGCAAATAGACGGTCACGTGGATCCCCGCCAGATCATGGATGTCGGTGTCATGAATGGCAACATCCCGGCGCCGCTGGTTGCATTCGATGAAGACGATGAGATGTTTCTGACTCTCACTAACGTCGGCATGATCATGCGGCCAGACCTGTTCGAGCAGCACACCATCCACTTCCATGGCTATCCGAACGCATCTTCAGTCTATGACGGTGTCCCGGACGCCTCGGTGGCCATCAACATCGGCGGCAGCTTCACGTATTACTATCTGGCCCCTGACGCCGGCACCTACTTCTGGCACTGCCACATCACGCCCCCCGAGCACTTGCAGATGGGCATGGTCGGGCAACTGTATGTCCGGCCGCGCCAGAATCGCGTTCCGGCCGGCACCAGCCTCTATACGGCTCTTCAGGAACAAAACTCTGGGGTCGATTTGCGGACAGCCTGCAACCCCGCTGCAGATATCTTGTGCAGCGCAACGACGCCAACCATCAACACGGGGGCAACGCAGGGTAGCGACAAGCTTGGCAACCCTCAGAAGTACACCTACAACGACGGTGACGCCTCAACCGCGTACGACGTCGAGTATCCGCTCCAGATTCACGGCTTCGACCCCAACTTTCACTTTGTTGGCATGACCTTCAACCCCGAAGCATTTGCGGATATGAAAGACAAGTTCTTCCTCTTGAACGGGCGGAGTTACCCCGATACGGCCACGCCTGGCCCCATGGCTACGCAATCTTCGGATGGCAGGGTGCACTACTCGCAGCCGCTGCCTTCGATCATCAACATTCCCGCGGGGGGGAGAGCTCTTCTGCGCATCGCGGATTTGAGCGTGTCTGAATACGCGACCCTGGCCACGATGGGAATTCCCATGAAGGAGGTTGGGTTCAACGCCAAGCTTCTGCGGGATCAGGCGGGGAACAACATGGAGTTTTATACCAACTCCATCACGCTTGGCGGCGGCGAGTCGCTTGATGTGATTTTGGATGCCAGTGACGCGGGCTGCGGCTCCGCGGGATGCGCGGCGGCGCTGTATCCGCCGGGGAGCACTTTCTTTCTTTTCACTCCCCAACTCGACCATCTTTCTAACGATCAGGAGAATTTCGGTGGACTCATGACCGAGGTTCACATCTGCAACAGCGTAACCGGCAGCACACCGGCGGCGGCAGCCACGTTTGGCAATGCGTGCAACTAAGGAGAGCGGCAATGAGGGCAACGAACATGACAAGATCGATCTCGATCGCAAGATCGCTTCTGGCGCCGACGCTGGCTTTGTTCCTGGCGGCCGCGGCTCACGCTGCTGCTCCCGGAATTACCGGTACCGGAACTGCCGGCACCTTCAACCTGACAGCACAGACTGCTTTCCTTAACCAGCCCGACGGAAATGCGGTCTACTCTTGGGGCTATGGTTGCGCAACAGGTTCCGCGCCGTCGTTTGTGCCGGCGGCCATCACTACGGGCAGCTGCAATACCATGCAGGTTCCCGGCCCCACGCTGGTCGTCACCGAAGGTCAGACGGTAACGGTCAATCTGCAAAATGGCCTTCCATCTGCCGCCGGCAACACATCGATTCTCTTTCCTGGATTCGTCGTGACGACCTCGTGTTCAGCAGCTGCCCCAGTCGGGGTGCAAGGCTTGTTAACCTGCGAGGCGGCTCCCGGTGGAACGGTAACCTATACGTTCACTGCCAATTCGCCGGGCACACACGCCTACTACAGCGGAACCCAGGGCGACCTCCAGGTCGAGATGGGCTTGTATGGGGCGGTCATCGTCCTTCCTAAGACCATTCCTGCGGCCTGCTCGTCCGGTCTGCCGACAACGAATCCGGGGGCGAACGCGAAAGCGAAAGCGTTCTGGAGCGAGCCGGATTTCAGGCTGGCGTCTGCCGCCTACGACAATCCCAAGTCCTGCTACGACCGGGAATACCTGTTCCAGTGGGCAGAGATGGATCCGCGGATTCACACTGCGGCACTGGCGCAGGTCACGGCTTTGAGCGGATGCATCGCGGGGGCGCCGGGATGCAGTCTCGATGTCCCGACCGAGCCGTACCACCCGGCCTACTTCCTGATCAATGGCCGCTCCATGCCCGATCTAATGGACGGCAACTATGAATCCGAGTATCCCCACCAGCCTTACAACGGCAACCCGCATATGCATCCAGGCGAGATGACCCTGATCCGCTCCATTGGCCAGGGCCGCTGGCAGCACCCGTTCCACGAGCACGCGAACCATGTGCGCATTCTGGGCCGCGATGGCAACATGCAACTCGCCGCGGATGGCAGTAACCTCGCCGGGCTCCTGATGTTCAACACCGATACGACTCCGGGAGAGGCGTTCGACGGGATCTTCTACTTTACCGGCAGAGGGCTGAACTGGGATCCCTACGGCCACCATCCAGGCGACACCAGCGACCCGTTGGCCTCGCTGCCCTGTTCTCCGGATGCCAACGGCTACAACACGCTTGGTACTTCCTACAATCAGGTCAACTATTTCGAATGGTGCCAGGACCATAACAAGCCTCTCGAGGTGTCTCCCATCGGCGACGTTGCCGGCGGCGGCCCGGCAACTCTTCCTAATCCCAACATTTTCACCAATGGTCCATGGTACGGCGGTACTCCGTATCTGGGACCGGATGCGACTCTGCGCGGCGGTGGGACGCAGGCCTGCGTCAGCAACTTGACGGGCGGCACTACCCTGACTAACACCGCGGGCAATCAAGCCTCCACTTGCAGCACTCTGCAACCCTCCAATATCCAGGCCAACCCTGCCAGCGAACGCGGCTGGGCCTACATGTGGCACTCGCACAACGAGCGCGAAATCACCACTAACAATGTCTTCCCCGGCGGAATGCTGATGATGATGCTGGTCGATACCCGTGAATTCGTGATTGACGAATCCAACTAGGCAAGGAGAACAGACATGCGAATCAACTCTCTCAAAGCGATTTTCAAAACAGCAGTGCTGGGAGCGGCTGTTCTCCTTCTCGGAGCGGGTGTGGCCGGCGCGCAGCAGCAGATCAACCTGACTGCCGGGCCAACTACAGCAAATATGCCTGACGGCTCTCAGGTGCCCATGTGGGGCTTCTCCTGCGGCGCGTCTGTTAGCACCTCGTTGGCGACCTGCAAGGCTCTCAACCCAGCCGCCATGACATCTGCGGTCTGGTCGCCTGTGTTGATTACCATCCCCACGGGCGCAACCGGCGGGCTGACTATCAACCTCACGAATAATCTGACCTTTTTGAACGGGAATACCGTGCCCACCTCGATCACAATCGTGGGCCAGGTGGGCGGCGGTCTGGGAACACCAAAAACCGTGGCGAGCCCGCCTCACGATACTCAGGGCACCACTTGGCCCGTCGCCAACGCCGGACCCACGTTTGTGCCTCCGCCGCAAGGGCCTCGCGTGCAGTCGTATGGCACAGAGGTGCCTGCGGGATCGACAGCGTTACTTCCGGCGTGGCCGCGTCTCAAGCCGGGCACGTATTTGCTCGAGTCCGGCACCCACCCCTCCATCCAGGTGCCCATGGGGTTGTATGGGATCCTGGTGGTCACCGCTGCGCCTACCGCTACAGCTGGGGTAGAGACGGCACCCGGCACGGCGTATCCGGCCGTGGCCGCGACCGCGACGACTGCCGCGGTCCCTGCGGTGACCTACGACGCGGAAATTCCGCTGGCCCTGGGTGAAATCGATCCGGTGCAGAACGCGACCGTGAGCAAGGCGGTCAATACCGCCGGGTTCGCCGAGACCACTGTCTGGTCCGGTGCGGTAGCTGCCTGCGGCGATCTCACCCCAGGCGCCCAGCAAACGTGCTACCCGCCCGCGGTCAACTACACGCCTCTCTACTACACGATCAACGGCGTGGCGTTTAACAAGACGCTTGCTTCGGGTTCGCTCTTTCCAGTTACTCCGGCCACGATTGCGCCGGTTACCGGTACCACAGGAAATATCCTCGTGCGCGTGGTCAACTCCGGCTCGCGGATGCACGTTCCGGCGATCGTCGGATCGCAGGTGGCAGGCGCAACGGGAGCTGCAGTATCTGTAGCCGCCCCCGCCCCCATCGTTACGGGCTTTAAGGTCATTGCCGAAGACGGCAATCCTCTTCCCGGCGTTCCCAAAATCAAGAGCGAAGTGTTCATGGCCGCGGGCAAGGTCTATGACCTGATGATCAACGGGCAGTCCACGTCCGGTACCACAATCTCCCATTACTTGAACGCACTCGCTTTCTACGACCGCGAGTTAAGCCTGTCAGCGAACAAG
>Ga0210383_10003409_pt1 | contig 14237 bp, 8 predicted proteins | sample IncBWC14OmetaG_FD_160072 | JGI IMG/M metagenome (GOLD analysis project Ga0210383, IMG submission 160072) | Forest soil microbial communities from Barre Woods Harvard Forest LTER site, Petersham, Massachusetts, United States - Inc-BW-C-14-O ...
CTGGTTGGCATGGGAGTGATGCCACTGGAATTCCAGGCTGGCGAGGATCGCGAGACTCTCGGATTAACGGGACAGGAGATTTTCGAGATCGAAGGTGTAGCTTCGCTTTCGCCCAAGAAAACGATCACTGTGCGGACCAAGTCCAGCGACGGCTCGACGAAGACATTCACGGCCATTGCGCGCGTCGATACGCCGGAGGAAGTCTCTTACTATCACCACGGCGGGATCTTGCAGTATGTTCTGCGGCAGATGCTCTGAGTCTTGCTTCACTCTTTTCGAATTTATTTTCAGGCAGCGCGTCTCTAATCTAAGTGCGGCCCTCGCGCTTTTGCGCAACCACCAAACCCCGCGGCGTAGGTAAGAGAATCACCGAGATCAGTCCTTCTGCCTCGAGCTTGAGCGCGGCTTCGCGGACCGTCTTCATCAGCGAACTTGCGTCGTGCATGAGGATTAGGCCGTGCGGGTTCATCTGCGGGAGAAACTTGCGTACTTCCTGCTCGCGGAGGGGCGCGTCACTGTCGCAGAAGAGAACATCGATGCGGCCCTCGACTTTCATGTCCAAGCTGGATTCGTTGCGCGCGTCAATCCATTGGCCGAGGCCGGAAGAAGCGAAGCGCTTTTCGGCGGCCATGAAAACTTTGGCGTCGTACTCGCACGTGATGATCCGGCCAAAGCCATTAGCCTTCAGTCCCTCAGCGATGCGTAGCGTGCTTAGTCCGGAAAATGTGCCGGTCTCGACGATGAGTTCCGGCTTGATCGTGGTGACAATGGCTTTCAAGAAATCGAGCACTTCGACCTCGGCGCTCATCGAATCGTACATGCGCCAGCGCTCAGGATGCGGGCATTCTGGCGTAGGGCGATGATATTCCGGTTGGAGAACGTCGCCGCGCGACACGATATGCTCTACGATGCGGTGCTCTTTTTTCTGACCGTGGAATTGGTTTTTAATACGCCAAAGCAACACCGCGCCAAGCAGGATGGAAACGACGCTCGCCGACTGGGCATTGGACATGCCGAAGAAGGAACGCGGGTTGATGCGAATAAATTCGATAAGGAAGCGGGCGATGCCGGTGAGGAGCAGGTAGTTGCAGAAGATTTCGCCTTTGGCTTTGGGACCGCGCAGAGACTTCGTGCCCATGTGCCACAGAAATGCCGCAATCGCCAGCCAGATGAAAAACTCGTAAAGGGGAGTGGGATGTACGCGTTCGCTCGTGGGGACAAGGCCGTTGGGAAAGCTCATGCCCCACGGAAGCGAAGTCGGAATACCGTAGTCACCATCGCCAGAGAGTAGGCAGCCGATGCGTCCGATGGCGTAGCCGACGCAGGCGGCAGGCGAGCAAATGTCCAGAAATTCGAGAATGGGAATTTTTGCCCAGCGCGCAAGAATCACGAGCGCAATAAATCCGCCGAGAAAACCGCCAAACCAGGCAAAGCCGTAGCGGCTGAAGAGTTGCGGCCAGGGGTCCGCGAAGAATTCATGGGGACTCTCAAGAACGTGGTAAAGCCTTGCGCCGATCAAGCCGGCGAGGCCGGCGATTCCGATGATCAGAAAGCCTTCGTCTTTTTCGTTTCTGGCGGAAATGTATTGGAGCTGCGATCTGCGTCGATCGAAATCGGCCTGTAAGACGTAGGCAGCAACCAGCATGCCTGTGGCAACCATCAGCCCAAACGTGGGGATGGCCCATGGACCGAGATGCAAGAAAGGGATCATGTTTGGATGCGAGTCCGACTCCTTCGGGAGTATACATGACACAACGAGCGCGCTTGGAGGGCCCAAGCGCAGACGGGCGGCCCAAGAGCGAAGCGGATCATCTATTTGACGGCCGGTGGCGCAGTGGGAGTGGAACGGCGGTGGAGAATGGCGCCGATCAGTAGCCATATGGCCAGGGCTATCCATTCGGAGAGAGTGAAATGGCCGGGAAAGGCGGGGATTAGCTTCATCAGCAGGAGGAGCAAGGAAACGCACATGCCGAGGGAGGTAATGAAGCGCATGCCGAGACGTGGCTCGACCAGCCAGAAGGAGAGGCAGGCGGCCAGCCAACCGAGGGCGGAGGCCATCGAGCCGACTTCCGTGACTGGCACGAGGATCGCATCGCCCAGAAGGAGTCCGAACAACGTTCCTGCCGTGATGCCGATGATGGCGACGGACGGCGTCGAGAATCTTGCATGAATGGTCGCAAAGCGCGGAGAGACAGTGCCCCGACGGGCGTAAGCAAAGAGGAGGCGCGTGGAGGCGGCGAAATTTCCGTTGAAACACTGGAACAGGCCGAAGAGTGCCATGGTGAGAATGAGTTGAACGGGCCAATGCCGGCCGATGCCGTGCTCGAAGGCAATGGCGGTGGCGAAGCGTTTTCCTAGCAGCGTCTGCCAGGGCACGATATACGCCACGGCGGCAATCGAAAGTGCATAGAAAAGCGCACCGACTCCCAGGGCTAGGCCGATGGCCTGCATGTAGCTCGTTTGGCGGAAATCCGGGTTGGCTTCCTCCGCGTATTTGGGGACAGACTCGAAACCGGTCATGAAATAGGGAACGATCTGCAACGTCAGGAGGATTGAGAGAAACGGAGTGGCGTGAAAAGCGGGTTTAAAATTCCCTGGAGCGCCGCGGACGCCGCTGATACCCACGAGCGCGATGAAAATAAGCAGAACCATGGAAGACATGGTTTTCTGGAAGTTGGCGCTGAGACGGATGCCGCGGTAGTTGATGGTGGCGAGAAGCAGCGTGAGAACGATGCCCAGGATGAGGCGCGGGAGGAAAACCGGCTGGTCCGCGACGCGATACAACTCGAAAGAATCAAGCGAAGGGAAAATGTAGGCGGCGATTTTTCCGAGGGCGACGGCTTCCCACGGGCACACGATGAAGTAGGCGAGAAGCATCATCCAACCAGTGAAGTAGCTTACGATGGGCGGGAAAACTTGCGCGGTGTAGGCGGCTTCGCCGGCAGCGTCGGGAAGGCGCTTGACCCATTGGCCGTAGACGTAGCCGACCGGAAGCAGAATGATGCCGCCGATGGCAAATCCAAGTGCCGCGCCTGCAGGACCGCCTCGTCCCAGCCAATCGTCCATGAGGACGAGCCATCCGGTGCCAATCATGGTGCCGAACGCGAGAGCAAAGTAGTCGTGCAGACGAAGTTTGCGAGCGAGAGAAGCCATTTAGAGGACGCAGAGCAATTCGTAGAGGAGATTCGCGGCCAGGAGCGAAGTGATTTCGCCGGTATCGTAGGGTGGGGAGACCTCGACGAGGTCGCAGCCGATAATGTCTAGGCCGCGCAAGGCGCGAACGAGTTCGAGGATCTGGATGCTGGTTAGGCCGCCGACCTGGGGCGTGCCGGTGCCAGGGGCGTAAGCGGGATCGACGGCGTCGATATCGAGCGTCACGTAAACGGGCTTGCCGCGGAACGCGCGCAGATGGCTCTGAACGCTCGGCAAACCCTTCTTGTGAAATCCCTCAGCGGTGACCATCCTGACTTTGTGGTTGCGGGCGAAGTCAAAATCGTCTTCGCCATAGACTTGACCACGCAGACCGACCTGCAACACTTCGCCATCCACCAAGAGACCCTCTTCAAAAGCGCGGCGGAACGGAGTCCCGTGAGAATATTTGCTGCCGAAATACTCGTCCCATAGATCGTTGTGAGCGTCGAATTGAATGAGAGAAATAGGTCCGTGCTTTTTTGCGACGGCACGAAGGATCGGGAGACTGATGGAATGATCTCCTCCCACGCAAACGCAGCGCACCCCAGCCCCGAGAAGCGGAGCAATTCCGTTTTCGATGCGGAGAAAGGTGTCCTCGATCGAGAGCGGATTCACAGGGAGATCGCCAAAGTCGGCGACGCGATGCTTGGCGAACGGATTTACGTGTAGGACGGGATTCCAGGGGCGGATGATTGCGGACTGGACACGCACATGACGCGGTCCGAAGCGCGGTCCGGGGCGATAGGTCGTGCCCCCGTCAAAAGGGACACCGATGAGAGCAACCTCCAGCTCTTCTGGCTGGGTGATGTGCGGCAGACGCAAGAAGGTCGGTATGCCTGTGAAGCGGGCGTAGCTAAGAGCGTCAAGAGGCTGAGGATGAGGCAAGCGGAAGGGGCGGTGGGGTTTAGGCACGGCGAGGCATCTTAGTTTCGCCAACCGAGCGAAGTCAACGCGACGAAGTATTTATCGTTTGCGTAAGAAAGACTTGGACCTCCCTGTACTGATGGTACTGGAATGCCGGAGTTTACGCAGCCTGCACGTTTCATTTACATCCGCGTAACTTTTGCCAGATAGCCTCTCGGCGATTCTGTTGACTGCAGGCCAGCCAACTATTACTGAAATGCATGGAGGATGCACAAAGAATATGCGCAGAGTTTTCGCGATTTTGCTCGCGGGAGTATTGCTCAACCCCGGGATGATCGGGGCCGTTCCAAGGGGCCGAGATCATCGAGGACTTGGGGACACCGCAACACCAATCAGGCACTTGGTCATCATCTTTCAGGAAAATGTCTCGTTCGACCACTACTTCGGAACCTATCCGAATGCCATGAATCTTCCTGGAGAAAATCCTTTTTATGCGAAGCCGGGCACGCCTACCGTGAATGGCTTTAGCCCTGCGCTCTTGGCTAACAATCCCAACCTGAACCCAGCAAACGGAACTGCGGCGACAAATCCCTTTCGATTGAGTCCAGCGCAGGCCGCGACGAACGATCAGGATCACAATTACACGCCGGAGCAGGAAGCCTATGATGGCGGGCTAATGGACTTGTTTCCCACATTTACAGGCACGTCTGGCCCGCCGCCAGGAACTCCGCCTATCGCCGACACAAAGGGGCTGGTGATGGGCTACTACGATGGCAACACGGTGACTGCGTTGTGGGCCTACGCGCAGCATTTTGCTATGAGCGATAACTCCTTCGACACGAACTTTGGGCCTTCGACACCAGGGGCGCTAAACGTGATTTCCGGGGAAACCAACGGCGTGATCGACAATAGCAACGGCAGCGGCGCGATCATCGCGGACGGAAACGGCGGCTTCTCAGATAATGGCGATGCCGACCCAGCGGGCGACATGTGCTCGACAACGACCGGCGAGACATTCAGCATGAGCGGCCAGAATATCGGCGACCTTCTGAACGCGAGGGGCATCAGCTGGGGCTTCTTTCAGGGCGGCTTCAACCTCGGCATAGTGAATGCAAACGGGTCGACAGGATGCGCCAGATCGACAACTTCGACAATAACCCTGTCGAAGAAGGCTGATTACATCCCGCATCATCAGCCGTTTCAGTACTACGCCAGCACCGCGAATCCGCTGCACACGCGTCCAGCTTCGATCTCCGAGGTTGGACACAACGGCCCGGCGAATCATCAATACGACACCCAGGACTTTTTTAGCGCCGTGAGCGCCGGTAACTTCCCCGCGGTCAGCTATTTGAAGGCCCCTGGCTTTCAGGATGGGCACGCGGGTTATTCTGACCCGATTGACGAGCAGACTTTCATCGTCAACACCATCAACTTCCTCGAGAAGACCCGGGAGTGGGAGAGCACTGCGGTGATTATCGCGTATGACGATTCCGACGGGTGGTATGACCACGTGACGAGCCCGCTTGTGAATCAGTCGGCGACGGCCGCTGACCAGAATACCGCGGGCGCATACATGTGCGGCTCCGTTGCAAGCGCAACAGCAACGGCTCTGCCAGGTGTCAGCGCAGCGCATGCTCAGGGGCGTTGCGGCTATGGTCCGCGCCAGCCTTTCCTGGTGATTTCACCCTTTGCCAGGAAGAACTTCGTCGACCACAGCATCACGGATCAAAGCTCGGTTGTCCGGTTTATCGAGGATAACTGGCTTGGGGGCGAACGCATTACTGGGTCATTCGACGCGATCGCTGGCTCGATCACGGGTATGTTCGACTTCGATCGTTGCCGCGAGGATGGGATCCTCATCCTCGATCCGACTACCGGCGAAAGAGTAGACCGTCACTAGTAGTGACGTTGAAGAATGGATGGGATCGAGGAAAGTCGTCCCGTCCAAACTGACTGATGTTGCAGCGGGCATGCGAACCCAATCCGCATGCCCGCTGTTTTTGTTAGAGGTGTCGTACAATAACTTTCCATTTCGCGGGTAACCATCGTGCCAATCAGTAGACGAGAGTTTTTGCAAAAGAGCAGCTTGACAGCGGGGGCGATGCTAACCCAGCAATCAGGGCACCACAAGGAACTAGGTATTCAGGCCAGGCCGGCGCTGGACCCCAACTCGCTTGCGCCATTCGTCGATGCTCTGCCCCTTCCAGCTGCCGCGAAGAACGCGGGGATGCGGCCTACTCCGACGAATCCCACACGCAAAATACCTTATTACCGCATCGCTATGCAGGCCTTTGAAACAAAAGTACACCGCGATATGAAGCCCACGCGCATGTGGGGATTCGGAGGGACGTTTCCAGGCCCGACGTTTGATCTGCGAAGCGGGCAAGAAATTTTGGTGGAGTGGGCAAACGAACTTCCACACGAGCATTTTTTGCCGATTGATCACGGCCTCCACGGAGCCGAGAAGGACAAGCCAGGGGTTCGCGCCGTGTCCCATCTTCATGGAGCGAAGGTCCCTCCAGAAAGCGATGGTTATCCCGAAGATTGGATCGTTCCGGGAAAGTCAGCGGTGTACCACTATCCGAATCAGCAGGACGCGGCGATGCTTTGGTACCACGACCACGCGATGGGAATAAACCGCCTGAATATCTTCGCGGGACTCGCAGGCGCTTACATCCTGAGGGACAAGGCGGAAGATACGTTGCATCTGCCGAGCGGAAAATACGAAATGCCACTCGTGATTTCCGACCGCATGTTCGACAAGGATAGCCAGCTCTACTATCCGGTCTCCGACAAGCTGGAGTCGCCGTGGATTCCCGAATTCTTTGGCGATGCGAAATTGGTGAACGGAAAACTGTTCCCTTTCTTGGAAGTCGAGCCGTGCAAATATCGTTTTCGCGTGCTCAACGCTTCGAACGGCCGCTTCTACCGTCTCTCTCTAGGGAACAAACAGACATTCCACCAGATTGGAACGGATCAAGGGCTGCTTGCCGCGCCTGTGCCCGTGCAGAAAATAATGATCGCGCCCGGGGAGCGCATCGACCTAATTGTCGATTTTAAGGGGAGCGCCGGGAGCAAGGTGGCGCTGAATGACAACTTCGTTTCGCTGATGCAGTTTCGAGTTTCTGCGACAGGCGTCAGGGACGACAGCGTTCTGCCGACGCAGCTTCGAACCATCGAAAAGTTGCAAGAGTCAGCGGCGGTCATGACGCGCGAGCTGTCGCTGGATGAAGTGGATGACTCGGTGCAAAATCCCTTAAAAATGCTGTTGAACGGAAAGAGCTGGCACGATCCAGTCACGGAAAACCCGGCCCTCAACTCAACGGAAATTTGGAGCTTCGTCAATCCAACCGATGATTCTCACCCCATACATCTTCATCTGGTAAGATTTCAGATTTTGGATCGACAAAAATTCGAAACATTTGGCTATCTCACCAGGCAGAAACTGCGATTCACCGGCCCGCCGGTTCCACCAGATCCTGCCGAAGCTGGATGGAAGGACACTGTTCGCGCCGAGCCGGGGATGGTGACGAGGATCATTGTGCGGTTCGATGGGTATGTCGGCCGGTACGTTTGGCACTGTCACATTCTGGAACATGAAGACAATGAGATGATGAGGCCATACGACGTGATTCCAGCGAAGTAGAGTTAGCTCCACGGAATTCGCCCCAGCGCCGCGTTTCTCTAAATAAGGTGTTTGAACAAGACAACCCTGAAAAGGTAACGCTCATCCGTTAAGTCATCCTCCTGGTCGAAGGAGCGATGATCGTGCGTTGGCTTATTGCAGCGGGCGTTGGCGGAGTGTTGTTTGCCGGTAGCGGGTCGCGGGCGGCTTACGGAAACGAGGCCGCTTCGTCAGGCCGCGGTGCGGTTCCTGCGCTTCTCGAAGGCTCAGCTCCCATAATCGATGAAGTTGTGTTCGTCGGGCTGCGCCACATCGCTCCCGAGGCGGTCGAAGGGCAGATTTCTTCTCACGCAGGCGCACGGCTTGACTTAAAGAAGATCGAATCCGATGTAAAAACGCTGGGACGGCTGGGCTGGTTCGGCGAGATCGGAGTTGAGACGCAACTCGCGAAAAACCTGCTGCTACCTGGCGACAACGCAGTGCAATCACTGCGACTTGTTTTCCGCGTTGCCGAACTGCCCTATCTCACGAAAGTGGAATACGCGGAGTCACGGTTGCTATCGCAGGCCCAGATCGAAACAATTCTAAACGACAAAGCGCTGACTCCCCGATTGGGTGAGCCTGCTGATCCTTCTGAGCTGGTACGCATCGCAAACACAATTCGATCGGCTCTTACGGAGTTCGGTCATCCGCAGCCACGCGTAGAGATTCATCGCGAAGAGTTTAGAAACGGGACAGTTCACGTGCGCTTCGCAATTCATGATGGGCCACACATCCCTGTGGGGCGGATTGAGTTCGAAGGGCATCCCGAACTCTCAGCAAAATTGCTGCGGCATGAGATGCGGCGAACCGCGCCCAGCGCGATTTTCGCCTCGTGGCGGGGCAAAGATGCGTACACGCGCGGGGGATTTGAGGAGGATCGCTCCAGAATACTGATCTACTACCAGGATCACGGATACCCTGAAGCGCGGATCGGCACAGCTCGCGTTACGGTCTATCAAAAAGCAGCCAGCAAGTGGATACCGCGGCTATTTCGCACTCCGGGAAAACGCCTCGCAGTCTCCGTGCCCATCGAAGCTGGTCCCCTCTATCGCATTGAATCCGTGGGTATCAGCCCGGAACTCACCGAGGCGAGCGGTAAGCACGGAGCAAAACTCCTGGCGTATTCGAAGGCAGAGGTCGGCTCAGCGTACTCGGCTAGGGGGCTTGAAGATTTACGGCATGCATGGGTAGCAGCGAGGACGCCAAAGCACAACCGCGAAGAGGCCGGCACGGAGCGAAGCGTCGAAACATCGCGAACACTTGATCCTGAGACGCACCGGGTGCGCGAGAGAATCGCGTTTAGCGACGCTCCGCCCTATATTGTGCGCCGGATTGACTTCAAGGGTCTTCACAGATTCAGTGATCGCTATCTGCGGCGGCGCATCGGTTTAGAGGAAGGAAGTCCATTTGATGAGCATGCGCTCGAAAGCGGGCTCGCGCGGCTCACGAGGACGGGCTACTTTCATCAAATTAAGAAAGAAGATATTCGAGTCGACACCGACGAAATCACCCGTACGGCTGACGTGACGATCCGCGTCTCGGAAGCCGGCCAGCAACGCGCTTCATTCTCTGGAGGGTTAGGACAGTTCGGCAGCACGCTCGGGATAGCTTACACGCTGTTCGATCTCCTCCAGAGAGAGGAACTGCTCACGACGGCAATTGACGGAGGACCGGAAAGCCTCGAAATCGTCCTTGGTCTGGTGATGGAAGGCTTTCTGGGGTCGCGCAGCTCGCTCGCCTTTTCCATTTTCAACAATGTGCTTCGTCCGCGTTTTACAAGCAGCACAGAAGGCCCGTTCTACACATCTCAGAGTGAGGGGCTGAACGCGGGTTGGAGCTACCCCTTGACCAATACGGACTCTTTGGCAGTGAACTACAGCCTTTCGCACACAAACACAGTTTATTCGTTCGCACTTCCAGCTTCTCTCACCGGGCTGCCCGCCAGCGATCTGCGCGCAGAGACTTCCAGCAGCGCTGCGGGACTGCGCTGGACGCACGACGCAGGGAGTGAGCAGCTATCGGTTAGCAATTCCATTTCGGGCGGATGGCTGGGCGGAAGCGAAAATGTGATTCGTTCCAATGAGGAATACGCGCGAATCTTTCCGGACCCGTTTTTCAACCACCAGAATGCCTGGGCTTTTCGGTCTACGTTCAGCGGCGCTGCGAGCTACCGTGGCGACTTGCCGCTGTACGCGCGGCTTTTTTCGGGCGACACACAAGTTCGTGGCCTCAGCGCAGGCGAACTGGGGCCGTACGCCGTATTCCCATCGGTAGCAAGTTCCGGGAATCAAACCTATTCGGCAGGCCCAGCGGGAGCCAATGTGATCAGCGCCGCGAATGCAGAGTATCGCGTTCCACTTGGCGGAGGCACGCAAGCGGCAGGCTTTTTTGATTTGGGATCGGGATGGCTGCTACCCAATTGGCTGGGGAAGACGCGCCCAACGCTGCTGGATTCGACGAACGGCATTCTGCATGGGTCCATCGGGATCGAGCTGAGGTGGACGGTGCCGGGGATTCAGGTGCCCGTGCGCGCGTACTACGCCGTGAACGTATGGCGATTAAATCGTTTTCTGCAATTACCGGATGGTTCGCTCTTCCACGCGCACAACCGCTTGTTCGCCTTCGGCTGGGCGCTCGGAAGGCTGTTCTGAGCGGCCCCCTCTGTACTAAACTTTCCAGCGCCATGAAATACCATAAACAGATCAAAGAAGCCGCAAGGCTCGCTGAGCCCTATTCCGTCTCAAAGGGCGAAAAATTCCGGCTGAAAGACTACGACCCTGGCGACACCGGCGAGGTGAAGAACAAGGAGCAGAGCCTGAAAATTATTGATAGTCGTGCCGGTCTGCTCAGCAATTTGCAGGAGAAGCTCTATGCGCAGGATCGCTGGGCGCTCCTGCTCGTGATTCAAGCGATGGACGCCGCCGGCAAAGACGGCGTGATCAAACACGTCATGTCCGGTGTAAATCCGCAAGGATGCGATGTTCACGCCTTCAAGACTCCAAGCGCCGAAGAACTCAATCACGATTATCTGTGGCGGGCGCACCGATGCGCCCCGGAGCGCGGCAAGATCGGCATCTTCAATCGTTCCTACTACGAAGAAGTTCTGGTCGTTCGAGTCCACCCCACCCTCTTGCAAGCGCAAAAGCTGCCCGACCCATTGATTAGCAAGCATATCTGGGAGCAGCGCTATGAGGACATCAACACCTTCGAACATTATTTGACGCACAACGGTGTGGTGATTCGCAAGTTTTTCCTGCATGTTTCGAAGAAAGAACAGAAGAAGCGTTTTCTGGAGCGTCTGGATGATTCAAAAAAGAACTGGAAGTTTTCGATGGCCGACGTCAAAGAGCGCGCCTACTGGAAGGACTACCAGGAAGCATACGAAGAGATGATTCAGAATACCGCCACGAAGCATGCGCCATGGTATGTGATTCCGGCGGATAACAAGTGGTACACGCAGCTGATAGTAGCCTCCACGATCATCTCCACTCTAGAGGATCTCGATCTTTCCTTCCCGGACGTCGACAAAGAGAAGAAGAAGGAACTGGAGAGCGTGCGTGACTCGCTGCTGCACGAGAAGGACTGAACCCGGCCGGAAGTTCTCCGAGGGAAAAACAGCTCGGCGCAGAACCCCTTGCCTGCCAGGCAAGAAATTCCGCGCGCGCTGCGGGGACTAGAACTCGAACCGGAGTGCAAACTGCATAACGCGCGACACTTCTTAGCCGGCCAGCGCATTGATCACCCCGAACGTCGACGATGTGATCAAGGTGGCGGGCAGCCCGAAGTTCGGGTGGTTGAACAAGTTGAAAGCCTCAGCCCGGAAATTGCCGATTCACCTGGAGCGCAGAACGGTTGCGACGACGGGAGGCGAGTTCGCCGATTTCTTCGATTCTTCTCCGAGAGGCCGCGGTGGTAAGATGTGGCGAACGGTGACCCAGCCTGCGGAATTGCACAAGCCGAAGGGAGAATGATGGCCAAGCCGATCGAGCTTGAAATCAATGGCAACCGCCATACAGTCCACTGCGATCCGGGAACTCCGCTTCTCGCAGCACTCCGCGATGAGCTAGGCCTGATCGGTACCAAATACGGCTGTGGTGAGGGCCAATGCGGCGCTTGCACCGTCCTGCTCGGCGGAGCGCCGCGCCGCTCGTGCCAGATTCCTGTTAGCGCAGCCGCGGCAAAGCCCATCACAACCATTGAAGGCCTCGAGAAAGACGGGCATCTGCATCCGGTGCAGCAGGCATTTCTCGACTCGGGAGCGTTCCAGTGTGCCTATTGCACATCGGGGATGATCTTGAGCAGCGTCGGCCTTCTCAGAACGAATTCCCACCCCACTTCGGCGGAGATCGTTCAATCCTTGCAGGGCAATATCTGCCGCTGCGGAACACATCTGCGGGTCATCGACGCGGTTCATCGAGCGGCCAGGGCGATCGAGGAGCGCGGGCGATGAGCGGCCCTTCCGTTAAGTTTCGGCCCGAACCCGAGCGCTACGAATTCACCGCGGCCCCGATGCATCATTTCGAATTGACCCGCCGCGATTTCTTCAAGTTTCTCGGCGCAGGCATTGCTGTTTTTACGGTGGCAAAGGATACCCTGGCCACTCAGGAAACCGCGCCCACCCAGGGCTTTCACCAGGAAGAACTTCCAAAAGACATCACGGCATGGCTGCATATTGGCGAAGACGGAAACGTGACCGCGTTCACGGGCAAAGTCGAGATTGGTCAAAACATCCGCACATCGCTGGCGCAAACAGTGGCCGATGAATTGCACCTACCCTTTGAAAGCGTAACCATGGTGACGGCCGACACGGCATTGACGCCTTTCGATTTCGGCACGGTTGGCAGCCGCTCAATGCCGACCATGTCGCCTCAGCTTCGCCGGGCCGCCGCCGCCGCGCGAGACCTGCTCGTCGACGCAGCCGCGAAGGAATGGAACGTCGCAGCCGGAGGCCTTACTACGGCAGACGGAAAGGTGACCGATCCAGCCACCGGCCGCTCGCTTCGTTATGCGGATTTGGCCCGTGGCAAGACCCTGGCGCAAAACCTCCCCGCGGAAGATCCCGTCACTCCGCCGGATCAATGGACGATTGCGGGGAAATCTATTCCGAAAAAGGATGCCCGTGCGTTCGTCACCGGCAAGCACCAATACACTCCCGATCTTCGTCGGCCAGGCCAGCTGTACGGCAAAGTGCTTCGACCGCCGTCGTTCGGTGCAACGCTCACTTCTTACGATGCGAAAGCTGCCCTAGCGATGAGCGGTGTTATTGTCGTGCGCGACGGCGACTTCATCGGTGCCGCCGCGAGCAATGAGCGAGACGCCAGCAAAGCTCTCGAGACAATTCACGCCGAATGGAAAGAAGTGCCCCAGACTTCAAGCAATGAGCTCTTTTCCTATCTGAAAAAGAATGCCACGGTCAAGAGCGACGATCGCTCTCGAAGAACAAAAGGCTCAGTGGAAGACGGCTTGGCGGCTGCCGCGCACCGTTTGGATGCGACATACACGGTCGCGTTCATCGCGCATGCCCCGCTCGAGCCGCGCGCGGCGGTGGCCGAATGGTCCGATGGCAAACTCACGGTATGGACAGGCTCGCAGCGCCCGTTTGCCGTGCGCGATGAGCTGGCCAGTGTCTTTCACGTTTCTGAAAGTGCTGTGCGGGTGATCGTCCCGGATACCGGTTCTGCCTACGGGGGCAAACACACCGGAGACGCCGCGCTGGAAGCTGCCCGGCTGGCGCGCGCTGCGGGGTGCCCCGTCCAAGTGGTTTGGACGCGGGAAGAAGAGTTCACCTGGGCCTATTTTCGCCCGGCAGGCGTGATGGAAATCAAAAGCGGCATTTCTGCCGATGGCGCGCTAACAGCATGGGAATTTCACAACTACAACTCAGGAATGTCAGCCATCGATACTCCGTATGTCGTCCCCAACCAGCACATCCAATTTCATTCCACGCAGTGCCCTCTGCGGAGCGGCTCCTATCGGGGGCTGGCAGCCACGGCAAACTTTTTCGCGCGAGAAAGCCACATGGACGAGCTCGCCCATGCGGCGCAAATCGATCCACTCGAATTTCGCCTGAAGAATCTGTCCGATTCCCGGCTGCGCGCGGTGTTTGAGGCGTCGGCGAAATCTTTTGGCTGGTCGCCGAAGAAAACACAGGAAGGGCAGGGATTCGGGATCGCAGGGGGTCTTGAAAAGGGCGGTTACGTGGCGACATGTGCCGAGGTTTCGGTAGATCGCAGTTCCGGCGCGGTGCGCATAGTGCGAATGACAACGGCGTTCGAATGCGGCGCCATCGTAAATCCCGATGGATTGCTCAATCAGGTGATTGGCGCAAATATTCAGGGGCTGGGTGGTGCTCTCTTCGAATTCATCGAGTTCGAGAATGGCCGCATCACAAATCCACGTTTTTCGCGTTATCGTGTGCCGCGCTTCCGCGACGTCCCGGAAATCGATGCCGTCCTTCTGGATCGGAAGGACCTTCCCTCGGCAGGCGCAGGCGAAACACCAATCATGGCCGTCG
>Ga0210383_10003411_pt1 | contig 14234 bp, 12 predicted proteins | sample IncBWC14OmetaG_FD_160072 | JGI IMG/M metagenome (GOLD analysis project Ga0210383, IMG submission 160072) | Forest soil microbial communities from Barre Woods Harvard Forest LTER site, Petersham, Massachusetts, United States - Inc-BW-C-14-O ...
CGGGTCGCCCCGCATAATCGCCCAGCTGGGGTCACGTACGGTGAAAGGCGTGCTGCTGACCAACCACGTCTTGTCCGGCGCGCTGATCGGTGCCCTGGCCCGCCGCCCGGCGCCGGCCTTCGCGGCCGGCGTGGCCTCGCACTTCGCCCTCGACGCGGTGCCGCACTGGGGCGACTGGGGCAGCATCCGCCGGTTCCTCCAGGTGGCGGTGCCCGACGGGCTGATCAGCCTGGCCGCGATGGGGACCTTCACGGCGCTGGCCCCGGCCGACCGCCGGCCGGCCGTGCTGGCGGGCATGATCGGAGCCGCGCTGCCCGACGTCGACAAGCCGTCCAAGTTGTGGTTCGGCTTCACCCCGTGGCCGCGGGCGGTGGATAAGTTTCACCAGCGCATCCAGCCGGAGGCGTCCGGCCGCGCCCATATCGAACTGCTGGCCGCGGCCTGCTTCGGCGCCGCCGCGCTCGCCGCCCTGCGGCGGCGGCCTGCGCGCTGTGCCGGCCTGCGCTAGGCCGGCAGCGGGTAGCGCAGTCCCACCAAGGCGGCCAGGTCGCCGAGGGTGAGCTCGAACATGGGCGCCGGATCCTCCAGCGCGAACCTTATGTGGCCGAACACCTCCATGGCCACCGCGCCGTACAGCACCGTCCAGCAGCGCAGGAAGGTGAGCACCGCCCCGACCGGTATGTCGGTGCCCAGCGCCTCCCGGTAGCGGCTGAGCTGGTCGCGCAGGCCCGGATCGATGTCCGCGGCCGCCGGCACCGTGAACGGCGCCGTGGTCCACAGCTCGAGGAACAGCGTGAAGAACGTGCCGGCGAAGGCTAGGGCGCACTCGTCCGCGATGTCGTACCGCCCGTCGTCCAGGCCGGGCAGCGGCACGCCGAACAGCAGGCTGAACTCGGCCTGGTGGTTCAGCGACCAGCGGCGGAACTCCTGGCAGGCCGCGACCATCTTAACCGTGAGCTTGGTCGCCTGGTCGGGGAGCTCGGCCGTTGTTCCCGCGGCCTGGATGGCCTGGTGGATGTCCGAGCCGAGCTCGGTGAAGATGCTCGCGCAGACGTGCCTGAGCAGCTCGTCGTGGCTGTCGAAGTAGCGGTACAGCCCGGGCGCGGTCATCCCCATCTCCCGGGCGATGGCCCGCAGCGTGACCGCCTCCGGGCCGCTCTGGACCAGCAGCCGCCGCGCGGTCTGGATGATCTCCTCCGAGGTCGCCGCGCGCAGCCGATCGCGACGGGACGGCGGGTGCCCGGCACCCGGTTCGGTCCCGACCTCTGCCGCCTGTGTCACAGCTGCCTCCCGGCCCCGGTCTCACCGTCAGGTGCCCCTGCTGGCCCGACCGTCACGAGTCTCGTAACGGTCGGGCCGTAACGAGGCTTACCAAGAATTAACGGGTGGATCGATGCTAACCCACTTGACACTGGTGAACACCGTATGCGAAGTTAGCGTCGTATTTAGTTTACATCGTTTACTTGAGTAATCAAGGGAAACGCATAGCTCGGGAGGCAGCTATGTTCGAGGCTTGGGGGCGGGTCCTGTCCCGCCGGCGCCGGCTCACGCTGGTCATCACGCTCCTGTTCGTCGCCTTCGCCGGGGCCTGGGGGACCGGCGTGTTCGGCAAGCTGTCGTCCGGCGACAACTTCACCCCGCCGTCCAGCCAGAGCCAGCGCGAGGCCAACGCGGCCGACCAGGTCTTCGGCCGGAACGACGCCGACGTCGTGGTGCTGTACCGCAGCGCCACCATGACCGTCACCGACCCGGCCTACCGGCAGGCGGTCACGACCGCGCTGAACAGCCTGCCCCGCGCCGACGTGGCCAAGGCAGCCACGTACTGGTCCACCGGATCGCCCAGCCTGGTCAGCACCGACCGGCACTCCACCTACGCGGTGCTCCAGCTCACCGGGGCCGACGACGCCGCGCGGCACCAGACCTACGACGCGATCAAGAACGACCTGACTCCGGCCAGCCTGGCCGCCGACGGGGTGACGGCCCGGGTCGGCGGGAACGTGGCCATGGAGGTGGCCATCAACAACGAGGTCACCGCCGACATCGCCAAGGCCGAGGGCTTCTCGATGCCGGTCCTGCTGATCCTGCTGCTGGTGATCTTCGGCAGCCTGGCCGCGGCGTCCCTCCCGGTGGCGATCGGCGGCGTGGCCATCCTGGGCTCGCTCACCGTCCTGCGGCTGCTCACCATGGCCACCACGGTGTCGATCTACTCGGTGAACATCACCACCATCCTGGGCCTGGGCCTGGGCATCGACTACGGGCTGTTCATGGTCACCCGGTTCCGCGAGGAACTGCACCGCCAGCCGACGGTGGAACAAGCCGTCGCGCGGACGGTCGCGACCGCGGGGCGCACGGTCGCGGTGTCCGGGGTCACGGTGGCGGTCGCCCTGACCAGCTTGATGCTGTTCCCCGAGGACTTCCTGCGCTCGATGGGGTACGGCGGGGTGGCCACCGTCGCGGTGGACGTGCTGGCCGCGCTCGTCGTGCTGCCCGCGCTGCTGGCCGTTCTCGGCCACCGGGTCAACACGTTGCGGATCCGCCGCTCGGTCCAGCGCCCACCGCGGGACGAGTCCAGCGGCGCCTGGTACCGGCTGGCCCGCAGCGTCATGCGCCGTCCGCTGGTCTACGTCACGGTGATCACGATCGCGCTGCTGGCCCTGGCCGCGCCGTTCCTGCGCGTCTCCTGGGGCGGCACCGACGCGCGGACCCTGCCCGCCGCCTCGACGGTCCGGCAGGTGTCGCAGACGCTGGACAGCCAGTTCCCGGTCAACTCGACCGATCCGATCGAGGCACTCATCACCGGGCCGGGCGCTTCCGCGGGCGGTTCCGCGCCCCTGGCCTCCTACCTGCACCGCATCGACGCCATCCCCGGCGTGACCGGAACCCAGGTCACCGGGTCCAAGGGCGACACTATCCGGGTCGACGTCGGGTACACCCCGGCTCCGGTGTCGTCGGCCGCCCGGCACATCGTGACCCAGATCCGGGCCCTCGCCCCGCCGGCCGGGGCCACCGTGCTGGTCGGCGGGACCACCGCCGGGCTGGTCGACGAGCTGGCCAGTCTCGGCTCGGTCCTGCCGTGGATGGCGCTGCTGGTCTGCGTGTCGACGTTCGTGCTGCTGTTCCTGGCCTTCGGCTCGGTGGTGCTGCCGTTGAAGGCGATCGTGATGAACGTGCTGTCGCTGGGCGCGACGTTCGGCGTAGTGGTGTGGATCTTCCAGTGGGGCCACCTGTCCGGCCTGCTGCGGTTCACCCAGACCGGCTCCATCGACCCGACCATGCCGATCCTCATGGCGGCTATCATCTTCGGCCTGTCCATGGACTACGAGGTGTTCCTGCTGTCCAGGATCCGGGAGCGGTACGACCAGACCGGCGATAACACCGTCGCGGTCGCGGCCGGCCTGCAGCGGACCGGCGGCGTGATCACCAGCCTGGCCCTGCTGCTGATCATCGTGGTCGGCGCGTTCTCCGCGTCCGGCATCACGTTCATCAAGCTGATGGGCGTGGGCATGATCGTCGCACTGCTGGTCGACGCGTCGGTGGTCCGGGTCCTGCTGGTGCCAGCCACGATGCGGCTGCTCGGCCGGGCCAACTGGTGGGCGCCGCGCCCGCTGCGCCGTCTGTACGCCAGGTACGGGTTCAAGGAGGACAGCCCGGCGCCGATCCCGGTGCCGGCCGGCGCGAAGAGCTGACCGGGCGGGGGTGTACCCGCGGGCCCGCGCGGCGGGCCTGCGGGTACAGTGCTAACCCGAGGAGGCCGACATGAACCAGCCCGTGGCTGTGCCGGAAGTGCTGTCGACGGACCTGCCCGCCGGGGCGTTCCTGCTGGACGTGCGCGAGGACGACGAGTGGGCCGCCGGGCACGCCCCCGACGCGGTGCACGTGCGGCTCGGTGAGCTCGGCGCGCGGGCGGCCGAGCTGCCCCGGGACCGCGAGGTGTACGTGATCTGCCGGACCGGCAACCGGTCGGCGTACGCGACCCAGGCCCTGGTTGGCGGCGGCCTGCACGCGATCAACGTGGCCGACGGCATGACCGGCTGGGCGGTCGCGGGCCGCCCGATGATCAGCGAGGGCGGCGGCGAACCCTACGTCGCCTGACGGCGCCGCAGTGGACCTGGTATCGGTCCGGGACCTGTCCGTCCCGGCGGTCATCGGCGTGCACGACTGGGAACGCGACATCACCCAGACCCTCGTCTTCAGCGTCGACCTGGCCGCCGACGTGCGGACGGCCGCCCGCCACGACGACCTGGCCGACGCCCTGGACTACTCCGCGGTCGCGCGGACCATCGTCTCGGTCGTCGAGGGCGGCCGGTTCCGGCTCATCGAGACCGCCGCCGAGCGGGTCGCCGACCGGCTGCTGACCGACCACCCGGTGGCCTGGCTCCGCCTCGAGGTGCGCAAGCCTGTCGCCAGCGGCGGCTACACCGCCGCGGTCACCATCGAGCGAGGCGTCCCGGCCGGCTGAGGCCAGACGTCGCGCCCAGGGCCCGGAGGCGGGCGACGGCCTCGGTGCGGGAGGTGACGTCGAGGGCGCGGTAGCTGTGCTGCAGGTGGGCCTGCACGGTGCGGGGGCTGATGCCCAGAGCCCGGGCGATGCCCCGGTCGGACTGGCCGTCGGCGACGAGCTGGAGGATGCGGGCCTGACGCGGGGTCAGCAGCGGGTTCGCCGCGGCATCCGGTGACCCGGCGGGCCCGGGCTGGGCCAGCAGCGCGATGGCTGCGCCCTGCCCGACATGGATCCTCATGAGGTCAAGGAGCTCGAGGTCGGCCGCGGCGAAGTCATGATGCTGGCGGTTCAGCGCGACCCCGATCAGCCCGCCGCCGGGGGCGGGTACCGAGATCGCCACCTGGTAGTCGACCCCGCACCGGCGGTAGAAATCGCGGTACAGGCCGAGGGAGCGGAACTGCCGGTCGCTGAGGAAATCGGAGATCCGCCGCGCCCGGCCGTCCCCGGTGGCCCGGACGTGGGCCAGGAGGGGGTGCTCGGGCAGATGCTGCTGGAACAGCTCGATGCCGCCGGGGAAGGTCCCGACGTCGGCGGGCTCGATGAGCCAGGCCAGCAGCGCACCGTCGCGGCCGATGTGGTTGTAGGAGCACGAGTCGGCGGAGACGAGCCGGGCGGCCAGATCGACCACGCGGGCGGCGTAGTCCAGGCCGCCAGGCGTGCTGGCAGGCGCGTACAGCTCGGCGAGTCCGTCGCTGAGCTGGTGCAGTACGCTGCGGGAACTGGCCATTACATACCCCGCGTCACGTTATCAGCTAAGCAAAATTACCGATACCGCAACGGCGCCGGGCCTGGGCAGAGTGGGCTTGGCTGAGGCAGGGCGCGCTGGGGGGACGAAGCGTACCAGGTGGAGCGCGCCCCGCCCTCGTCGGACGGCTGTCGGCAGCCGGGCCGCTTACGGACCCGGCTGCCGACTCCGGACGCCGGGCGCGGCGGCCTGGGGGGGAGGGGGACGCCGCGCGAGCGCACCAATCTGAATGTACAACGCATGCCGGACCTATCAGTCCGGGACCCCGCTTAGTCCGGCTCGCCGAACCTGTCCGGCCTGGTGGCATCCGGAAAGCCGATCGCCGGCGTACACGTTTCAGCAGCGGACAACGAGTCTGTGTACCACGAGGTTCAGGCCGTGCGGGGCCTGGTGCGCAATCCGCTCATGCCGCCGTCCACCGCGAGCGCGGTCCCGGTGGTGGCCCCGGCCAGCGGGCTGGCCAGGTACGCGATGGCCGCGGCGACCTCCTCCGCCGTGACCAGGCGGCCCATGGGCTGGCGCGCGGTAAGCGCGGCTCGCTCGGCCCCTGGGTCAGGCGCGGCGTCGAGCAGCCGGCCCACCCACGGGGTGTCGACCGTGCCCGGGTTGACGCAGTTGACCCTGATCCCCTCGGCCACATGGTCGGCCGCCATGGCCAGCGTGAGCGCGTAGACCGCGCCCTTGCTCGCGCAGTACAGGGCCCGCTGCGGCAGGCCCGCCGTGCCCGCGATCGAGCAGGTGTTGACGATGGCCGCCCGGCCGCGCGCGCGTACCGCCTGGCGCAGCAGGGGCAGGGCCGCCCGGGTGGTGCGGACGATGCCGAGCACGTTGACGTCGAGGACCCGGTGCCACTCGTCGTCGTCGTTGTCCTCGACCGTGCCGGCCGCCCCGATGCCCGCGTTGTTGACCAGGATGTCCAGGCCAGCCAGGGCCTGGCCGGCCTGCGCGACGGCGGCCCGGACCGCGCCGTCGTCGGTCACGTCCGCGAGGACCGGATAGAGGCCATCCCCGGCATCACCAGAGGGCTGGTCCCGGTCCAGCACGGCCACCCGCGCGCCGCGGGCCGCCAGCAGCCGGGCGGTGGCCAGCCCGATCCCCGAGGCACCCCCGGTGACCAGTGCCGCCAGCCCGGCGAATTCGGTCGACTGCTCCGCCATAGGTCCCATTTATCACACCTGCCCGGCCGTCAGTGCGGCATCAGCTGAGCGCCTGGCGGCGGTGCAGGTGCACGGCTAGCGGCGCGAACACGGTGAGCATGGCCGCGGACCAGCAGAACACGGCGAGTTCGGGGTGCTGCATCCGCTCGTGGCGGGTGGTTCTGGTCTTGCGCCTACCTGAACTGCCCGGGCCCCCGCGCGGACCATACGATGAGGAAGCGGGTGAGGTTCCTCCTCGTGTACTGGTGGCCCCGGCCTCGGTGCTCGGCCGAATAAGCGCCGGTCGTCCTAGCGGGGAAGGTGACACTGGAAAGGGAGCCGATGATGGGCCAGGAGTTGCCGAGGCTCGCCGCCAGGCTGGAAAAGACCCGCTCTGATATCGCCGCACTCGCGCGGTCGCGCGAACGCGTCCAGGCGCAGATCACCGTCCTGAACCAGCAGGAAGCAAAGCTTGGAGGGCAAGCGGCCAAGGCGCGACAGATGGGCCGGGAAGACCTAGCTCGCCGGGCCCTGGCCCGGCAGCGGGAAGCGGAAAGCCAGCGTACTGAGCTCGCAGTCCAGCTCGATCAACTGCAAGGCGAAGAAGCAAGCCTCACCATCGCGGCGCAACGCTTGCAGGCCAGGAAGGCCCGGATCTACTGGTTCGGACTCCAGGACCAGGACCGCGAAGACGCATTCGATACCAACGTCCCCCCGTAAGAGGAGGCAGCCGGCCCCGTCCGCAAACGGGGTGGCATGCCGCCAATCCACAGACCCTTTGGCCCGGCGCGAAGCCACGGGAGCTGGAACGATGAGTTACCGGCGGGCCGGGAGTCCAAGCTCTCGAGGCCAGCGGGAGGAGAAGCATGAAGACCGAGACGTTGCAGGTGCCGGGTGCAGCGCTGTACTACGAGGTGCGGGGCTCCGGCCCGGTGCTGCTGATGATCCCGGGCGGACCGATGGACGCCGACGGGTTCAAGGGCATTGGCGATCGGCTGGCCGGCGACTACACGGTCGTGACGTATGACTGCCGCGGCAACTCGCGAAGCCCGATGCAGGGATCGTGGGATGACCTGACGGTCGGGCTGTTTGCCGATGACGCCCGCCGGCTGCTGGACGCGGTAGGCACTGACCAGGCCGACGTGCTCGGCTCAAGTGGCGGCGCAACGTACGCCCTGGATCTCGTGGCCAGGTATCCGGGCCGGGTGCGCACGCTGGTCGCGCACGAGCCGCCCGTGTCGGAGCTGCTGCCGGACGCCGCGCGGTACCACGCGCTGAACGAGCAGGTCGGCGAGACCTACCGCAGCGAGGGCCCGTTCGCAGCCCTGCAGATGTTCACGAAGGGCGTCGGCTTCGGCAACGGCGGGCCGCCCGCGCGGAACGAAGAGACGCCGGAAGACGCGGCGGCGGAGGCCCGGATGGGCGCCAACCTGGAGCTATTCGCCGGGCGGCTGATCCCGATCATCGGCAACTACAAGCCGGATCTGGCGGCGCTGCGGCGGAGCTCGACCCGCATCGTGGTGGGCGTGGGCGATGAGTCGACGCCGGAGCAAATGGTCTACCAGACCGCGCACACGCTGGCCGAGCGGCTCGGCGGCCAGCCCGCGCAGTTCCCCGGTGGCCACGGCGGGTTCGCCAGCCATCCCGACGGGTTCGCCGCCAGGCTCCGCGAGGTGCTGGCGGGCGGCCAGTACTGAGCGGCCTCAGCCTGGCTTCTGCCATCAGATGGAATACCGCCAGTACAGCTGGCGCCGGTAGCGCAGGCCGTGCTGTCCTGACAAGCGGCTGAAGTCGACAGCGACCCTCCTCAGCCGCGTTCGCTCATCCACACCGAAACGTGGGCAGGCTCCAGGGTCTGCTGCACCACGCCGGCCAGGTCGTCGCGGACCAAGTCCAGGTCGACCGCGTCCTTCAGCCGTGTCGCGAACGCGGCCACGACTGTCTCGGCGTTGTACCGGGCCCGGTTGAACCGCCGGTCGACGATCCGCTGCACCCGGCGGCGAAGCGGGTTGAACAACGCGGCGACAGTCAGCGTTGAGGCGGCCACACCGACCGGCGACGAGAATGGCAGCACCCGGGTCGCGAAGGTGACGATGCCGGCGTAGACGCCGATCAGCAGGCCGGTGACCAGGGTGTAGGCCAGCGTGCGGCTGATCAGCCGGTCGATGTCGTAGAGGTGGTATTTCAAGATGCCAACCGCGATACTCAGCGGCAACGCGGCCAGGGCCAGGAAGGCCAGGTCCCGGGACACCCGGCCTGATACCTGGTCTGGTGATGGGCCCAATGCGATCAGCGCGAGACCGGCCAGCGCGACGACTGACCCGCTCGTCAGCCATTTGAGCTGCTGCCGGCGCTCGCCGGTTGAACGCCGCCAGCTGAGAACCTGGCGAGCGGCGAAAGCGGGCCAGAACAGCGGAACCAGGAGAAGTCCAGCGCCCCCGTAGGCCAGCACCCCCGCGATCACACCCGTCATGCTGGCCGACGGTCCCGAGTATGTCCCGTTCAGATCGACCTGGATATGCTGCCCGGCAATGGTGCCGACCTCGTTCGCGGCCAGGCCGACCGTGGCCACCACAACAAGAAACAGGTACGCCCACAAGACCCACTTCCACCGCCGGGTCAGCCGGCCCACGGGGAAGAGCAGGATGACGAGAGCGAACACGAAGACCAGCGGATCGCCAATGGTCCCCCTGAGAAGTACCGCGGTGTAACCCAGCGGCAGGTGACCGTGGTGAATTCGGTAGTCGAACACCGCATACAGCCCGCTGTCGAGCACCACCATGACCCACACTGCCGGTCCTAGCAGAAGCCAGCCCTCCGGGTTCCGCGGCTGGCGCCGGACCACCAGCATTCCCAGCAGGCCGCAGGCCAAAGCGAAGACAAACGCCGCACCATCGCGAGATGCCTGCAGGTCGCCGGTCAGGGAGGTCAGGAGGACCCACGCGGCTGCCAGCACCAGCCCGAGCGCGGCCAGGAGGACTGCCATCGGCGATGCCACGCGGCCATCGTGCGCCGCGACCTTGATCGTCACCGGGCCCGCTCCGCGTGCTTGCTGCGCTTCCCCCACAAGGCACACCGTAAAGCCGGATCGTTCCCGCAACGTTACGGCTCAGGGCTCAGTTAGCAGGGCCGAGGACACGCGGCTCGATCTACGCATATGAGAATGGGACCTGGTACATCGGCCCGGCAAGAGCCATCTTGTATGAATCCCCCAACCCTCGGGCGCTGCCAGTGCGTCGGCTCGTGATCGAGACCACGTTCACGCTGTGACACATCGCCATGAGCATAATGATGGTCCGTGCCCGGCTATGAACGAGAAGTCATGGCCACAGCCGTATAGCGGGCTTGACTGGGAGTTCGTGCTCAGCGGTAACGTTCCCGGAACGGTCCGGGCCTACCGTTGGCTGCGTGGGTCAGGTCCAGCCAGCACCGGGGCATGCACCGAGGGCGCCGGGGGGCACCGTACGCCGGTTCCGCGCGATGTCGCCGACGCTTGCGTGGGTACTGGGCGGCGCGGTGCTGGTGCTGGGGGTGGCCGCCGTCGTGCTAGACGCGCTCATCGGTCAGCTGCCGATCGGCATCCCCGCTGGCGTAGTCGTCGTCTTGACCTTTGCCGCGGTGGGGCTGGTGATCGCACGGCGCCAGCCGGGCAACCCGATCGGCTGGATCATGGTCGTGTTCACGCTGGTGTACGTTCTCGGCGCGGCCGCCAGCGACTACGCGGTGCTCTATTACCGCCTCGGCCACCACGGGCTTCCGCTGGCTCCGCTGGCCCTGCTGCTGAGCGCGGTGCAGGCGCCGTCGTTCGCCATGTTCCCGGTGGTCATCCTGCTGTTCCCGGACGGCAGAGTGCCGGGTCGCCGATGGCGGTGGGCGCTGCGGACGTACGCCGGGCTGGTGGCCTTTGTGCTGGCCCTCTTGCTCGCTGCGCCAGCCGCGGCGCTGGCCGATCACGACGTACGCCTCGACTCTCGAGGCAATCTGACCAGTAGCGGTCATCTGGCCGAGTGGCTGGCTAATCCGCCGGGCTGGCTGATCGTCCCGGTCATCGCCGCGATCGTGATCATCGGCCTGTCCTTCGTCGGGCACCAGGTGCTCAGCTGGCGGGCAGCCGATGGTGACCGCCGCCAGCAGCTGAAGTGGCTGGCCTGCGGCGGCGCGGTAGCCGCCGCGTCGCTGCTCTTGGCCGCGGCGCTCGGCGTGGCCGAGCTGCTGGCCGGGCTGGCCGCCCTGCCGGTCGGCATCGGCGTCGGGATCTTGCGGTACCGGCTGTATGACATCGACCGCATCATCAGCCGCACCCTGGCCTACACGCTGGTGACCGGCCTGCTGATCGGGGTGTACGCGGGCCTGGTCCTGCTAGCCACTCGGGTCCTGTCGGTCCATACCCCGGTGGCGGTGGCAGCGGCCACGCTGGCCGCGGCGGCGCTGTTCACCCCGCTGCGGCGGCGGGTGCAGCACGCCGTCGACCGGCGGTTCAACCGGGCCCGCTACGACGCGGACCAGACCGTGGCCGCGTTCGCGGCCCGGCTCAAGGACGCCGTCGACCTCGACTCGATCCGGGATGACCTGGCCGGTACCGTCCACCAGGCCCTGGAACCCGCGCACGTATCGGTATGGGTCAGCCACGGCGACTGAAGCGCGCATACCCCAGAACCGCCGGACGATCAGCCCGGCGCGCGGCATCGTCGGCCAGTCCCCTTGCAAGAGTTGTACCAACTACCTTGTGGTAAAGCTCTGGCAAGATCCATTAGGTTGTCCCACTCATCGGTTGAGCTAGCCACGCGCACGTGCCGTGAGGGGTCAGCAGGGCTTCAGTTGCACGGTGTGCCGGTCCGCGATCCGGAATCCCGGCGCCCCGGTAGCGACGCCGGGCGACGAGCCGTGCGTAAACGGCATGGCCCCGCCTTAGGCTGACTGGGTGACGGATGCGGCGAGCCGGGCGACTCCGGGGACTGGGGCGGACGGGACCGCTGAGATCTGGTGGGCGCGCCGGCAGGACGCCGCCCGGAGCCTGGCCGGCCTGCTCGACGACGCCGAGCAGGAGCGCTGGGCGGCCTACAGGCGTGAGGCGGATCGCGAGCGCTTCCTGGTCGGCTGCGCGCTGGCCAAGACGGTGGTCGCGGCGTGTACCGGCCAGCGCCCGGCGCAGGTGAGCTTCGACCGGGCCTGCCGCCAGTGCGGGCAACCGCACGGCAAGCCGTCCGTCCGGGGCGGCGGCCCGGAGCTTTCCGTCTCGCACTCCGGCGACCTGGTGGCCGTCGCGGTGGCGACGGCGCCGGTCGGCGTGGACGTCGAGCAGCTCGATGGGCGCGCGCGCGAGCTGGGCGGCGGCGACCCGCTCACGCTGGCCCGGATGGTGCTCGCCGAGGAAGAGCGGGCGGCGCTGGCCGCGGTCGACCCCGAGGGCCGGGCGCGCGCCTTCCTGGTCGCGTGGACCCGGAAGGAGGCCGTGACCAAGGCCCGGGGCGACGGGCTGCGGGTCCCGTTCGACGACGTGGTGGTGGCCGCGGACCTGGCCGCGCCTCGTGTGACGGCCTGGCCCTACCCGCAGGACCCGCGGAGCGTATCGCTGCTCGACCTCGACCCGGGCCCCGGATACGTGGCGGCGCTGGCCGTGATCGGCCGCTGCCATGCGGCGCCGGCCCGGGACGGATCGGCCCTGCTCGCCGAGACCCTGCTCGCATAAGCCTTGCTTGCATAAGCCCTGCTCGCGGGCCTGGAAGTCGCCGCCGGGGGGCTGATCGCTGCGGGCGAACGCCAGGCGGAATTTCTGGGGGCTCTTCTTTCTTGAGTGTAAGTGACTCAAGCTTTGGAGGCTCAGTAATGAGTGAAACCTTCACCCTGCCGGTGCTGCCACTGGACGAGGAAGTGGTCCTGCCCGGAATGGTAGTGCCACTGGAAACCTCGCAGCCGGAGGTCGGCGCCGCGATCGACGCGGCCCGGATGCCGTCCCGGCAGGTTCCCGGCGTGCGTTCTGAGGTCAAGGCCCGCGTCCTGCTCGTGCCGCGCCTGCCCGATCGCGGGCTGGCCGGGGTGGGCACGCTCGCGGTCGTGGAGCAGGTCGGACGCCTGCCCGGCGGGCAGCCGGGGGCCGTCGTCCGCGGCACCGCCCGGGTCAAGATCGGCTCCGGGACCACCGGTCCTGGTGCCGCGCTGTGGGTCGAGGGCACCGTGGTCGAGGAGACCGGCCAGGGCCCGCAGGCCGACGAGCTGGCCCAGCAGTACAAGTCCCTGGTGACCAGCATGCTGCAGCAGCGCGGCGCCTGGCAGGTCATCGACGCGATACAGCAGCTCACCGACGCGTCCGCGATCGCGGACCGCGCGGGCTACTCGAGCTACCTCTCGACCGTGCAGAAGCTGCAGCTGCTCGAGACCGCGGACCTAGTTAAGCGCCTAGAGCTCGTCATCAGCTGGGCCAAGGACCAGCTGGCCGAGATGGAAGTGGCCGAGTCCATCCGCAAGGACGTCTCGGAGGGCATGGAGAAGCAGCAGAAGGAATTCCTGCTGCGCCAGCAGCTCGCCGCGGTGCGCAAGGAGCTCGCCGACCTGAACGGCGACGCGGCCACCGAGGAAGACGACTACCGGTCCCGCGTGGAGGCGGCCGACCTGCCTGAGGCGGTCAGGACTGCCGCGCTGAAGGAAGTCGACAAGCTGGAGCGGACTCCCGACGCGTCACCCGAGACCGGCTGGATCCGTACCTGGCTGGACACCGTCCTCGACATCCCGTGGAACGAGCGGACCGAGGACGCCTACGACATCACCGACGCCCGGCGCGTCCTGGACGAGGACCACACCGGCCTGGACGACGTCAAGGAGCGGATCATCGAGTACCTGGCCGTGCGCAAGCGCCGCGCGGACCGGGGCCTGGGCATCGTCGGCGGGCGGCGTTCCGGCGCCGTGCTCGCGCTGGTCGGCCCGCCTGGGGTCGGCAAGACCTCGCTCGGCGAGTCGGTGGCCCGGGCCATGGACCGCAAGTTCGTCCGGGTGGCCCTGGGTGGCGTCCGGGACGAGGCGGAGATCCGCGGTCACCGGCGCACCTACGTCGGGGCCCTGCCCGGCCGGATCGTGCGCGCCATCCGCGAGGCTGGCTCGATGAACCCGGTCGTGCTGCTCGACGAGGTGGACAAGATCGGCTCGGACTACCGGGGCGACCCTGCTTCCGCCCTGCTGGAAGTCTTGGACCCCGCGCAGAACCACACGTTCCGCGACCACTACCTCGAGGTCGAGCTCGACCTGTCCGACGTGGTGTTCCTGGCCACGGCCAACGTGCTGGACGGGATCCCCAGCCCGCTGCTGGACCGGATGGAGCTGGTCCAGCTCGACGGGTACACCGAGGACGAGAAGGTCCTCATCGCCCGGGATCACCTGCTGCCCAGGCAGCTGTCCAAGGCCGGGCTGAGCGCCGAGGAGGTGTCGGTCGGCGAGGACGCGCTGCGGCTGGTGGCGGGTGAGTACACCCGCGAGGCCGGGGTGCGGTCGCTGGAGCGGTCGATCGCGCGCATTCTGCGCAAGGTCGCCGCGCGCGTGGCCCTGGGCGACGTCACCCTGCCGGTCAGCGTGGGCGCGGGCGAGCTGAAAGACTACCTGGGTCGGCCGCGGTTCACCCCGGAGACCAGCCTGGCCGCACCGGACCGCCGGACCGCAGTGCCCGGCGTGGCCACCGGCCTGGCGGTGACCGGCGCGGGCGGGGATGTCTTGTTCATCGAGGCGTCCCTGGCCGGTCGGGATACCGGCGAGACCGGGGTCACGCTCACCGGCCAGCTCGGTGACGTGATGAAGGAGTCGGCCCGGATCGCGCTGTCCTACCTGCGCTCGCACGGCGACGAGCTCAGCTTGCCGGTCGGCGAGC
>Ga0210383_10003412_pt1 | contig 14230 bp, 12 predicted proteins | sample IncBWC14OmetaG_FD_160072 | JGI IMG/M metagenome (GOLD analysis project Ga0210383, IMG submission 160072) | Forest soil microbial communities from Barre Woods Harvard Forest LTER site, Petersham, Massachusetts, United States - Inc-BW-C-14-O ...
GGCAGGACTGGCTCTACAGGTTTACGCCGCTTAGGATGCCGCCTGCGTGGCCGGTTAGCGCGACCAGGATTACGGTGAGGGATTCGAGCGCCAGAACATATGCCGGCAATATTTTCGCGCCGCAGCGAGTGCGGAAATGCAGCCACCAGATTAGCCAGATCATCGCGCTTGAGGCGCAGGCCAGGGTCAGGTGCAGCAAGAGGATGCCCTTCAGTTTCTGGCCCTCGAGTTGAAAGTGCCACGCCAGCAGACCTGTGGCTAACGCTGGGATGGTCGAAATGGCTGATGCCAGCAGGTTGAAATAGGCAGTATCGGCCAGGCCAGGGCGCTTGGTTCGTTGTGCCGTGAGGTCGAAAAACACAGCGGAGATGAAAAGCGCGATCGGAAAATGGATTAATACGACATGTTGCGCGTGCTTCGCCAGAAGTATTGTTTTGAGGTCGAAAGGGTTTGCCATGCGGTGGTAAACCGGCCTGGCATGTGGTTTATTCCCGGCGAAATATTGTTATTGAATGGAATAAAAGCTCTGCGGGCTAGTTTAGTCTTAGATGGATGCCGGGAATGGGTGCGCAATCCGATGCTTTTGAAGAACTGGCGATGCCCCTTTTCGATCAGCTTTATAACTTTGCGCACTGGCTGACACAGAATCGCGACGAGGCGGAGGATCTGGTTCAGGAAACTTACGTGAAGGCTTTAAAAGGATTCTCGTCTTTTCAGTTGGGAACCAATTTTCGGGCATGGATGTATCGCATCCTGCGCAACACGTTCTTGACTTCACGCACGGGACTGAAGGCCACAGCGATGGTTACGCTTGAAACGGAAGAAGAAGGGCCGGAGCTGGCGGTCGAAAAGGAGAATCCGGAGACGATTCTGCTTAAAAGCTCCAGCTCACAGATGGTGGAGAGCGCCATTGACGGTCTGCCGGTACATTTTCGAGAGATTCTCTTGCTGTGCGAAGTAGAGGAAATGTCGTATCAGGAAATCGCGGAGACTCTGTCGATTCCGATCGGAACGGTGATGTCGCGTTTGTCGCGGGCCAGAAAAGCGCTGCGCGATGGGCTGCGGCTGCAGGAGCAAAAAGGGTGAGCCATGGTTTGTGACTCCTGGAAGACAAAACTCGACACTTACCTCGATCGTGAGCTTCCGGACGAAGAGATGCGGGCGTTCGATGCCCATATGCGCGGCTGTGCCTCGTGCTCGGCGGATGCGCTGGCACGAGTGCAGCTGAAGCGGGCGATTCGAGTGGCTGGAAAACGGTTTGCTCCCAGCGCGGAGTTCCGGAGGCGGATGCAGGAAAAAATTGCTCCCAAACCACAGCGTAATTTCCGTTTACTTTGGGTGCTGGCGGCGTCGGCGTTGGCTATTGTGGTAGCTGGTGCGCTGACAGCGAATTACGTGCGAGGCCGGTCGGCGAGAGATCACGTCTTCAGCGAAATTGCGGACCTGCACGTGGCGACGCTGGCCAGTTCATCACCTGTCGACGTCGTTTCCACCGATCGGCACACGGTTAAACCTTGGTTTCAGGGAAAGATTCCGTTTGCGTTCGACTTGCCAGAGTTGCAGAACTCGGGTTTTACGCTGCTGGGCGGCCGCATGACTTATCTCGGGCAAACGCCGGGAGCGCATTTGATTTATGAGCTGCGGAAGCATCGGATTTCGGTGTTTGTGTTTCCCGAGGGGGCTTTGCCGGGGTTGGGTTCGGGCGAAAATAAAGATCTGTCGTTCAGTATGGAGACTTGGAGCCAGGGCGGGCTGCGGTATTTTGTAATCGGGGATGCGAATGCGGGTGATATTGATAGTCTGGCGAAATTGTTTAAGGGCGGCGTGTAGCGCGACGTAATCCGGCGCATTGCGGCGTACAGCAGTTATTTCGCCCCGCTGGGGCTTCTTGTTTCGTTTCGCTTTCGTTCCCACGGCTTACTCCGTGGGCTGCATTCTTGCGCCGCTTTGCGGCTGGTCTTTTGGCGCGGGCTGGTCGTCCCGCAATCGCTGAGATCAGGTTTCTGGATGTTGAGGAGCTGTCTTGAGCAATGTGGTTAGCGCGGCTCCGACCAGGGTTATCGCGCCTAGATAGGTAAATCCTGCCAGAAAGTTCCCAGTCTTTTTATTGAGATATCCGACGATGAGGGGGGCGAAGTAGGCTCCGAGATTTCCGATCGCGTTCACGAATCCCATGGCGGAACCGACGATTGCAGGCGGGAGAGTTTCTGTGGGGATGGCCCAAAACGCGCCCATGGGGCCGTAGGCGCCGACGCCGCTCAGAGCTATGAACGCGAAGGCGATGGGGAGCGAATGAGGGATGGTCGCTACCGCGAGCAGAATGCAGAGGCCTCCGAAGAGCATGGCTCCGGCGGCGTGAAAACGACGCTCGTGCACCTTGTCGGAGTGGCGCGAGACGACGAGAAGTGAAATCGCGCCTACGATGAAGGGCAGGGTGTAGAGAATTCCGGTGGAGAGACTGCTGAGTTTTTTGAACGTCCCCATGGCGCTGGGTAGCCAGAACAGCAATCCCATTTGTCCGCTCACGAAGGAAAAGTAGACCGCTGCCAGGAGAAACACTTGCGGGCGCAAGAGTGCCCGCAGGTAGGGCACCCTTTCGGATTCGAGCGCTGAGGATTCCTGTCGCAAAGTTTCGACCAGTGGAGTGCGTTCCTCTTCTGGCAGCCAGTGCGCGTCACGGGGATGGTCCTGAATAAATATCAGCCAGATCGCGAGCCACAAGAAGGGCAGTGAACCCTCCGCGACCAGCATCACGCGCCAGCTCCAATGATCCAACATCCATCCTGAGATGGGGGAAGAGACGATGAGGGCACCTGGTAAACAAAGCAACCAGAGAGCGTTGGCGCGAGCACGTTCGGAGCGGGAAAACCAGTGTGAAAGCAAAATCAGGGTTGCGGGATAGACGCCGCTCTCGGCCACTCCCAAAAGCAAACGCATCAACAATAGTTCGTGATAGGTGCGGGCGAAACCGCAGCCGACGGCAAAGATGGCCCACGCGACGAGCAGGATACTGATGAATTTCTTTGCGCTCCAATGTTTGGCCAAGTGCCCGCCAGGAATTTGCAACGCAAGGTATCCCCAGAAGAAGATGCCGGCGACGGTCCCCGCCTGTTGGGGATCGAGATTGAGATCGCGGCTGATGCGCGGCAGGGCGAGCGAGATGTTGGTGCGATCGATGAAGGCGATCGTGTACATGATCAGGGCGACGGGAATGATGCGGAGCCAGCGAATGGAAATCCGGGACGGGGCGGTTTTGCTCCCGGGGTTGCGCTCTAGTGAGGTGATCATCAGCAGGCTAGTTGGCTTTCATCTTCTCTTTTACACTATGCGCCAGCTTTTCGATCTCTTCGGCTTTTTTGAGCACGTCGAGGGACAGAGTGTTTTCATTGGATTTGTCGACATACTCCTTCAGTTCGTTGGCCAGTTTGACGAGGCTGTCGGTGTCGCGCTGCAGTTGAGCCTGACGTTCGCGATTCGCCTTTTTGGCCATATCTTTTTCAATTTTGGCGCGCTGCTCTTCGGCGTGATCGTCCTGGTCGTTGGCGTTGGCGCCGAGGTGCGGAAGTTGGCCGGGGCTTTGAACGGGGTTTTCGCTGAAAGATGGTAGCGAGAACGCGGGCGCGAGCATCAGGAATAGGACGGCCAGCGTGATTGGGTGGAGTCGCACAATTACCTCGTGGAATTGGGATGAGGAAATTATACGGGGTCGGGGAAGTGAACGCGGAGTTGGGAGGAGTTGGGAGAGGCGGGCGAGGGCGCCCGCCCCACACATACAGCGTTTAGAGCGAACTCATGTTGGCCAGGAATTCTCCGTTGGACTTGGCTTTGTTGAGCTTGTCGATCAGGAGTTCCATGGCTTCTACCGGCGACAGCGGATTCAGAACGCGGCGTAGAACCCAGATGCGTGTCAGATCTTCCTTCGGGATCAGCAACTCTTCCTTACGCGTGCCGGAGCGCTGGATGTCGATGGCCGGGAAGGTTCGCTTGTCGACCAGTTTGCGGTCGAGAATGATTTCGGAATTGCCGGTGCCCTTGAATTCTTCGAAGATCACGTCGTCCATGCGGGAGCCAGTGTCGATCAGCGCCGTGGCGATAATGGTGAGCGATCCGCCTTCTTCGATATTGCGGGCTGCTCCGAAGAAACGTTTCGGGCGCTGTAGGGCGTTCGAATCGACGCCACCGGAAAGTACTTTGCCGCTGGGCGGGACGATCGTGTTATAAGCGCGAGCTAAACGCGTAATTGAGTCGAGCAGAATCACTACATCGCGTTTATGTTCGACCAGGCGCTTGGCCTTTTCGATCACCATCTCCGCGACTTGCACGTGGCGGGCTGCGGGTTCGTCGAAGGTAGACGAGATTACTTCGCCCTTAACCGAGCGTTGCATGTCGGTGACTTCTTCCGGGCGCTCATCGATCAGCAGCACCATCAGCACTACTTCCGGATGATTGGTCGTGATGGAGTTGGCGACGTTCTGCAGCAGCATGGTCTTGCCGGCGCGGGGCGGGGAAACAATTAAGCCGCGTTGTCCCTTGCCGAGCGGGGTGAGCAGATCCATGACGCGGGCGCTGACATTCTCACGAGTGGTTTCGAGCTTCAGGCGTTCCTGCGGATAGAGCGGCGTCAGGTTGTCGAACAGAATCTTGTTGCGCGCCTCGTCCGGGGATTCGAAGTTGACAGCTTCAATCTTGACCAGGGCGAAGTATTTCTCGCCCTCGTGCGGCGGACGAACCTGGCCGCTGATGGTGTCGCCGGTCTTGAGATCGAACTTGCGGATCTGCGACGGCGAGACGTAAATATCGTCGGGGCCGGGCAGATAGTTGTAATCGGGGGAGCGCAGGAATCCGTAGCCGTCGGGCAGGATTTCGAGTACGCCTTCCGCGAAGATGTGGCCTTCTTTTTCGCTCTGGGCCTGAAGAATTTTGAAGATCAGGTCTTGCTTGCGCAGTCCACTGGCGCCGGGCAGATCCAAAGATCGGGCGATCTTGGTCAGCTCTGTAATGTTCTTTTCTTTCAGTTCTGCGATGGTCATTATTTAGTTCACCTGCGAAGGGATGATTTTCAAAGGGGGGTTACTCAGGAAAGACTTGGCCAAACGCGGGCAGGCGGCGGGGCTGGTGTTAAGCAGCCCGCCGTTGAGCCTCGGCGAAGTTTTCCGGTTCCGACAGAACCGTCTGCCGTTCCGAGCTTGCAATCTTATCCAGAACCTCGTTCATAGTTTCCTGGATTCTGGTGTTGGGCTTGTGAAACTTACGGGTAGCCTTGGACGCAAGCTGGCACAGCATATAACGGTTCCGCAAAGTATGTAAAGCGTCAAAAACGCGATCAGAACGCATGATAATTCACTCTCCTAATCCGAGCCAGATTGGCCGCGCGCCCTCTTTTCTGGCAAGATGAACACTACCAGAGTGTCTAACTTACTGAATTCAGATGGGTTGTACGGGAAATCTCTGGTTACTCGTATAGATGCTCCGTCTGGCCCGAAAGTTTCTCGGTTTTTGGATTATGTCCGGTTGCCAGTGGAGGCTCGTCAGACCAATTGAAATAAGTAAGCCTTCGGAACGCTCTACCGTACGTCAGATTGAATGTAGAGTCAAGTATTTCTTGCGGTGCATTTTTGACCCGCTGAGCGGCGCGGCTCGGGGGTGCCGCGCCTTAACTCAGTTGGCCTACTGGCGGCTTACCCCGGTTAGAGCCACCCTTCTGGTCTGGCCGAGGCTCGAATCGTCGAACGTGACCTTCAGGGTTGCACGGCTAGTTTCGATCTCGGCGGCGGGTACGAATTCGACATTGATTTGGCAATTTTCACCGTTTTTCAAAGTCGCACCGCAGCCGTGTGACACGACATGAAACTGTGAACTGCAGTCGAACGGCGACGAGCACAGCGCGTTGATCTCAATCCCGGTGACGCGCAGAGTTGCTCCGGAGTGATTGGTCAACAAGGTTGGCGCAGTGGCGGAGCCTCCGGGACGGACGTCAAAGGAAAGGGTGGCCGGGGTCAAGGTTACTTGTTGGGGGGTGCGATTCTGTGCGGCTGCGCTTCCAGCACTAACTGCCAGTCCAGCGAACAAACAGAACATGGAAAGAACACCTATAGCGAATTTACGCATCACATTTTCTCCTAATAGATTTGAATGGGGCAAACTCCCCTCAATGCCACCTTACGTCGGGGAGAAAAGGAGGTTGTCGCTACGGTGTCAGAGGATCATCAAATGATTGTCAACTTTGCGAGGGTCGAGGCCGAAGAGAAAACTGGTACGGTGCAGGGGAAGGAACGGCTCGAAATTCACGCCCAGAATGTTCTGTCTAGCGTTCTGTACTGGATAGCTTCAGCGATGTGCTTGGGCTCGATTTGCTTTACTCCTTCCAGGTCGGCGATGGTTCTGGCGACTTTGAGGATGCGATCGTGCGCGCGGGCGGTGAGGCCTTGCTGGGCCATCGCGCGCTCTAACAGTTTTTCGCAGTCGCCTGAAAGTTCACAGAAGGCGCGAATGTGACGCGGTCCCATTTGCGCGTTGCAATAGAGCTTTTCCCGGGGCGCGGACGAAAACCTTTCCAGCTGCAAGCCGCGGGCTCGCATTACCCGTTCGCGGATTTTGGCGGAGCTTTCGGGTTCCGAGCCCGAGCGCATTTCCTTATAGTTCACGGCGGGCACGTCGATGTGGATATCGATGCGGTCGAGCAATGGTCCCGAAATCTTGGACATGTAACGTTGAATCAAAGGCGGAGTGCAATGGCATTCACGCGAACGATCGTTGAAATAGCCACAGGGGCAAGGATTCATCGCCGCTGCGAGCATGAAGCGGGCTGGGAAGGTTAGCGACATGGAGGCGCGCGCGATGCAGACGGTTCCATCCTCGAGCGGCTGGCGCATGACTTCGAGGACGTTGCGCGGGAACTCGGGGAGTTCGTCCAAGAACAAGACGCCATTGTGGGCCAGCGAGACTTCGCCGGGGCGGGGAACGGCTCCGCCCCCGATTAGTCCGGCGTCGGAGATAGTGTGGTGAGGGGAGCGAAAAGGCCGCACTCCGACCAATCCTGCACCAGCATCGAGCACACCGGCAACGCTGTGAATCTTGGTCGTCTCCAGAGCTTCTTCAAAGGTGAACGGCGGGAGAATCGTGGGCATGCGCTTGGCCAGCATGGTTTTGCCTGATCCCGGAGGACCGATCATGAGGATGTTGTGTCCGCCGGCGCAGGCGACCTCGAGGGCGCGTTTGGCCGAATGTTGGCCGCGCACGTCTTTGAAGTCCACAAGAAATTGCTGGGCCTCGCTCAGTAAAGCTTCGCTATCTACTTTGAGAGGCTGGATGCCGTTGCCTGTGTTTACGAAGCGGATCACTTCGAGGAGCGATTTCACCGGATAGATTTCGACCCCTCCGACCATGGCCGCTTCTTTCGCGTTGAGCTCGGGTACGACCAGGCGCGAGATTTTCCTGCCGCGGGCCTCGATTGCGATGGGAAGCGCGCCGCGCACTCCGCGCACTCCGCCGTCTAGCGACAACTCGCCTACGAAAAGGCAATCGGGTACTTCCTTCTTATTCAGGCCGCCGTAGGCGCCCAGAATCCCCAACGCCATTGGAAGGTCGAAGCCCGAGCCCTCTTTGCGAATGTCGGCGGGAGCGAGATTGATTGTGATATGCGTGGGAGGAATGTCGTAGCCGCAGTTCTTCAGCGCAGCTCGAACCCGGTCGCGGCTTTCGCGGACGGCGGCGTCGGGAAGGCCGACCGTGTGGAAGTGATCCTCCATTGTCTTAATTCCAGACACATCAACCTCGACCTCGATGATGCTGGCATCGATGCCGAAAACCGCGGCGCTTAGCGTCTTATAAAGCATGGGCCTGTGATAGAGCTTGGATCTGTACTTCAGGGGCGAAGGCCTGTCGTGACGAGGGAAGATACAGCGACAAGCCGGCTAGGGTCCACACTACTCCCCGAGGTTATGAATCGGTGGTGACGGATGTCACAGAGAACTTGTGACAAGTGAACATCGCGCGGACGTTTCGTCTGTGAACCAAATTACCCAACAGCGTTTCCGTTGTTTGCACCCTTCCTGTGGACTAGGATTCGCGTAGACCCAGCTCAACCTGCAGAAGTTGGCAGTAGTGTGTGCACATTCTTATGACGGAACCTGAGAAACAAACGCTGCGTTCGGCGGGCGCGTCAACCAATCTGGAGCGCGAAGAAGCCTGGCTGTGGCGAGTTGCGCTCCTCTTTGTGGTGCTGCTGGCCACGGGATTGGCGGTGGAATCCTGGGAGCGGCTGCAGAATCTTCCCTATCATCTCGGGTTGCTTTCCATTGGCCTGCTTTGCGTAGCCATTGCGTTCGCCGGCTTTGCGTACGGCCGGAGAAAGCGGGTTACCGAGCTCAAAAATCTGGTCCGCGGATTGCAAGAGCGCGCGACCGCGCCCACCGACGAGCAACTCGATCAACTCGGCGAACTCATCGCGCGCTCTCAGCGCAGCTTCAAAGAGCTGATCGATTCTTTCGACGATGTTGCCTTTGCCAGTTCTCTGGAGGGGAAAATAAAGACGGTAAACCGGCGGGTGACCGAGTTGCTCGGAATTCCTTACTCCGCGGTAGTTGGCCATCGGATCGACGAATTTCTGGAAGAGCCAAAACGCGAAGAGGTGGATCGCGGGCTGGCGCGGTTTCTCGAAAAGCGCCGTTGGTCCGGAATGGTTCGGGTTCGGCTGAAAACCAACACGCGCATACTTTACTTCGATTGCGCCCTCAATGCGATCGTCAAAGGCGATGAAGTCGTGGGAATGAGTGCGCTTGCCCGCGACGTTACGGAAGAACGCGAGAAAGAGCGGCGGTTCACGGAGTTGTTCGAAACGCTTCAGGAAGGGGTCTATTTCAGTACTCCAGAAGGGAAGTTGCTGGACGGTAATGCTGCGCTGGTGCAGGTTCTCGGGTATGAAAGCAAGGACGAACTACTGTCGCTCGATCCCAGAGCTTTAAACTCTGATTCCGATCAAAAATCGGTGCTGGGGCGGACGGCGGACGATCAGGGCGGCGTGCGAACGCGCGAGATTATGTTGCGTCGTAAGAACGGCGTGCTTGGAGTCTTCCTGGATACTTCGCGGGCGGTGTGGGACGCGGACGGCAAGATTGTGCGCTACCAGGGAACGCTGGTGGATGTGACCGAGCGCCGGGAGATGGAGAAGACGTTGCGCCGGCAGGAAGAATTCCAACGCTATCTTCTGGAAAGCTTCCCCGATCTCATCCTGGTGATCGACCTCAATGGACGGTACAGTTTTGTGAGTTCACGCATCTACGATCTGCGCGGCTACAAGCCAGAAGATCTGTTGGGAAAAAAAGTCGAAGAAGAGACGGACTATTCGCCCGAGCTGTTTGCGTTGTATCGCGACCTGACCTCGGGCAAGAAAATGTTCGGAACCTGTGACTACAACGCACGTCATCGCGACGGCAGTTGGCGCACGATGCGAGCTTCTGCCAGCCCATTGTTTGATGCAGAAAACAAGGTGAGCGGTGCGATCGTTTCGGTGCGTGACATTACGGTGGAGAAGAAGCTTGAACAGCAGATCATTCAGAGCGAGCGGCTCGCAGCCATGGGCCAGATGATTGGTGGATTTGCGCATGAGCTGAATAATCCGTTGACCAGCATTTTGGGAATGTCCGAGTTGTTGCAGGAGGGCGAAGCTCCTGAGGGTGTAAGGAGACAGATGGTTGTTCTGCAACAACAAGCACGACGCGCGGCTGAGATTGTTCAAAACCTGATGTATTTCTCCCGGCCTCCAGCGCCGGGCAAGAGCCCGATCGATTTGGCCGAACTGGTACAGCGCACCCTACACCTGCACGCGTACTCTTTGCGCAAGAGCAACATCACAGTCGATTTCCTGAAGGAGTCCGTGCCGGCGGTCAGTGGAGACGCACACCAATTAATGCAGGTTTTTTTGAACCTGATCTTGAACTCCGAGCAGGCGATGCGGGAAGTACGAGACCGCGGCACTCTGCGGATTCGCATCGAGAAGCACGAAAAATCGATCTCGGTGGTTTTTCAAGACGATGGGCCGGGGATTTCGCCGGAAATCCTACCCAATATTTTCGATCCCTTCTACACCACGAAGCGTCCCGGAGGCGGGACTGGTCTCGGTCTTAGCATCTCCAAAGCCATCTTGCGGGAGCACAACGGAAACGTAGAGGCCACATCGGGGCCGGGCGGCGGGGCGGTTTTTACGGTGACGCTGCCATTGACGGTAACTGAAACAGGTTCCGGCGCTTAAGAACTGCCTCGCAGAAACATAGCTAGCTATGTTTCTACGGATTCAGGACTTCTTCTTGGTGGGCTTTGGATTTAGCGACTTCACATATTCGTAGCTAAGGTCGAGATACTTCTTCAGTTCTTTCGTATTCTTCAGGAGTTCGTCGGGGACCGCGACATATTCCGGCATGACGGTGCCATATGCCTTAAACAGCGTCGTCTTATGCTTCTTCAGGAATTCTTCGCGCTTATCCTCGGGTAGCCGGATGGCCAACGAAGTGGATTGATGCAGGAGGGTAAACATGTTGCCATTTAGAGAGGTGTAAGGGTTCGCGGCGGCTTTGCGTTCGATCTTTGGATTGGTCGCGATCAGCTTTTCGTACAGCTCAACTTTGGCGGAAGACGCGGCGCTCTTTTTTGCTGTGCCCATTGTTCCTCATTAGATCCGGTTATCGTTCTACAGCCATGGCCACAGCGTTTCCGCCGCCGAGGCAAAGCGCTGCAATGCCGCGGTGTACATCGCGGCGAATCATTTCGTAAATAAGCGTAACCAGGACACGGGCTCCGCTGGCGCCGATGGGATGTCCGATGGCAACTGCGCCGCCGTTCACATTTACTTTATTGGGATCGAGGCCAAGTTCGCGCATCACGCCTAGAGCCTGTACCGAGAATGCCTCGTTCAATTCGTAGAGATCGACATCTTCATTCTTCCAGCCGGTCTTTTCCCAAATCGTGCGCACTGCGCCTACGGGAGCCATCATTACCCATTTGGGTTCGACGCCGCTGGTGGCTTGCGCCACGATTCGCACCATCGGCTTGGCGCCGAGTTCTTTTGCTTGTCTGGCACTCGTGACTACGACGGCGGCGGCGCCGTCGTTCACGCCGGGAGCGTTGCCGGCGGTGACCGTGCCGTCTTTTTTAAAGGCAGGCTTCAGAGAACGCAGGATTTCGATCGTGGTATCTTCGCGGGGCGATTCGTCTTTATCGAAGATGACAGGAACCTCGCCCTTTTTCTTCGAGGGAAGTTCGACGGGAACGATTTGCGATTTGAAACGACATTCTTTGATAGCGGCGACCGCTTTGCGATGTGAGTTGACCGCGAACTGATCCTGCTCCTCGCGAGTGATGCTATATTTTTCCGCGACGTTCTCGCCCGTGATGCCCATGTGGTAGTTGTTGTAAATATCCCAGAGTCCATCGTTCACCATGGAATCGACGATCTGCGCGTTTCCCAGGCGATATCCTTTTCGTGCCTGAGGCAGCAGATAAGGAGCGTTGGTCATGGATTCCATTCCACCCGCGACCACGATAGAACTGTTCTCAGTCTGTATTGCTTGCGCTGCAAGTGCGACTGCTTTGAGTCCGGAACCGCAGACTTTGTTTATAGTCATGGCACCTACTTCGGGAGCGAGACCGCCGAAGATTGCCGCCTGGCGCGCCGGGTTCTGACCGAGTCCTGCGGAGACAACGTTACCCATGATGCATTCGTCGACTTGCTTGGGATCGAGGTTGGCGCGCTTCACCGCTTCGCGAACCACGATTGCTCCGAGTTGCGTGGCGGTGAAATCGGAGAGGCTTCCCTGAAATTTTCCTACTGGAGTGCGACAGCCTGAAATGATGACGACATCGTCGAAAGCAGCCATTTATATGCTCCTGCGATTAATTCTTGCTAATCAATTATAGATGTGTCGCGGGGGAAAAGGATGAATTCAGTGGGAAGGTTTTGTTGTTCACGCTCCGCAGTTGGTTTGGAACTGAATCGTGATTGCTTCGTGCGCGAAGCACGATTGGGCGAGCTTCTACACGGGATTTATTGTCGAGGGAGACGATCAGCGTGTTTCGCTGCGAAGAAATTTTCTGCTTGAGCCCGCGTTGGTGACTTTGGTGTATGGGTCGCATGCTCATCGAACATCATTTTTTTCTTGACTTCACTTTTTAGAGACTCTATACATCAATGAGTTGCAACAAACGATCGTTGCATTTCAAGTCCATGAAAAATGGAAAGGGAGAATAGATCAAATGGCAACCAAAAAGAAAGCAAAGAAGGCCGCAAAGAAGAAACACTAAGAGCCTTCACCAAAGTAAAACCGCGGGGACGCTAAAAAGCGTCCCCTAAGTTTTTGCGTGCTAATTCCGGCTGCTGGATTTCTTGTCGATGGCGATGGTGTGAAGCCGCTTTTCGGTTGCGGGGCAGAGGCTGCGGTAGGCGCAAAAAGTGCAATAGAAACCGGGCTTGGCGTCGAATTCCTGAGCGGCGATTTTTCGGGCAACTTCCTCCACTTCGCGTTTGCAATCATGCAATTCACTTTCACTGCGGCGCGTCACCACCGAACTGTTTTCTTCGAGGTTGTAGAAGACGATCTGATCGGCGTGGTAGCCCCACTTCTCGCGCGCGGCCAGAGCGTAGATGGAAAGTTGGAGGCTCCTGTCGGCATCTTCCTGTGATCTGGGTCTGCCGGTTTTGTAATCCGTAATCGCGACGCGCCCGTCGCCCAGTTGATCAATTCGGTCGATGCGCCCGACGACCTTGGCCGGCCCGATCTGCATTTCGAACCACTCTTCCGTATGCAGCACCTGGGGCACAGGGTTGCGCTTGCACTTCGCAAGGAAATCGCGCAGTTGCTCGATCCCCTGCCGCTCGTAGAGTTCGTGCTGGTATTTTTCTTCAATGCGCGCGGCCGCGAGGTCGGTTTGGAAGAGATCGATCAGTTGGTCGTCCTCGATGGTGCGCCCCATGCGAACCGAATCGTAGTAAGCCAGCAAGATGCGATGAATGGTCGCGCCGTATTCCATGGCGGCGGGAACCTCGCCGGGGATCCTCCACTCGCGCTCCAGTTTGAATTGCAGCGGACAGATTTCGTAAGTTTGCAAGGCGCTGGCGCTGAGCCGTGCGCCAAGATCGAGGGCCGGCGGCAGTTTGAGCCATTCACTTACGGGCGAACCAGGAAGCGCGGGAGCAGCCTCTGCGAACAAGTCGGTTTGGAACTCGAGCGCGTGCCGTTGGCGCAAGTAGGCTTTCAGACCGGGGTCTTTAAGAAGATCGCGCAGAAAACCGTTTGGAGTGGGATCTTTTTTGCCCGTTCCTTGTTTCGCGTAGATGGTTAGCGAATCTCGCGCGCGGGTCATAGCAACATAAAAGAGACGCCGCTCTTCCTGGCGGCATATTTCCTTGTCGTCGAAATAGGTTATAGATGCCGCGCTTTGCAGTTCGCGGGGAAAGTCGACTAAGGGTTCCTTGTAAGACGAGGGGAACGAATTGGAATTGGCCCGGAGGATGAAAACGTGATTGAACTCAAGCCCTTTGGCGACGTGCGCCGTCATGAGGCGGACGGCGTTCTCGGCGCCGGTCGAGATCGGAATCACGCCACCGGCGGTGCGGAAATACTGGAGGTAGTCGATGAATTCGGCGATGTCCCCCGTCTTGGTGATGGCTTTCGGCTTTTCCTCCCATCGCTTGACGAAGTCGAGGACGGCGGTGATCGCGGGGGACGCGCGGTTCAATCCGAACTGACGGATGATAATGTTCAGGACACCGCCGCTGGTGGTTGCCGCACGATTGACTCCGTCACGCACCTCTTGCAAGGCGTTCAGCACCGCGTCGCCATTTTCTATTTTCGCCAGGACCGAAGCCAATCCTGATCTTCTTTCTTCGCGAGGAATCGCCTTGATCCCCGCACGCAGCTTCTCTGGGTCGATGGCGAACCGCGGGAAAGACGCGACTCGAAAGAGGCTGGCGCTGTCGTTGACGGAGACGACCGCGCCCAGGCAGGCGAATAGATCGCGGGCTTCGGGTGTGTCGACGACATCCATGTTTTCGATGGCGAACGGAATACCCTGTTCGACCAGTTCTGCAACAATTTGTTCCCGATGAAAATGTTGCCGGTAGAGAATGGCGAAGTCGCTCCACTTGCAGCGTAGTTTGCGTTGCCGGTCGCGGATGGTTGCGACCAGGTCGGAGACTTCAAATTCTTTTGCCGCGAGCACAACCGCATCGACGCGAGAA
>Ga0210383_10003413_pt1 | contig 14228 bp, 11 predicted proteins | sample IncBWC14OmetaG_FD_160072 | JGI IMG/M metagenome (GOLD analysis project Ga0210383, IMG submission 160072) | Forest soil microbial communities from Barre Woods Harvard Forest LTER site, Petersham, Massachusetts, United States - Inc-BW-C-14-O ...
CGGCATCGGCCTGGCCTTCGTGGCCACCGTCCGCCCGGACGGCGGCCCGCGAGTGCACCCGGTCTGCCCGGTCATCAGCGTGGCCGGGCTGCATCTGCTCATCAAGGCGGGACCGAAGCAGGAGGACTTGCGCCGGGACGGGCGTTACGCGCTGCACAGCGAGACATGCCCCCCGCCTCGTCACGACGACGGCTTCGCGATCACCGGCCGCGCCCGGGAGGTAACCGATGCCGAGACCACCGGCCTGGTCCGTCGGCAGGTCCTGGCCGAACGGGACGGCAAGGTCTGGCCCGGCTTCGACGAGGAGGTCATCTTCGAACTCGGCGTAGAAAGATGCCTGCTGATGCTGACCCAGGCCGACGGTCGTTTCCCAGCCGGACCCACGATCTGGAAGGCAGCTCCGTGAACCTGCCCGGGGAACCCCGGGCGCGCGGCTGTCACGCGGGGGGCGCGTCCGCAAAGGCGGCGGACGGGCCTGGCAGGTAACCGGCGGGACCCCCGGTATTGTTGCCTAGCGGTAACTCAGGGCTCGCCGGGTCTTGGGTCGGAGGGAAGGGTCAACGACACGATGAGCCATGCGACGGCGGACAGGTACGCCTGGACCCAGCCCGGAGTCGAGAATCTGGGCGGGGGCGTGCACCGGATCCCGCTGCCGCTGCCGATGGACGGGCTCAAGGCGGTCAACGTTTACGCCATCGCGGACCCAGACGGGGTCGACCTCATCGACGCCGGGATCGCCCTGGTTCCGGCGCGCGAACAGCTCGCCGTGGGGCTGCGCCAGATCGGCTACGAGCTGGGCGACGTCCGAAACTTCTTCGTGACCCACATTCACATCGACCACTATTCGCTGGCGGTCGAGCTGCGCAAGACGTTCCACAGCGTGATCAGCCTGGGCGAACAGGAGCGCGCCAACCTGATCGCGACCAGGGAGATGGTCACCGGTCACGGGAACAGGTTCTTCGGCATGGACGGCCTGCGCCGGCTAGGTGCGCTGGAGCTGGTCACCGAGCTTTCCGCGCAGCGGCGGCAGCCGCCCGCCATCGTCGACTGGGAGGATCCGGACCGCTGGCTGGCGGACGGGACCGACCTCGACCTGCGGACGCGCACCCTGCGGGCGGTGCATACGCCCGGCCACACCCGCGGCCACCTCGTCTATCACGACGCCGCGGCTCAGCTCATGTTCGCGGGTGATCACGTACTGCCGCACATCACCCCCTCGATCGGGTTCGAGGCGGCAGGCAACCCAAAGGCCCTCAGCGACTACCTCGGCTCGCTGGCCCGGACGCTCGCCCTGCCCGACGCCCGGCTGTTGCCCGCCCACGGGCCGGTCACCGGCAGCACCCACGAGCGCGTCCACGAGCTGCTGGCCCACCACGACACGCGCCTGACCGAGACGCTCAGCGCCGTGCAGGCCGGCCACGCCACCGCGTTCGAAGTGGCGAAGGCGATCAAGTGGACCCGACGACACCTGGAGTTCGCCGACCTGGACGTGTTCAGCCAGGTGATGTCGGTCAACGAGACGGCCGCACACCTGGAGGTGCTCGCCATGCGCGGCCAGGTGACCCGCTCGGTCTCGGCCGAGGGAACCGACCTGTACCAGGTCGCGCCGCCCGCTTAGCCGCTCACCCGCTGCGCGCCGGCTAGCAGTTAAGGACCCCGGATAGCCGAATGCCGGGCCCGGCGGGAGGTCGGGCCCGGCACGTGGTCGGGAGGCAAGTAGTAGGAGTGGTCAGCTGGCGAAGTCGAGCAGCGGCTGCGCGCGGCTCGGGTGACGCAGCTTGGACAGCGACTGCTTCTCGAGCTGCCTGATCCGCTCACGGGTCAGGCCGAGCGCACGGCCGATCTCGTCGAGGGTGTGCGGGTTGCCGTCATACAGTCCGAACCGCATCGCCATGATCGTGGCCTCACGCGGCGTCAGCGCGTCCAGCGCCGAACGCAGCTGCTCGGCCATCAGCTGACGGTCGACAAGCTCCGAGGCTTCGGGCGCGTCGACGTCCTCGATCAGGTCGCCGATGCTGGTCTCGCCGTCCTCGCCGATGGTGGAGTCCAGGCTGATCGGCTGCCGGCTGGTGCGCAGCAGCTCCTCGATCTGGTCCGGCGTCCGGTCCAGCTCGACCGCGAGCTCCTCCGGGGTCGGCTCGCGGCCCAGGCGCTGGTGCATGTCACGCTCGACCCGGCTCAGCTTGCTGAGCATCTCGAGCACGTGCACCGGCAGCCGGATGGTCCGAGCCGAGTCGGCGAAGCCGCGCTGGATGGCCTGCCGGATCCACCACATGGCGTAGGTGGAGAACTTGTAGCCCTTGGTGTAGTCAAACTTCTCGACGGCCCGGATCAGGCCCAGGTTGCCTTCCTGCACCACGTCCAGCAGGGATAGCCCCCGGTCGCTGTACTTCTTGGCCACCGACACGACCAGGCGCAGGTTCGCCTCGAGCATGTGCGCCTTGGCGCGCCGCCCGTCCTCGGCGATCAGCTCGAGGTCACGTCGGTAGTTCTCGTCCAGCCCCGTCGCGGTTTCCAGCTTGTGCTCGGCGAACAGACCAGCCTCGATCCGCTTGGCCAGGTCCACTTCCTGCTCGGCGGTCAGCAGGCTGGTCCGGCCAATCGACTTCAGGTAGGTGTGCACCGAGTCGCCCATGGCGGGCGTCTGGTCGTCAAGGTCGACCTCGGCGAGCGCCGCTGCCTCCGCTTCGAGGTTCACCACCTCGGCGTCCGCCAGATCCACGTCGGACTCCTCGCCGGCGTCAGCGTCGTCCGCATCCTTGACGGCTCGGGCCGGGGCGCCAGCCGAGCGCGCAGACCGGGTCTTGCCCGAGTCGCCAAGCTCGTTGGCCAGCCGCACGCCGGACTCGGCCAGCTCGCGCAGGATGGACCGTCCCTCGGCAGGCGTCAGGCCTGCCTGGTCAAAGGCGCTCCTCAGCTCCGCAAGAGACAGGTGACCCTGGCTACGTCCCCGCTGGATCAGGTCATCCACTCGGGTCGTGCTCGCCTCTTCATCCGTTTCGGCGACTGATGAGGTCGCCATGGCGATCTGCGGCATGAGACACCTCCCTCCTCCTAGATACGAACGCAATCCACACGTCGTTCACGGGCTTCCACCAAGTACCCCTCGTTTCCCCGCGCAGTCATCAACGGGGCACATTGTCTGGGCACTAATAAGTAACGTTTTCCGCCTCAGTTTGTTCCCGCGGTAGCAGTTCTCGCCTGAGCCGGGCGAGGTCGTGCTTCCCGCTAGGAAGCATGGGAACGGCATCGACCATCACGACCCTGCTCGGAGCAGCGTAACGCGGCAGGCGCTCCTTCACATGCAGACGGAGCAATTCTAGCGTCGGCGGGTCCGCTTGGTCAGCCGGGACCACGACCGCTACGACCCGTTCGCCCCATTCCGGGTCGGGCAGGCCCAGTACCGCCACGTCCCGGACCTCCGGGCAGGTCTGCAGCGCGGCCGCCACCTCGCCGGGGACCACCAGGGCGCCGCCGGTGTTGATCACGTCATCCGCGCGGCCGCGCACCACCAGCCGACCCGCGGAGTCCATGCGGCCCAGGTCGCCCGTCCGCAGCCACTGGTCACCCGGCACCCGGAGCCCGCCGCGATAACCAGAGAACAACACGGGGCCGGCCAGCCAGATGCGGCCATCCTCGTCGTCGATCTTGATCCGGACCCCGTCCAGCGCGATCCCGTCGTAGACGCATCCGCCGCAGGTCTCGGTCATGCCGTAGGTGGTCACCACCGGCACCCGGGCGGTCCGGGCCGCGTCCAGCAGGCCGGCGGGCGCGGCGGCTCCGCCCAGCAGCACCGACCTGAACCCGGCCAGCGGGGAGGAAACATCTCCAGTTGTCGGTATATCGATATCCAGCAGTCGTCCGAGCTGAGTCGGTACCAGGGAGACGTACGCGCAGCCACAGGTCGCGACCGTCTGCGCGTCGGCGCGCTCGGCCAGCACCGGGTCGGTCCCGCTCACCAGCGAGCGCACCAGCACCTGGAGCCCGGCGATGTAGGTGGCCGGCAGGCAGCACAGCCACCGCTCGCCCGGCCGGGCGCCGACCCGGGCCAGCGAGGCCCGCGCCGAGTGCAGCAACGCGCCGGCGCTCAGCTCGACCCCCTTCGGCACGCCGGTGGACCCCGACGTGGCCACCACCACCGCCGTACCTTCGGCCACGCCCTTTTCTTGGCCCGAACGGAGCGTGGTAACTCCGTCCGGCCCCTCCACGCTGTCCGGGGCCAGCGCCTCCACCAGCGCGTCCAGCCGGGACCGCGGGAGCCTGGCGTCGACCGGGGCGATGGCCGGCCCGCTGCCGTCGAGCGCCGCGGCCAGCAACTCGAGCAGCCGTGGCCTGGGGCGGTCGACCAGGACCGCGCGCAAAGAGCGGTTCGTCACGATCGTTAAGGTTAGATCCCGAACCTCATTCCTCCCCCAAGCCGCCCCTACCCAGGGAGACCACATCCACCCCCCTCCCCCCTCCTCCTCCCTCCCCCCGCCCCCCTGTGATCCTCCTCACCGCTCGCCTATGACCCGGCCTTTTCGCTCAACGTGGATCGTTACGCCCCCCATAGTGAAGGTAACGATCCACGATCTTGGAGAACGCCGATGATCCCGGAGATGCTGGCGGGGTTGCGGGCGTTCGCCATCCCGATGCCGGTGAAGTTCCGGGGCGTCACCGTGCGGGAAGGGGCGCTGATCGAGGGGCCTGTGGGCTGGGGCGAGTTCTCGCCGTTCGCCGAGTACGGGCCGCGGGAGTGCGCGCGATGGCTGGCCAGCGCGCTGGAATCGGCAGCCGAGGGGTGGCCCATGCCGGTCCGGGACCGGATCCCGGTGAACGTGACCGTCCCCGCCGTCGGACCCGAGCAGGCGATGCGGATCGTCGCCGCCTCGGGCTGCCGGACGGCCAAGGTCAAGGTGGCCGAGCGGGGACAGGACGAGGCGGCGGACATCGAGCGGGTCGAGGCGGTCCGTGAGGCGCTCGGCCCGTCCGGCCAGATCCGGGTTGACGCCAACGGCGGCTGGGAGACCGGGCAGGCGGCGCGCATGCTGCGGCGGCTGGCCGTGTTCGGGCTCGAGTACGCCGAGCAGCCCTGCGCCACCCTGGAGGAGCTCGCCGAGCTGCGTCGACATGTCGATATCCCGGTCGCGGCGGACGAGTCCATCCGGCGCGCCGACGACCCGCTCCGGGTCCGGGCCGCGGGTGCGGCCGACATCGTGGTGCTGAAGGTCCAGCCGCTGGGCGGCGTCTGGGCCGCGCTGCGGGTGGCCGAAGCGTGCGGCCTACCCGTGGTCGTGTCCAGCGCGGTCGACACCTCGGTCGGGCTCGCCGCCGGGGTGGCGCTGGCCGCCGCGCTGCCCGAACTGCCCTACGCGTGCGGGCTGGCCACCATGTCGCTGCTGGCCGGAGACGTCACCGCTGACCCGCTGGTGCCCGAGGCGGGCGAGCTGCCGGTCCGCCGCCCCACGGTGGACGCGGCCCGGCTGGCGCGTTTCGAGACCGACCCGGCGCCGTGGCGGGACCGGGCGGCGGCCGCGGCGGAGTTCCTCGATAAGGCGCCGTGCCCGTGAACCCGTCTACGGCATTCGGCCTGGCGTTCTGCGACGAGCTGGCCCGGTGCGGGCTGCGCGAGGTGGTCCTCGCCCCGGGATCGCGGAGTACCCCGCTGGCCATGGCGTTCGGTGAGATGGAGCAGCGCGGGCGGCTGCGGGTGCACGTCCGGATCGACGAGCGGTCCGCCTCGTTCACCGCGCTCGGCCTGGCCAAGGCGAGCCAGCGGCCGGTGGCGGTGCTGTGCACCTCGGGCACGGCGGCGGCCAACTTCCATCCGGCGGTGATCGAGGCCGACGAGTCCAGCGTCCCGCTCCTGGTGCTGACCGCCGACCGGCCCCCCGAGCTCAGGAGCACTGGCGCCAACCAGGCGATCGACCAGATCAAGCTGTACGGCAGCGCGGTGCGCTGGTTCTGCGAGGCCGGCGTGCCCGAACGGCGCGCCGGGGCGGTGGCCTACTGGCGCTCGCTGGCCTGCCAGGCCTGGGCGCACGCGGCGGGCCGCGCGGGCGGCTTGGCCGGGCCGGTCCACCTCAACCTGGCCTTCCGCGACCCGCTCACGCCCGACCTGCCCGGCGCGGCCGGCGACCATGGCTGGCCCGAGGCGCTGGACGGGCGCCCGGACGGGACGCCATGGACCCGCTTCGGGCCTGGCGGCCCTGCCGCGGGCCAGCTCGAGCTGCCTTGGACCGAACGCGGCGTGGTGATCTGCGGCGACGGTGACTATGACGCGGCGGCGCTGGTGGACCTGGCCGAGCAGGCCGGCTGGCCGGTGCTCGCCGAGCCGTCGTCCGGGGCCAGGCGCGGGCCCAACGCGCTGCCCGCGTACCAGTACCTGCTCGCGACCCCCGAGTTCATCGGGGCGAATCGCCCCGACGTTATCGTCTCGGCCGGGCGGCCGGGGCTGTCGCGCCCCCAGTCGGCCCTGCTGGCCACGCCCGTCGGCCGGCACGTGGTCATCGGGCAAGGCCCGGGACGCTGGGCCGACCCGCAGCGGAGCGCCACCGACGTCGCCGCCGGGATCCGGCTGCGCGGCACGCCGGCCAGGACGACGCCCTGGCTGGAGGAGTGGCGGCGGGCCGACGATGTGGCCCGGCGCGCGGTCGACGCCGTGCTGGACGCTGGCGATCGCCTGACCGAGCCCCGGCTGGCCCGGGATCTGGTCCTCGGCCTCCCGGAGGACGCACTTTTGTGGGCCGCGAGCAGTATGCCCGTTCGGGATATTGACTTTCATGCCGTCACCCGCGCCGACGTCCGCGTCCTGGCCAGCCGGGGGACCAGCGGCATCGACGGCACCGTGTCGGCGGCGATCGGGGCCGCGCTGGCCCACGCCGGCCCGGCCTTCGCCCTGATCGGGGACCTGGCCTTCCTGCACGACGCGCCCGGCCTAGCCCTCGGGCCGACCGAGCCGCGGCCCGATCTGTGCCTGGTCGTGGTCAACAACGACGGCGGCGGCATCTTTTCCACCCTCGAGCAGGCCGCGTTCACCGGCTCGTTCGAGCGACTGTTCGGCACACCACACGGTGCCCGCCTGGACCAACTGGCCGGCGCGTTCGGCCTGCCCTACCAGCGTCTGGACCAGCCCGAGGACCTGGGCAAGGCGCTGCCGGGCACCGGCCTGCGGATCGTGGAGGCGCAGACGAGCCGCGCCGACGGCGCCGCGCTGCGCGGGCGGCTGCGCGAGGCGGCGGCCGCGGCCGTCCGGGAGCTACAGCCGGAGTTGTAGCGGCGCTCCGACCAGGGACGGACGCGATCGGGTCCCGGTCTCCCCAGCGATTCACCACGATCACCTCACAGCTCACATGTGCCGCACTATCGCATATTTCGATTACCAGTGTGATCTGAATTCTATTATCCGGGAGTATTCGGGCTTACGGGTGAGTTCTGGGGTCTATGGTGCACAAACCGCTCCCGCATGCCCATATCCTCCCGGCTGATCCCCGGGCAGGCGCACCATGACGCGCTCAGCTACCGCCAGCCACACATATCACAGGCCCAGGTCGGCGAACCGCCTCGATTTAGGAATCACCCAGCTAGTCGGAGAAGACCAGGCGCTCGGTCTCCGCTATGATCTCGGCGGGGCTCGGCGGCGACATCAGCAGGTCAGCGATCTTCCCGGCGGCGGGATCGCCGCAGTCGGCTCCCGCCTCCAGGGCCGCCGCGATGTCATAACGTGTCTGCCGCAGCGTCACATCCGGCCCGAGCAGCGCCCAGTACGCGGTACCCGGCTGGCCGTCGTGGTAGGGGAGACCAACGCTTCCGGGATTGACGGACCGCCGACCAGCCACCCGCCGGTCGAACTGCAGGTGGGTGTGCCCGGTCACCAAGACCTGCTCGTCCACCCCGGCGCAGAGCTGCGCGAAACGCTCGGCCGGGGTGGCCGGCGTTACGATCTCGGTGTCGCTGCGCGGCGAGCCGTGGCAGAACCGAACCGGGCCCAGGCCCGTGATCTCGATCACCACGCTGAACGGGGTCGCCGCGACGAACTCCAGCGAGCTCGCCGAGTGCCGGACCGGCACCCAGGCCTCGCGCGGGGTGCCAGCCTTCCGCTGTCCGCCCGAGATCTCCTGCACCGCCCGCTCGCCGTTGCCGCGCACGAACAGCGCCCGCTCGGCCAGGCCGCGCATCGCGGCGATGGTCTCGTCGGGGTGGCTGCCCCAGGTGAGATCGCCGCAGGAGACGATCAGCTCCACGTCGGCCGCCTCGATGTCCGCGAGCACCGCGGTCAGCGCCGCGACGTTCGCGTGTACGTCGGAGACCACTGCCACCCGGCTCACCGGGCCGTACTGGCGGGGCGCCGGGTCTTCCCACCCGGCCGGACCGTGCCAGACATCGGTCATGCTCTGAAGGATAGGAGCACGTGACGCCTGGCCGTTAGTGCCCGGCCGGTGCGTGATAATCGGAAGTGCCATGACGCTTACCCAGCTGAACGCGTTCGTCCTGGTGGCCCGGCTCGGCTCGGTGACCGCCGCGGCCAACGCGCTCGGCGTCAGCGAGTCGGCCGTCTCCCAGGCCCTGTCGGCGCTCCGGCTGCACCTCGGTGATCAGCTGGTCACCCGCGGGCCGGTCGGTATGACCCTGACCGCGGGCGGTTCCCGGCTGCTCGCCACCGCCTCGCAGATCGTCGTGCTGGGTGCCGAGGCGCACGCCGCGGTCCGCGCCGCGCAGGGCGCACCCGAACAGTTGCGGGTGGTGTCCAGCTCCACCGCTGCCGAGTTCCTGATCAGCCCGCTGACCGAGGCATTCAGCAAGCGCTTCCCCGGCTCCGTCGAAGTGTCGGCCGGCGTCGCGGTGACCAAGGAAATGAGCGTCCTGATCGCCAACCGGCTCGCGGACGTGGCGATCTCGTCTGCGATGCCGGAGGATCCAGCTCTGACCCTGGTGACCGAGCCGATCTTCAAGTACCAGCTCGTGGTCGTGACGGCAGGCCAGTCCCGGCTGCGCGGCGGTCCGCGCCAGTGGCTGTGGTTCGTGGACCCGTCCGGTACCGACCCGGACAGCGAGACCGGCCAGATGCTGTCCGGCCTGGGCATCCCCGAGAGCCAGGTCAGGGTCTTCCCCAACCAGACTGCCGCCTGGGCCGCGGCCGCCGACGGGACGGGGGTGGCGCCCGCGGTCGAGCACCTGGTCGCCCAGCGGCTGCGCCGCGGTGAGCTGTCCCGCGTCGACGCGCCCGGATGCCGGATGGACGCCTGCTGGCACGTCACCCTCCTGGACCGGCAGCACCGGAGCACGGCGGCCAGCTCGTTCCGCCGCTACCTGAGCACGCCGGAGGCCATGCACCTGATGCGCTCGCCGACCGGCGGGGTCCCGCCGTCCCGGTTCCGGCCCCCGGTATACGTCACGATCTGGAGCTAGGACCCTAGGACCAGCCAAGACGCCCGAAAAAGGGCTCCCTTAAGCAAGAGCTTATTCGCGTGTTGCGGGCCGGTGCGGCCAAGCGGATCATGTTGACGGTCACAACTGACGGTCACCCGTCAGTATTGTCCAGCGCCGGGAGTATTCAGTATGCGAATCGAATCCGACGGCCACAGCCGCGGCAACCCGCGGCTCTATGAGCTGATCGAGAACGCTCCCAAAACCGGGAAGAGCCCGACCGTGTGGGCCTGGCCCGAGCTGATCGACTACCTCAAGGTCGCCGGCCAGCCGGTCGCGGGACCGTGGCCACCGCATCAGGAGCCGCGGCCGGACCCCGACTATGAGTCGGTCCCGACGGCCGTGCCGGACCCGGAATCCGAGCCGTAGACCGGCCCCATCCACTGCGACACCTGGAGGATCTATGTATCCGTCGCGGTTCCGTTACGAGGCGCCGCGTTCGCTCGACGAGGCGATCGGCCTGCTGCACGACGGCGGGGACTACGCCAAGGTGCTGGCCGGCGGGCAGAGCCTGGTCCCGCTGATGAAGCTGCGCTTCGCCTCCCCAGAGCTGGTCGTCGACATCAACAACGTGCCCGGCCTGGACTACCACCGGACGGACCCGGACGGCACGCTGCGCATCGGCGCGCTGTGCCGCCACGTCGACCTGGAGCGCTCGGACCTGCTGAAGACGACCCAGCCGACCATGGCCTCGGCTGCCCCGCTGATCGCCGACCCGATCGTGCGCAACCGAGGCACGCTGGTCGGCTCGCTGTGCCACGCCGACCCGCAGGGCGACTGGGCCTCGGTGGTGCTGGCCCTGGGCGGTTCGGTGGTGGCCCGCGGCCCGCGCGGCATGCGCGCGATTCCGCTCGCCGACTTCGTCACCGGGCCGTTCCAGAACGTCCTGGACCAAGACGAGATCGCGGTTGAGGCCATGATCCCGGCGGCCCGGGGAACTCGCTCCGGCGGCTACCTCAAGCTTGAGCGCCGCGTGGGTGACTTCGCGACCGTCGGGGTCGCGGTCGCGCTGGAGACGAGCGGTGAGACTGTGACCCGGGCGGGCATCGCGCTGACCGGAGTGGGCGGCTCCACCATCGGGGCCACCGAGGCCGCCGCCGCGCTGACCGGGCGGCCACTGACCGCCGAAAGCATCGCTCAGGCGGCTGACCTCGCGGCGCAGGCCGCCCGGCCGAGGACCGATCATCGCGGCAGCGCCGAATACAAGCGGCACATGGTGCGCACGTTCGTCGTGCGCCTGCTGAGCCGGACAGACGCGGCGGCGGAAAGGGCAGCGTAACCATGACCATCGTGTACGAGGACCAGGACGACCAGGCCGCGAGCGACATCCCGGCCCGCCGGGTCAAGTTCGTCATCAACGGCCAGAAGATGATCGCCGAGGTCGAGCCGCGGCTGCTGCTGTCCCACCTGATCCGCCGCGGGCTCGCGCTGACCGGCACCCACATGGGCTGCGACACCACCAACTGCGGCGCGTGCACGGTGCTGGTCGACGGCCGCCCGGTGAAGTCCTGCACCATGCTGGCTGTGCAGGCCGACGGCCACGAGATCAGTACGGTCGAGGGCCTGGCCACGGCCAGCGAGCTGCACCCGCTGCAGGAAGGCTTCAAGGAGGAGCACGGGCTGCAGTGCGGGTTCTGCACGCCGGGCATGATGATGGCCGCCAAGGCGCTGCTCGACGCCAATCCGGACCCCACCGAGGAGGACGTGCGGTGGGCGCTGTCCGGCAACCTGTGCCGCTGTACCGGCTACCAGAACATCGTCAAGTCGGTGCTCTGGGCGGCCGCCAAGCTTCGCGCCGAGTCCGGGGAGGCATGACGTGTCACAGGCACTTGACGAGATCAAGATCGGCGGGCTCGGCGCGAGCCGCAAGCGGGTCGAGGATAACCGCTTCATCCGCGGCAAGGGCAACTACACCGATGACATCACCCTGCCCGGCATGCTGCACATGGAGATCCTGCGCAGCCCGCTGGCGCACGCCCGGATCGTATCGATCGACGCCAGCAAGGCGTGGGACATCCCCGGCGTGCACCTGGTCCTGACCGGCGAGATGATGGCGACCCGGAACCTGGCCTGGATGCCGACGCTCTCCTACGACACGCAGGCCGTACTGGCCACCGACAAGGTGCGGTTCCAGGGCCAGGAGGTAGCCTGCGTCATCGCCGACGACCCCTACATCGCCAAGGACGCGTGCGAGGCCATCGAGGTCGAGTACGAGGCGCTGCCGGTCATCGTCAACCCGGAGCAGGCGGTCGCCGAGGGCGCGCCGGTCATCCGGGACGACAAAGAGAACCAGCAGGACAACGTCATCTTCGACTGGGAAGTCGGCGACGCCGCCGGCACGGACCGGGCCTTCGAGCAGGCCGACGTGATCTCCAAGCTCAAGCTGCACTATCCCCGGTCGCATCCGTCGCCGATCGAGTGCTGCGGCTCGATCGCGGACTTCAACCGGGCTACCTCCAAGCTCACCGTGTACATGACCACGCAGGCGCCGCATATCATCCGGGCCGCGGTGGCGCTGGTCGCCGAGCTGCCCGAGCACATGATCCGGATCATCTCCCCGGACATCGGCGGAGGCTTCGGCAACAAGGTCCCCGTCTACCCGGGGTACGTCTGCTCGATCCTGGCCTCGATCCTGCTCGAGCGGCCGGTGAAGTGGATCGAGGACAAGACCGGCAACCTCATCTCTACCGGCTTCGCCCGCGACATCTACCTCGACGGCGAGATGGCGCTGCGCCGGGACGGCAAGATCCTCGCCGTGCGGATGCACTGCGACTCCGACCATGGCGCGTTCTTCTCCGACGCCCAGCCGAGCAAGTTCAAGATCGGGTTGCTGCACTCGGCGTTCGCCGCGTACGACATCCCGGTCGCGCACCTGTCCGACCGCGGCACCTACACCAACAAGGCGCCGGGCGGAGTGGCCTACCGCTGCTCGTTCCGGGTCACCGAGGCGATGTTCTTCCAGGAACGGATGATGCAGGCCGCGGCGGACGACCTGGGCATGGACCAGGCCGAGTTCCGGCGGATGAACTTCGTCCAGGACGACGATTTCCCGCACCGGACCCCGTTCGGCTTCTTGACCGACTCCGGCCAGTACGCCAAGTGCCTCGACGTCGGCCTGAAGGCGATCGGCTACGAGGACTTCCGTCGCGAGCAGACCGAAGCCAGGAAGCGCGGCCGGCTGCTCGGGCTCGGCATCTCGACCATGACCGAGCCGCTCGGCGCGGGGAACAGCCGCGAGTACGACATCCTCGGCATCAAGATGTTCGACTCGGCCGACCTCAAGGTGCACATGACCGGCAAGGCCATCGTCCGGACCGGGGCCCGGGGCCAGGGCCAGGGCCACGAGACGACCTGGGCTCAGATCGTCAGCCACGAACTCGGCATCCCGGCCGATGACATCGTCGTCGAGGAAGGCGACACCGACACGGCGCCGTTCGGCATGGGCACCTACGCCTCCCGGAGCACCCCGGTCGCGGGGGCCGCCGTAGCGATGGTGTCCCGCAAGATCCGCGCCAAGGCCCGCAAGCTGGCGGCGCACCTGCTCGAAGTGTCCGAGGAGGATGTCGAGTGGGAGCTCGGCCGGTTCTACATCCGCAGCGCCCCTGACCGCGGCGTAACCATCCAGGAGTGCGCGATGGCCGCGTACAGCAACATGCCGGACGGCATGGAGCCCGGCCTGGAGAACACCGCCTATTACGACCCGCCGAACCTCACCTGGCCGTTCGCGGTGTACATCATCACCGTCGAGGTCGACCCGGAAACGGGCGTCTGGGATGTGCTGAAGACGGTGGCGGTGGACGACTGCGGCGTGCGGATTAACCCGATGATTGTCGAGGGCCAGATCATGGGCGGGCTCACCGAGGCCTACGCGATGGCCAACATGCAGTTCATCACGTTCGACGCCGACGGTAACTGTGTCGGCTCGAACTACATGGACTACCTGCTGCCTACCGCCTGGGAGACACCGGGCTTCGAGCTGCACAGCGAGGTCGTCACTCCGTGCCCGCACCACCCGATCGGCGCTAAGGGCATCGGCGAGTGCGCCGCGGTGGGCGGCCCGGCCGCCTTCGTCAACGCGGTCATCGACGCGCTGTCGGGGATGGGCGTCCGCAACATCGACATGCCGCTGCTCCCGGACCGGGTGTGGGAGGCGATCACCTACCACCGTGACGTTTCCGGCGCCCCGCCGGTGCGGTCGGACGACTGAGCGGCGGAGTGAGCATGGAAGGCATGGACGTCCTGGAGGAGATGGGCGAGCTGACCCGGCGCGGACAGGCGTTCGCTCTCGCGACCGTGGTCTGGCGCCAGCCTCCGTCCTCCAGCCAGCCCGGCGCGCGCGCGGTCATCACCGCCGACGGCGAGCTGCACGGCTGGATCGGCGGCGCATGCGCCGAGCCGGTGGTGATCCGCGAGGCGCAGCGGGTGATCGCCGAGGGCACCGCCCGGCTGCTGCTGCTCGGCACGCCGGACCAGTTCGGCGGGACCGTCCCGGACGGCATGACCGTCATCCCGATCTCCTGCCAGAGCGAGGGCGCCCTGGAGATCTACATCGAGCCGGTCGTCCCGGTGCCGCACCTGGTCGTGATCGGCGGCTCCCCGATGGCCCGGACGCTGGCCAGCCTGGCCCGGGCGCTGGGCTGGCGGACCGACCTGGTCGACGGCCCGGACTTTGTCACCGACAGCGCGGGCGAGCGGTCCATGGTCGTGGTAGCCACCCAGGGACACGACGACGAAGACGTGCTCACCCGCGCTGTCGCCGCCCACCCCGCCTACCTGGGCCTGGTCGGCTCGCGGCGCCGGGGGGCGACGGTCCTCGGCTACCT
>Ga0210383_10003414_pt1 | contig 14223 bp, 10 predicted proteins | sample IncBWC14OmetaG_FD_160072 | JGI IMG/M metagenome (GOLD analysis project Ga0210383, IMG submission 160072) | Forest soil microbial communities from Barre Woods Harvard Forest LTER site, Petersham, Massachusetts, United States - Inc-BW-C-14-O ...
GATTCCAATATTCTGGTGCTGCACGCCACGGCAGGTTCTTCCTCGGACGCGACCGGCGGCGAGCGATTATCCAGCCAAAAAGTTGCCGGGCTGCCGCTCAACAAACGCGACTTCAGCCAGCTCCTGCTGTTGGCTGCCGGTGCTCAAACCGATACCAACGGCGCTGCTAACTTTACCCAGCAGTTCGCGGTGAACGGACAGCGCGGCACGGCCGCCGTGTTTGCAATGGACGGAATCGACACCAGCGATCCAGAGTTGGGGGGCGCCACCTTCTCCAACTTCAATGTCGACGCCATTGACGAAATCCGGTCGGATTCCGGCGTGCTGGCGGCTTCCTTAGGCCACGGCGCCGCAAGTTTCACCGACATCGTTACAAAATCTGGAACGGACCAGATGCACGGCGCGGTCTTCGAATTCGTGCGCAATGCCGCGTTCGACGCGCGAAATTTCTTTGACCGCCGCACCATTGCCGATCCTGGTAGGATCCCGCCCTTCAAGCGCAACGAATTCGGCTTCACTAATGGCGGGCCCGTGGTGTTGCCGGGCTTATACGATGGCCGCGGAAAGACCTTCTATTTTGCACAATATCAGGGATTCCGTCAGATATTGAGCAATACCGAGATCCTTTCCGTTCCAACCGCCGACGAACGCCGTGGAATTGACACCACCACCAATCCCGGCGACACGCTGTATGTGCCCGTCAATCCTCAAAGCGCCGCCGTTATGGCTCGTTATCCGTTGCCTAACGACCCAACCGGGCCTTATGGGGCGCGAACCTACGCTACTTCTTCCCGCGTAACAACCAACACCGACCAGTTCTCGCTCCGGGTGGATCATCAGCTTTCCGACAAAGACCAGCTGTTCTTACGCTTCAACCTGGATAACATCGATGGTCCGCTCACGAATCCGGATCAAAGCGCCATCGATCCCAGTTTTGCGATCGTGTTTCGAGATCGCCAGCGCAATGGCGGCATCGTTTACACGCGAACCATATCGGCGCACCTCATCATGGATGCTTCCTTGGGCTACGAGCGCAGCACCCCCCAATTCCGCACTCTGAATCAGACCCAGCCCGCGCTCCTTTTCGCGGACGGTGTTTACGAAGGGTTCAATACCGCCGCCGGGAACATCACAGGTGTTTGGTCCAACCTGTACCAGGCGCGAGAGAATCTGACTTACACGCGCGGGAAGCACACTTACAAGGCCGGCTTTGAGGTCCGTCTGAACCGCGACACGGGCGTGTTCGGTTTAGGGCCGAATGGCGTTTACACTTTCGGCGGCGGTACCAGCTATTCACCGGTAAACATCGCGTCGAAAAGCGGGCGTAGCGGCATTCAGGCGGGCAATCCGCTACCAGATGCACTCACTTCCTTCCTCACCGCCAGTCCATTTTCCTATCAGATTGCCGTGGCTCCTGAGTCGCTGCCACAAGGCCAAAACCTGGGATTAACGGGCATCCAGCGCGAAGCCTACAACGCCTATATTCAGGACACGTGGAAAGCTGCTGGAAATCTGGTGGTGACTTACGGGCTGCGGTACGAGGTGAACACGCCCTTGCACGAGCCAACCGATCGCGCATCCGGTCCAGAGTTCGTGACAAGCGGCGGTGTCACGACACAGGAGCTTCTCGTGAATCTGCACCCCACCTATAAGACCGACTGGAACGGTTGGGCGCCGCGCCTGGGTTTGGATTGGAGCTTGAACAGCCACACCGTCTTTCACGCCGCGGCCGGGATTACGACGCTGCTGCCCAACATCTTTCAGACCAACTTCATCACCAGCACGAATCCTTTCGTGATTAGCCCGTATATTTCCGCCGAACCAGGGTCCCCCGTCCAATTTCAAAACTCAGTTACTCAATTCCAGTTGCCCGAGCTCTTTACCACGCAGGGGCAGCCGCTATTCGCGACCGGGCGCACTACAGACGTTCCTCCCAACACGGCCTGGGATGTGCAGCGATTTGAAGATGACCTGGCGGCCCTGACACCCGGTCACCAGATTCGCGCGCTGAACGCCACTGGCGTAGCAGGAAACTTTCGCAATGGTTACATCGGCACTTACACGTCCGGATTGGAACACGACTTCGGGGATATCCATGCGAGCGCGTCCTATGTTGCCACGGTTGGCGTGGGCTTGCCGGCCATATCGTTCCCCAATGGCTACGGCGGGGCTTCGCCAGGGTTCGCGCCCTATACGAATTTCAACTCGGCCGGGCAAGTGATCGGCGGTTTCGGTCCCGAACAGATCATTACCAACCGGGCACATTCCACATTCCACTCCCTTCAAACCGGCGTGCAAAAAACCTCCACGCGCTTTGGAACCGGTTTTCAAGCCAATTACACGCTGAGTAAGTCGCTGGACGACGCCAGCTCCATAGTGGGGCAATTCAATGGTCCTTCGAATGGCTTTGTCCAACAATCCGCGCCGCAAAATCCCTTCGACACGCGCGCCGAGAAGGGCCCTTCAACGTTCGATGTCAGAAACGTTTTTACTCTCAGCGTGGTCCAGGATCTGCCGATGAATCGGTGGCTGCCCGGGTTAGCGCGGAATCGATTTGTCCGTGGGCTCACTTCTGGCTGGCAGTCGTTTGGACTAGTGACATTGACGAGCGGATTGCCTTTCACCGTCTATTCGGGCATCCAGCAGACCGGCGCTGGATCGATTGGCGCCGACCGTCCAGACCAGATCGGCACGCCGGATCTGTCCACCAGCCGGACCGTGCGGGAAGATTATTTCGGCCTGGGCGCCAACAATGCGTCGTACTTTTCGGTGCCCATTAATGTGCCGGGCGGGACGGGGCCAAACCAGGGCCTCTTCGGGACCCTGGGACGTGATACTTTCCGAGGCCCGCCGTTCCATAACTTTGACGTTTCTTTACTGAAAGAGACTCCACTGGGCCGGGAGTCCGTCAAACTTCAATTTCGCGCCGAGTTTTTCAACGTTTTCAATATCGTCAACTTTGGATTGCCCGCGAACATCGTGACCGGCCCTGGCTTCGGAGTGATCAATCACACGGCTGGAACTTCGCGACAAATCCAGTTTTCGCTCAAGCTGCTCTACTAGCCGTACATGACAGCGATATGGGCCTTGAACTCGCCATGCAACTTATCTCGAACTCATCGGTCCATCGGCTCGGAAAGTTTCACCTGATCGCTTCCTCTCGGGGGCTGGAAACGAAAATCTCAACAAGCTAGCATCTACAGCCATTCAGTAAATTGAGGCTGCCAAATTCCTCGAATTCAAGAAAGCTCAACAGCTTTCAATAGGCCGTAGGCATCTCTAATGAAACTAGCGCGTTGAAAGAGGGCACTTTGCACAAGGTCGGAAATCCGTCTTGGGCACAGCCGGGCGTCTCGTAATCTGCCCGCGTCACTAGTCGGGCAATGAGGTATCGGGAACCCTCCGGGTCCAGCAGAATAGTCTCGTGAAACGCCTCTGTCGGAAGGTGCACGGCCTTCCTTGCCGGACAAGTCAATCGCGGATGACTGCTGCCGCATGAGAAGCTATTCACTCGAAGAGAGAATTCCTGCTTTGTAGGTTCTCTTGGGTCAGTGCATCAGGAACGCGTTTGTATCCGTCATGGCTACTCTGAGCGGACCGTCGCCACACGTACAAAGGGATGAAAGGGCTGGCCAGACTACCCGCAACGGCTGGTCGTACAATGGCGTCGACCGGATCAGGCTGCCGACGTGGGTGGTGACGAATCGAGTCCGATTCAGTGCCATGGCTCCTCACTCCTCTAAATCTTCCGTCATTATTAAATCACGCGATCAACATCGCAACTATTGCTTCCCAAGCGCCGGCTTCGATGTCATCAAGTGCTGGAGGTCCTTATTATTTTCGCTACATTCATACTCGATCAGTTCCGGTAGGGCGGCATTCAGCTTCAATGGGGTGAATGTACGGGAAAGTGTCCAGGGCTTCTCATACATTTTCGAATCGTCCACCGTGTACTCGTACTGAATGCTGTCCGCCGTCCGGCGGAAACGCTCGGTCACGTGCATCTCGTCACTATGCTGATGGCCTGCGGTGTCGAGCCAGGTCCAGTGCGGACCCTTCAGGCCTATGGTATCGACAACAATGGTGTCCCCTTCCCAATGGCCCGTCGAGTCACCCATGAAAGCCGGTTCCATGTTAGCGGGATGAGGCCGCCCATTGAGCGGGATAGAGCGGAACATGTGCATGTATTCGAACAGAATCAGGAAGTAAATCGGCGTTTGAACGAATTGCGCAGGGTACGGCGACTGCATAATTCGCGGCACGCCGGGGAACCAGCAGTTCGAGGTTGGATCGTCCTTGGCGTCGTGATTGAGATAGGCGGCTTTTCCGGCTGGCGTGTATGGAACAAGATCTTCCTTGCCCATGGCCATATTGGGTGTGTACTGTAGATTGAAGAACCCGCTGAAATCCGGTTTGCCGTCCGAAGTTCGTGGAATCGGCTTGGTATCATTCGTCTGGGCAACCAAATGCGCGGTTCCGAGCATCATAAACAATAAGCAGAGCCAAAATCGATTTGTCATTCCGCCCTCCCGCTGATTGTATCAGCCAATAAATAACTTCCCTGCGAATGTCCGGTAGTCCCCAATGGCGCGATTGGTCCACGCTCGCGTGCTTGATGTCCTCGCCCCACAGAGATAATGTCCTAATGGCTTAGCTACCGTTAATGCCCAACAACAGGCAGCTAAAGGACGTGAAATGAAAGAATTGATTGTGGTTCAAAAGATCGCGGGATGGGAGAAGCTGAAATCTTGGGTGTTCGACAGCGTCTCCTCTCCGATTGCAAAACGCGTGTACAACATTGCGTCGAACGAGTTCCCGGCCTGGTTCCAGCAGGCGCCACGGTCGGGTTACACCAAGGCGATCGTGAGCGCGTGGAGGGTATCGCTGGGGGAGCGCCGCCTCGGCTCGTCGTCGATCATCATCCGCATGTCGGCTATTCGCAAACTAACTGCGGAAGCCGCCGATAACGGCTTGCTGGCGCCCGCTCGCGGGTGAAGAGCGCGAAAACGCAGGGCGCAACTCGTCGGACAATTCACCCGGGAGGGTCCATTCTGAAGAATGTCTCCCAAGAACATTGTTGTGGTAGGCAAACGAGAACTGTAAGGAGGCTCGGACAGCATGGCCTAAGCATCTGCAGGTACAACGAATCGGAGGAAGCCTTTCTAGAGGGGAGCGCCACGTTGATCCAAGGAGAACCGCGGCGTTCAAACGAGGAGGCACTCCACTTTCGCCGTGGCGTTAAGCTACCAACCGTTATTGTCGCCGGTACCGCAACTGCAAACGCCCTTCCCGCTACCGACCAGTTGAATCGCCTTGCACTCTGCTGCCAGCCTGGATAACTCTACCGCACTCAGGCCGCTGTCCTGAAACTCCGTCTCGGTTGTAAGCCCAGGGCCGTTCAGGTGCGTGGCCCATGCCCGAAGACCCGGTATCGGCTTCGGAGACACCGGAAGGGGAAGGCCAGTGTCGGAGCAAGTTCCACTGGAGGAAACGATCGCTATGGACCCATTCAGTAAGGGCGGATTTTGGCCGGTCAAGGGATTAGCGGCGATATCCCCGCCCAGAGGACCAATGCCGAGAGTAAGCAGCCCATCCGGGGTCAGTTGACAAGAGCAGCACTCCTGCAGTTCCTGGTTCGGATCGAAAACGTAGATATCGGCGCAGATGTTTCCACCAGATGTTCCGACGTTGGTCAATCGGACTTGAGATGGAGCCAGACCGGTGCCGATGTTCGAAAAGTAGTTCACTTTGAACGTGTCCGGGTCAATCGCTTGTGCTGACAGAATCGCGGTCAAACCAACCAGGCCGGCCAGTACTGAAAATGTTCTAAACATGATGTCCTCGGAACGAACGAATTTGGGTATCTAGCTATTAGTAGGGCGGGAAGGGTTTTTCAACAAGAGGCCGTTTCTGCTTTTTAAGAGAAGCAGGAGTGCTTTTGTACCGCTCGTACCGCTTGTGGCGCTAAACGCAAAAAAAGAGGAATTAGCCGGTGGTTGTGCCGCACGTGCATTTGCCACTTCCGCTTCCGACCAACTGAATTGCAGAGCACTCGGACGAGAGCCGGGTGAGCTCGGCTGCGCTGAGGCCGGAGTCCAGAAATTCCGTCTCCGTTTGAACGAAGGTTAAGCTTAGGCCTAGCTGGATGTGAGTTCCCCAGGCGCGAATCCCGGAAGCCGGCTTCGGCGCCGTTGCATTGCACGTGCTGGAAGAGACGATTTTAATGACCCCGGTTGAAAGCGGTACGCCGGTGAGTGTATTGGCGGTAAGATTTTCGCTCACGCTGAGAGTGAGCAGGCCATCCGGAGTGATCTTGCAAGAGCAGCATTCGGCCAATTCCTGATTCGGATCGAACACATATATGTCGGCGCACAGGTTTCCGCCGGACGTGCCGACGTTGGTAATCCGGACCGTGCCATCAGAGATGCCATCAGACTGGATCAAGCATTGGATGCTATTGCCGATGCCGGCACACTGGTTGAACGGGTTACTCGAAAAGTAGTTCACCTTGAAAGTGTCCGGGTCTATTGCTTGCGCTGACAGGATCGCGGCTGAGGCAACCAAAGCGGCCGCGACCCATAGGGTCTTGATCATAAGTTCTCCTCGGAAGCCTTCGCCAAACCGCTCGTAGGAATGGCCCGTTACAGCTGTATATCATTAGTAAACTGGAACCGTCCGGGCAACAAGAGGCGGTTTCTGCTTTCCGATGGGATCAAGAGTGCTTTTGTACCACTGGTACTGTGCGCGTTATTTTGACTCCGACAGTTCGGCGTAAAACGCATCTACTTTGGGAACTCGGGGTGTCCATCCGATGTCGTCGGTTTTGATCTGCGCGAGCAATTGATCCTGGGGCACGCCCATGCGGACCAATTCCCGGGCTCTGGCGATGACGGTATCGAACTTTGTCTTGTACGCCTGGACGTCGGCTTTTGTGAGAACGTCTCCATTGCCTGGAATGGCCGCGTCGAAATCGAGCGACAGAATGCCCGCCAGCACGTTGGTCCAATCGGTGGCGCTTCCGCCGCCCGCGTAGTCGATCAGCGGGCCGGTCTTGCCGGTGGTCACCGTATCGCTGACAGAGACCACTTTCAGATCGGGAAAATAAACCACGGTATCGCCGCTGGTATGGGCACGGCCAAAGTGATGCAGTTCCACTTTCACGCCGCCGAGAGTGATGGCGTACTCAGCGCCCGGATAAGTGACGCTGGGCGGGGCGGGCTTTGGATCCACCTGGTAGGTCACCAGATTCTTCTTGAGATTTTCGTGCCCCACCACCTGCACACCCGCGTCGAGAAATCGCTGGTTGTTGCCGGTGTGGTCTGCGTGGTGATGCGTCAGGATAAGGTACTTCACGGGCTGATCGGAAACGCCTTTGATCAGCGCCATCAACGCATCGTAGTTCGCTTGTCCGGGAAGTTTTCCATCCACTACGATCAATCCCTGGCTGGTGACGCGAACCGTGGTGTTGCCGCCCGCGCCGGTGATCATATAGAGCCCGGGCTTCACTTGCTGGATGGCTTGCGGTTGTGGAGCGCCTCGTCCGCCGCCGGCAGGAGCGGCTGGTGGCTGAGACTGCGCAATCGAGGCAGCAACCAGGAGCGCGAAAATAGCGATTAATTTTGGCATTTGTTTCTCCTCATTTGATCTGCGCGTCGGACGGCGAGCATTTTCCCGACTCGCAGCGGTTATTTTCCTCGCACACCTGTTCCAAAAGCTTCCACGTGGGGTGCAGCTTCATCTGAAATTCCTGCGACCAGGGTTTGGTGAATAGCTTGGGATCGTCGATCGTGATCTCATAGGACACCGTGGTGGCGTCAATATGCCGCAGGCGTTCCACGGTATGAAGCGCGTCGCTATGCCACTGGTTGCTCGCCGCCAGCGTCCATTCCCGTAGGCCGATGGTGTCGATCACCAGCGTGTCGCCGTCCCATTTGGCGACCGCATCGCCCATAAATGTGGAATCCACGTCAGCCGGATGCGGCTTGTTGATCGGGATCACGCGGAAGAAATGCATGTATTCGTAGAGGAACACGACGGTGTCGGGAGTCTGAACAATCTGCTGCGCGTAAGGCGCCAGGGCTTCGCGGGGATGGCCATCAGGCAGGCAAAGCTCGGTGGGATCGTCATGGCGGACGTTTCCGGTGGGGGCCTGCCGGAACATCGCTTCCGCGCCCGGCAGCAAGGGCGACATCTTGCGCGGATCGAAGTTGGTGACCAGCGGCGTATCGGTATCGTTGGGTCCGACGTTGTGAGCAAAAGCGGGGCCGGCCCACACGCCGTTGAAGTTCGGCTTGCCCTCCGGCATGCGTGGAACGCCCTGAGCCGGGGCTTTGGTCTGAGCGGAAGCCACGGTTGCCAAAAGGACGGCGGGAAGCCAAGCCAGAATGGATCGCATTCTCAATGTTGAAGTTCCGTGGGACGCAGCGCCTGGTCCTGTCCGATGAGAGCGTCATGCCCGTCCGCGAAGGTCACCACGTTGCCGGACGAGTTATTCGAGCCATCCTTCGCCCGGTGTCCGGCGATGGTGAGCACTTCGCCCAGTTTCAAGCTGGATTTCGTGATGCCGCGCCGCGTGAGCATCCCTGGAGGCGAGGCGGAAAACCCCCAATTGGTCACCTTGCCGTTTTCGTCCTTGACGTCCAGGTAGAGCCAGATATGCGGGTTGGTCCATTCCAGCTTGGTAAGCACGCCGGTGAGCTTGATCGGTTTGGTGGTATCGAATTCCGCCGTGTAAGCGTGGTGTGCAAAGGCAGCCGCGGACAGAAGCAGAAGACTGTAGCATAGCTTTCTGATCATAACGATGTGCCCACAGGATCGTATCAAGAACTATGAGTAACAGCAAGTTAAGACGTCTCAGCCCTCAAAGGGGGGCTTGCGTCCGGCGAAGGTATTGATAAGATTACTAGAGACCGGCGGAGCCGGATTCTCGCGGAGGGCCATAATTCTTGACGCCAAAGAGTAAAAGCAAGCGCCTCGTTATTGCGCTGGCAATGGTCGCCGCGCTAGGTTACGTTCCAGTCGCCCGCGCGCAGTCAGCGGCAACTATCCCCGCGACGCTGGCTACCTCGGCCGCCTCAGAGCGAGCCTTGCTGGATCAATATTGTGTCACCTGCCACAACCAGCGCTTGAAAACCGGTGGTTTAATGCTGGATCAGCTAGACGTCGCCCAGATGCACGAACATGCCGAGATTTGGGAAAAAGTGGTGCGCAAGCTGCGCGCCGGCATGATGCCGCCGTCTGGGATGAAGCGTCCGGATGCGCCGGTGATGGAATCCATGATTACGTTCATGGAAAAGGAACTGGATCGTGACGCCGCCGCGAATTTGACCCCGCCAGGGATGCACCGCCTGAACCGTACTGAATATACGAATGCCATTCGCGACGTGCTGGGCCTCGAAGTGGACGCTACGAAGTTCCTGCCTCCCGACGATTCCACGCACGGATTCGACAACATCGCCGGCGCGCTGACGCTGTCTCCCGCTCTGATGGAAGCGTATCTTTCGGCTGCCGGAAAGATCAGCCGTCTGGCTATGGGCGATGTTTCGGCGCCCACGCAGGCCGTTTTCGAAGTGCCTGCCGACACGGCGCAGAATTATCATATTGTCGGCTTGCCTTTCGGAACGCGTGGCGGCATCTTGATCAAGTATCAATTTCCTGCCGACGGCGAATACACGTTCAAGGTCAAGGGCGTCACCGGGTACTTCCAGGCGGTGCTGGGCAGCGTCAGGGGCGAGAAGCTCGAAGTTACAGTGGACGGCGAGCGAGTGAAGCTGTTCGATTGGGATAAAGAGATTTCCACCACCACCGGCACTGGCCGCTCGACTGAACGTATCCCGGTGAAAGCTGGCCTGCACAACATCGGTGTAACGTTCCTCGCGACCAACGATGTGCCCGGCAGCGAACTGAACAAACCATTTCAGCGGACCATGAACACGCCCGGCGCCATACCTGGATTTCAGTTCTATCCGCACGTAGGACAGGTCTGGATTGAAGGCCCGTACAACGCCGCTGGCGCCAGCAGTTCGGCCAACCGGGCGAAGATTTTTGTATGCCGTCCGGCCACGCCGCGCGAAGAGCCGGCATGCGCGCGCACCATCCTTTCCACACTCATCAAACATGCTTACCGCCGCCCCGCCACGGCCGCGGATCTGGCGACGTTGACCGAGTTCTATCAGCAAGGCCGGGGCAATGGAGGGAAGTTCGACGATGGCATCGAAGCGGCGCTGCAGCGCGTGCTGGTGGATCCCGAATTTGTTTACCGTAGCGAACCGGAACCCGCCGGATTAGCAGCCGGCAAGAGCTATCGCGTGAACGATATTGCGCTGGCCTCGCGGCTATCGTTCTTCTTGTGGAGTACGGTTCCCGACGATGAATTAATCGACCTTGCCGCGCAAGGCAAGCTGAAGGATCCGGCAGTTCTCGAGAAGCAGGTTCGGCGGATGCTGGCCGATCCGAAGTCCGAAGCACTGGTCACTAACTTCACCGGCCAGTGGTTGGGTCTGCGCTCGCTGAAGACCAGCGAGCCCGTGGTGAATCTGTTCCCCGATTTCGACGACAACCTGCGCGCGGCATATCAGAACGAGACCGAGCTCTTTTTTGGCAGTATCGTCCGCGGGGATCGGAATATTCTGGATTTGCTCACCGCGAATTACACCTTTGTCAACGAGCGGCTGGCCAAGCAGTACGGAATCCCGAACATCTATGGCCCGCAGTTTCGCGAGGTGACTTTACCGCCGGAACTCGATATGCGGCGTGGCCTGCTGGGCAAGGGAGCGCTGTTGACGCAGACCTCGAACGCCGCGAGAACTTCACCCGTCACGCGGGGCAAGTGGTTCCTGCAAACGTTCCTGGGCGTCAGCCCGCCAGACCCGCCACCAAATGTGCCGACACTCAAGGAACAGGCGGTCGATTCCACGGGCAACACCAAGCCCCCCACCATGCGCCAGATGATGGAAGCCCATCGCGCCAATCCGGTTTGCGCGTCGTGCCACAAGATTTTTGAACCCATCGGGATCGCGCTCGAAAACTTTGACGCTGTGGGCGGATGGCGCACGCAGGATGGCGATAGTCCCATTGATGCCAGCGGCGTCCTGGTGGATGGCAGCAAAGTAGAAGGCGTGGCCAGTCTAAGGGAGGCGCTGGTGCGCCGTTCCGACCAGTTCGTACGCGTGGTTACCGAGAAAATGCTTACCTACGGGCTGGGCCGGGGGGTTGAATATCAGGACATGCCCCTGGTACGATCCATTGCTCGGGAATCGGCGGCCAGTAACTACAGCTTCTCTTCCGTCGTCTTGGGTATCGTGAAGAGCGCGCCGTTCCAAATGAACACAAAAACAGCCGGCGAGAGCCAGGAGCGGGCGGCACGTTAATTATGAGCGGCAAAGTAGGAGAAACGCAGCCATGAGCTTTATCACCAAGAGGCATATTTCGCGCCGCACTGTTCTGCGGGGCACGGGCGTCACGCTCGCCCTGCCGCTTCTGGAAGCGATGATTCCGGCCTCGACGGCGCAGGCGCAAACCGCGGCCACGCCCAAACCCCGGTTCGTCGGCTGCTTCGTACCGCACGGCATGGCGCCCGGCTATTGGGTTCCGAATACGGAAGGACCCCTGGATGCCACGCTGCCGTTCAATTTCAAACCGCTGGAACCATTCCGGGATCGCACGGTAATTATGAGCGGGCTGCATTCGCGCTCAGCCGAGCCGCCCCCTGGAGCCACCGGCGCGGACCATTGGGTGGCCGCTGCATTCCTGTGCGCGGATAAACCGAAGAAGACCGCCGGCGCGGACGTGCGGGCGGGAAAAACGATCGACCAGATGATCGCCGAAAAGATCGGCCGGGATAACCTGATGCCGTCCATGCAGCTGGCGGTCGAAGACCCGGGCGCGAATTCGAGCAATTGCGGCGAGGGTTACAGCTGCACTTATACCAACACGATTTCTTGGTCCACGCCTACCCAGCCGCTGCCGATGGAGTTGAATCCTCAGGTGGTGTTCGAACGTATGTTCGGAGACGGCAGTACAGTGGAGCAGCGCATCTCGCGCCGCAAGCGCGACCAGAGTATTCTCGATTCCTTGACGGGCAGCCTTTCCCGGCTGCGCAGGGACGTCGGCACCGACGATCGCAATCGTGTGGATCAATACACTGAGGACGTTCGCGAGATCGAGCGCCGGCTGCAAATCGCAATGAAGGCGTCGGCAACCGCGCCCACAGATATGGGTGTGCCGGTGGGTGTGCCGCAAACTTTCGACGAACACATTAAACTGCAGTTCGATCTGCTGGCATTGGCCTTCCAGGCTGACATTACCCGCGTGGGGACGTTGCTTTTCGCCCGCGATCTCACTGGCCGTACGTATCCGGAAAGCGAAGCGCCCACCATAGGTTTCCATGGCGGATCGCATCATGGCGAAGATCCCAAGCGTATTGCCGAGCTATCGAAGATCAACCAATATCACGTGAAAATGCTGGCGCACCTTATCGAGAAGCTGTCCACTACGCGCGATGGCGCGGGAACGTTGCTGGATCAGTCGCTAGTCCTTTATGGCAGCAACATGGGTAATTCCAATCAGCATGTCCACTACGACGTACCCCATGTGCTGGTAGGCGGATTGAACGGGAAGCTCAAGGGAGGTCGCCATCTGGCCTATCCCACCAAGACCGTGCCCACCGGTAATTTGTTATTGAGTTTGCTCGATCTGTACGATATTCACCAGGACAGCATCGGCGACAGCACGGGCCGGCTGACGAATCTTTAGGGGAATGGATGAATCGCCGCAGGGTCCTAAGTAGTGCCGGAAGCCTCGTTGTCTTGTTGTGCGTCCCGGCTGTCATCCTAAGCGCTGCTGGAAGTTCCGAGGTTGCGGACGCAGTGATGAATGGCGACGGCATGGCCGTCCAGAAGCTGGTGGCGCGACATGCCGACGTGAACGCACCGCAAGCGGACGGCGCGACAGCGCTGCAGTGGGCGGTTTTTCGATCGGACAAAGATACAGTGGATCTGCTGCTGCACGCGGGCGCAAATCCAAAGGCCGCGAATCGCGATGGCGCCACGCCAATGTGGCTGGCCAGCATCAACGGAGATGCCGCAATCCTTGAGGCATTGATCAAGGCTGGAGCCGATGCCAACGAACAGCTTCCTTTAGGGAGAACGCCTCTGATGGTGGCGTCGCGCACCGGTAACGTCGATGCGATGAAAGTGTTGCTGGATCACGGCGCGAACGTCAATGCGAAAGAGGCGCTGCGGGGCACAACGGCGTTGATGTGGGCTGCCGACGAAGGCCATGCGCCTGCAATTCAGCTGCTGATCGAGCACGGCGCGGATATCAAGGCCCAATCGGATGCGGCGGAGCGTGGCAGAGGACCGGCGCTGGGAAAATCCAACGACCCAAGAAAGGCCGTTGAGGCGCTGGGCAAAGCGCTCGCTCTCGGCATTCCCACGCCGCAACTCGGCGCGCTTGGTACCACTAGTCTGGTTCCAGTTGTGCCGGGCGATAAGCCTGCTGGTGGTCGACCCCGACGCCAGGGCGGTAGCGGATCGGGCGCGGTTGGGTTGGATCAAAACTTCGATGGTGACGACGCGGCGGCGGTGGCGTTTGGATTCGGACGTGGAAAACCAGCCCCGAAAGATGGCGGCGGTCTTACGCCGCTGGTCTATGCTGTCCGCTCGAACGATCTCGATTCAGTGAAGGTGCTGCTGGCAGCGGGAGCGGACATTAACCAGCTCACGGCCTATGGCTGGAGTCCGTTGCTGGTGGCAACGCAAAATCGATATTACAAGCTGGGAGCGTTTCTGCTGGAGCACGGCGCCGATGTGAATCTGGCCAATAAGGGTGGATGGACGCCGCTTTATCTTGCCACTGACAACCGCAATATTGAAGGCGGCGATTATCCGGTCCGCAAGGGCGACATGGATCATCTGGATTTCATCAAGCTGCTCTTGGACAAAGGCGCGAACGTGAATGCCCGGATGAAGGACAGCACCGAGACTCGTACTGTCTTCACCAACCAATGGCTGGATGAAAACGGCGCGACGGCGTTCTTGCGCGCTTCTCAATCCGGCGACATTGTTCTGATGAAGCTTTTGCTGGCCCACGGCGCAAATCCGAAGATCGACACCGCGTTGCACGTTACCGCGCTACAGGTGGCGGCTGGAATCGGTTGGGTGGAAGGGATCACTTACGAGTGGTCGCCCGCCAGCACCCTCGAAGCCGTGAAAATGCTGCTGG
>Ga0210383_10003423_pt1 | contig 14209 bp, 9 predicted proteins | sample IncBWC14OmetaG_FD_160072 | JGI IMG/M metagenome (GOLD analysis project Ga0210383, IMG submission 160072) | Forest soil microbial communities from Barre Woods Harvard Forest LTER site, Petersham, Massachusetts, United States - Inc-BW-C-14-O ...
TCACTGGTACGCCGCTCGATCGGATAATTCGCGGTGCCAACGACATCGACGTGCGAGTATTTCCCCATTAGCCATGTCCGACCGTCCTCCCTCAGGCAAACTGAAAATCTTCCTGGGCTATGCCGCGGGCGTCGGCAAGACCTATCAAATGCTGGAAGAGGCGCAGGCCGCCAAGCGCCAGGGGATCGACGTCGTGATCGGTTATTTCGAACCGCACGCGCGCAAGGATACCATCGCCAAGACTGAGGGCTTGGAGATAATTCCGCGCCGCAAATTCGACTACCGGGGCAGTCTCTTCGAGGAGATGGACACGGAGGCAATACTGCGCCGCCATCCCGAACTCTGCGTGGTAGATGAGTTTCCACACACCAATGTCCCGGGCTCCGCCCGGCTGAAACGTTGGCAAGACGTGCAGACGTTGTTGGAGGCCGGAATCAACGTCCTCACTACCATGAACATCCAGCATCTGGAAAGCTTGAACGATCAGATCTGGAACATTACAGGAATACGCGTTCGCGAGACCATTCCCGATTGGGTAATGCAGCAGGCCGACCAGGTGGTGATGGTCGATCTGACGCCGCGCGCCCTGCTCAACCGGCTGGCGCGCGGGGTGGTCTATTCGCAGGAGAAAGCCCAAAAGGCACTCGAGAATTTCTTTCAGGAATCCACTCTTGTGGTTTTGCGCGAGCTGGCGCTGCGGCAGACCGCGCACGAGGTCGAAATCCGCCAGGTAGATTACGGTACCGAGGGTTTCGAACCAGAACCCGGATATCACGACGAGGCGGAACCCACGTCGGACAACCGGGATCGTATCCTGATTTTAGTGACGCCAGAACCGGCCACCGCTATGTTGATTCGTCGTGGCAAGCGCGTTGCGGATTATTTGCATGCCGACTGTTTCGCCGTCGCCGTGTCGCGCGAAGTCGACTTGCACGATCTGCCGGCTCCCGACCGCGAAATCGTGGAGCATCACTTGAATTTCGCCCGCAATCTGCATATTGAAACACGCGTCTTGCAAGGCCCGGACGTGGCGAAGACGCTGGTGGAATTCGCGCACTTGAACGGTGTCACGCACCTGTTCCTGCCCCGGCCACAGCCCAGCCAATGGCCGGCACTATCGCGCAGAAGCCTGGTACAGCAAGTGGTACACTTGGCGCGCGACATGCAAGTGACTATCGCAGCCGATCGCAGCAATCGCCAGCAATCGCAGACAGCTTGAGGACCCAGCATGCCCGACAACAACACTGTTTTTCTTTTCGATGTCGACAACACGCTGCTCGACAACGACCATGTCACCGCCGACTTGAAGCGCCATCTTCAATCTAGCGTTGGCCCCGAACGCTCCCAGCGCTATTGGCAGCGCTTCGAAGAAATTCGCGAGGAGCTCGGTTACGCCGATTATCTGGGAGCGCTGCAGCGTTATCGCTTCGACTATCCTCACGATCCCAATCTTTTGGCGGTGTCGTATTTCTTGATGAGCTATCCGTTCGCCAATCGCCTGTTTCCAAACTCCGTGGACGCCGTGCAGCATGTGGGGCAATGGGGACAGCCGGTGATTTTGTCGGATGGCGACGTTGTTTTTCAGCCGCACAAAGTTTATCGATCGGGGCTATTCGAACTATTCGACGGTAACGTATTGATCTACATTCACAAGGAACAGGAGCTCGCCGACTTGGAGCAGCGCTACCCGGCCGATCACTACGTGCTGGTAGACGACAAACTGCGGATCCTAAACGCTATCAAAACAATTTGGGGACCTCGCGTCACCACCGTCTTCGTGCGGCAGGGCCACTACGCGCATGACCCGGAGGTTTTCAAAAAATACCCGCCCGCTGATATCAGTGTGGATCGAATTGGCGACCTATTGAATTATGGTGCTGAGAGCTTCAACGCGCCGGCGTCCAATACCGCGCCCACCATGGCCTGAGCTTCTTCCTGGATCTTCTTCAGATGTTCGGGGCCGCGAAAAGTCTCGGCGTAAATCTTGTAGACGTCTTCTGTCCCCGATGGCCGCGCCGCGAACCAGCCGTTTTCGGCGATTACCTTGATTCCGCCGATTGCGTTGCCGTCGCCCGGCGCGGTGGTCAGGATATTCTGGATTTTTTCGCCCGCCAGTTCAGCGGCCGTAATATCCTGCGGCGACAATCTAGCCAGCGCTGCACGCTGCTGCGCGTTGGCTGGAGCGTCGATGCGCTCGTAGGAGGACACGCCAAATTCGCGTTCGAACCCGGCATAGATTTCGCCCGGGTCGCGTCCCACGCGAGCGGTGATTTCAGCCGAGAGCAGCGCCGCGATGAGACCGTCTTTATCGGTGGTCCATGCCGACCCATCGCGGCATAGGAATGAAGCTCCCGCGCTTTCTTCGCCTCCAAATCCGAGCGATCCGCGCAGCAAGCCCTCTACAAACCATTTGAATCCAACCGGAACCTCGTACACCTTGCGGCCCACCTTCGCCGCCACTCGATCGATCATGCTGCTCGACACAACGGTCTTGCCGACGGCGCCATCCTTGCGCCAGCCCGTTCGATTACCGAAAAGATAATTCACACAAACGGCGAGGTAGTGATTGGGAGGCAGCAATCCCGAGCTGCGCGTAACCACTCCGTGACGATCGGCATCGGTATCGCATGCAAACGCCACATCGAATTTGTCTTTCAAGCCGATCAAGTGTTGCATGGCATAGGGAGACGAGGGATCCATGCGGATGCGGCCGTCCCAATCGAGCGTCATGAAGCGGAACGTTGGATCGACCGTTTCATTCACCACGGTAAGATTCAAACCATATCGATCGCGGATCGGTCCCCAATAATGCACGCTCGCGCCGCCCAACGGATCCACGCCCAAATTCAATTTCGCGCCGCGAATGACGTCGAAGTCGATCACCTTGCTCAGGTCGCCCACATACTCGGCCATAAAATCGTGAGTTTCGGTGGTGGACGCCTTGAGCGCCTTGCTGAACAAGGTTCGCTTTACGCCTTCCAGATTGTTTTCCAGAAACTCATTCGCCCGCGATTGAATGAATCCCGTGATGTCGCTCGCTGCCGGCCCGCCGTGCGGTGGATCGTACTTGAAACCTCCGTCCTCCGGGGGGTTATGCGAAGGCGTGACCACGATGCCATCCGCCAATCCCATTTTTCTGTCTCGATTGAAATTGAGGATGGCCCGCGAGACGGCGGGAGTCGGCGTATATGCGCCCTGGGGAGCGATGCATACGTGTACTTCGTTAGCTGCCAGCACTTCCATCGCGCTGGCGAACGCGGGCTCGGAAAGCGGATGTGTATCGATGCCGAGAAAAAGCGGCCCGTCGATTCCCTTCTCTTTGCGATATGCGCAAATCCCCTGTGTGACTGCCAGGATGTGCCACTCGTTGAACGCGCGATTCAGCGCCGAGCCGCGGTGGCCGGAGGTTCCAAATGTAACCCGTTGTTCCGGAATTTTCGGATCGGGACGATCCGCAAAATAGGCTGTGATCAGGCGCGGAATGTTGACTAGATTCGATGCTTGCGCTGGTTTGCCCGCTGCTGGGTTGATCGCCATTGTAGACTCCTCTAAACCTCAGGGTTACACATTGGGAGACGCCTACTGAGCGGAGCCGTTTTGTTCCACCGCAGTTTCCACCGCGTCGCGAACCGCTTCCTTCACGGCCTCTTTGACGGCATCCTGAACGCTCTCTTGTATGACGGCGCTTTCGAGATCGAGATGCCCACTTTCTCCAACCATTTCGCGCACCACGACGCGGAGCACGGGCGCCACTGGAGGCAGGTCTTTCGTAATAGCTTTAGCCACCCTCTTGGCTACTTTTGCCAATTGCGCTGCATCGTCTTGTGGCGCAGCAGGTTGCGCGATTTCTCTCTCGGCGGGCTGTTCCGCGGCTCGCTCAATAGCGTCCCAATCGTCCTGGAAGGTCTTCGCGAGCATACTAACAATCTTCTTATCCCGAAAAATGATGCCCACTTCACGCCGCGAACCCAGCTCCATTTCCCGCAAGCTCTGGCTTCCCACAAAGGCCGCGCTACCGTCTCGAATGATGGTGCGCGTGTGAAGCCGCATGAACGAAAGTTTGCGAACCACAAGTTTTTGACTGCTCTGGCTGATGCGGCCGATGATTTTTATCTCCACGTCGGCCTGGGCCCGCGAGTCCAGCAATCGCAGAATAGCCGGATCGCTGATCTCTGGATCGTAGATCAACAGCTGCTTCTTTGCACCCCGAATAAACGCCGTTAGCTCCTTGCGGGCGTTCACCGGGCTGACAACAAAACTCGAAAGACCGGGAACATAAGGCTGGCGTTTCGTGTCCGCTTCGAAAAGCTTCACCGCTTCGGCTACCAGTTTTGGATCGGTAGTAACCAGACCGAAACATCGGCTACGGTCGATATCCAGTTGGGTGAAATTGAAGGAAAGCATATACAGCTCTCGCCGGTCGATGATCAGAAACTTGTCGTGATAGCGAACCAGATCGTCCGCTGTCCGCGCCACCGTGATGCCAGCCTCCAGAAGTCGCATCTCGAGCTTCCGTAGATTTCGTTCCCCTCCGCGATTGGTGTAGGCGATAAGGGCATGGACGAAAACGCCACGCGCGGCGGCGTTCGCCAAAGCTTGCTCGATTTCGCGCCGATCGAAGCGGAAAATGGCGATTTCGACACGGCTTTTGGCCCCGTTGATGGCATCTAACAGAGGTGCCACGCCATCACCAGGCTGAATCAGTAGTTTCAAGTTCCCTCCTATGTAACGCGCGTGGCAACTCTCTTGCTTAATCAAGATGAATGCCATTTCGGAGGAAGACGTGCATGCGTATCAGCGGAAAGACACTTACCAGAGTTTGGGTGTTCGCGGCTCTTGTCGGCGGGCCGACAGCGATTGCGCAAAAACGTTACGTTGCGCCCGGAGCGGCAGGAGAAATTACCCACCCGGTCCTCACTGAATTGTGGCGCGAGCCGCAAGACATTCGATCGGAAAACCTCTTCTATGGTCCTGGCGGCAAGGAGCATGAGCCAAAGGGTCCTTTTACTTTCATGAAGGAAGATCTGGATGGCACTAATCCAAAATACGACGTGCGGGATGAAGAGGGCATCAAGTGGAAAATCAAGCTCGGGGCGGAGGCGCGGCCGGAAACAGTGGCGTCCCGTTTCGTCTGGGCTGTCGGGTTCCATGCCGATGAAGATTATTTCCTGCCGGAAGTGCGTGTCACTGGATTGCCAGAGCGGGTACACCGAGGGCAAAAGCTAATTGAAGCAGGCGGCGTGATGCGCAACGTCCGCCTGAAACGAGAGCAAGGCGAGAAGAAAGTAGATACTTGGAGCTGGCGCACCAATCCCTTCGTCGGCACCCGCGAATTGGACGGATTGCGCGTGATGATGGCTGTCATCAACAACTGGGATCTTAAAGACGAGAACAATGCTATTCGCGATGAAAAACGCAAGGACGATAGCGATAAGCGCGTTTACGAAGTGAGTGATCTGGGCGCAAGCTTTGGCACCACCGGACGCGGGCTTTCGCACACCAAGTCCAAAGGAAACTTGCGGGCCTATACCCGTTCCAAGTTCATCAAGAAAGAACGGCCCGAGTTCGTCGATTTCAACGTGCCCAGCCGGCCTGCGATGGTGATCCTTTTCAACCCGCATGAGTTTTTCAGCCGGATGGGGTTGCGGTGGATCGGACGCGACATTCCCCGTCAGAATGCGCGCTGGATCGGCGATCTGTTGGGCCAGCTCTCCCAGGATCAAATACGGGATGCTTTTCGATCAGCCGGCTACGAGGGCCCGGAACTGGATGGATTCACCACGGATTTCGAGCAGCGAATTGCCGAGTTGAAGAAATTGTAGGGCGTTATCAGGATCGTGGTTCTGAAAGCTGCAGCTCTTCCTGAAACTGGATGTCGTGCAGCTCTGCATAGAGTCCACCCGCCGTCATCAGTTCTTCGTGATTGCCCCGTTCCACGATGCGGCCATCCTTCAGCACGAAAATACAGTTCGCGCGGCGTATGGTAGCAAGCCGGTGAGCGATTACGATGGAAGTCTTGCCTTCCATCAATCGATCCAGCGCTTCAAACACCAGCTTCTCGGACGCCGCGTCCAGCCCGGAGCTTGGTTCGTCCAGGATCAGAATCGGCGTGTTGCGAATGATAGCGCGCGCGATGGCGATCCTCTGACGCTGCCCACCGGATAACGTCACACCGCGCTCGCCTAAGATCGTGTTGTAGCCGTCCGGCAGCTTATCGATAAACTCACGCGCGTTGGCCATCTCGGCGGCCCGCAAAATCTCGGCACGCGTTGCTTCGGGCTTCCCGTATGCAATGTTGTTCCAGATAGGCCCATGGAAGAGCAAGGTCTCTTGTAATACGAAGCTGATCTGCTGCCGCAGCGACTTTTGCTGGTAGCGGCGCACGTCCTGGCCGTCCACCTTCACCACGCCGGATGTAGGATCGTAAAAGCGCGGGATCAGGCTAATGATGGTGCTCTTGCCAGCGCCGGTGGGCCCAACCAACGCGGCCACTTGCCCCGGCTCGATGTGAAAACTCAAATCCTTCAAAACCAGCGTACCCGGCTCGTACCCGAAGTTCACATTCTCGAAATCGATTTGGCCTTTGAACTTCGGCGCGCGGCGCGCCCCCGGGATGTCCTTGATCTCGTTGTGGGTGTCGAAAATTTCGCGGATGCGTTCATATCCCACCACGGCCTTCGAATAAGCGTCGGTCATCTTCGACAGCTGCTGCATCGGCTTGTACATCTTGCCGAGATACAGAATGAAAACCACCAGCGAGCCAGCGGAGAGAGCTCCGCTCAGGACCATACGAGCGCCGAACCAAAGCACCAGGCACGTGCCCACCGCTACGATCACTTCCACCAATGGCGCCAGCTTGGCCTTCAGCGACCGCGCACGCAGCCCGATCTCGACGCCTTCCAGGCTCTCTTCCTCTAAGCGCTTTTGTTCGTAATCTTCACGAGCGAAAGCTTTGACAACGTGGATGGAGGAAAGCACCTCCTGCATCACCGACACGATTTCGCCTTCCTTCTTGCGAACTTCGCGCGAGGCTTTCTTGATGCGCCGGGTGTAAGAGAAGACCACAAGGAAAAGCAACGGCGCCACCGACAGTGCGATAAGGGTAAATTGCCAGTTGAGATAGAGCATCACGCCCAACATGCCCACCAACGTGAGGCTGTTGATCATCGCGTCTAGAAGCCCCGAGACGATGAAGCTCTGGATGGCATCGATGTCCCCGGTGACGCGGCTAATGAGGTCGCCCGTTTGCTTGTGGTCGTGATACGCCAGCGAAAGACGCTGGATGTGCGAGTACAGAGTGCGTCGCAAATCGTGCGTCACCCATTGGCCGACGCTCGTGGTGACATATTTTTCGACGTAGGAACACCCGGCGCCCACAATCGCAATGGCGAGAACCGCCAGCGCCGCAAAGTTCAACACTCCCAATGTGTTATGACCGAACGTCGCTAAAATCCAGGTGTTCAGCCAGCCCTGGGCGGGCTTGGACTTGAGCACATTGTCGAGTACGACCTTTAACGGCCATGGTTCCAGCAGGTTGGCCACGCCTTCGCCCAGAACGCCGACGAAGCCGACCACCAACAGCTTCAGATGGGGCCGAAGCAGGCTGGTGATGGTGAAACCCTTGGAGCTACTGGCACTTTTCTCCATGTTCGTTCCTTAGACGCCTGGGAGCCGCTGAATTCTACTTTGGATTTTGAAACCGTGAGAAACCGGAAGAATTTCCACGCCGCTGCGTCAAACTAGGTATTTTCTCTACGCTCTGTCGCGCCAACAGTACTAGATTTGGAAGGCCATCGGTTTGCAATATGATTAAGCGGATTTAAGAAGTGTGCCGGGAACCGCGTCCTGGGTCGGGGTGGGCGTGGCCTGCGCAAATGGAAAAAGGAGTCGGTCATGTCGGCAAGAAACAGAGCGGTTTTTGGCATTTATAGCAGCCAGTTGGACGCGGAAAACGCGGTCCATGGGTTGAAGCTCGCTGGCTTTCGCAGCACGGATATTTCGATCCTGTTCCCCGACAACACGGGTACGAAGGATCTGGCTTTGGAACGCAATACAAAAGCCCCGGAAGGAACGGCTGCCGGCGCCGGAGGTGGCGCGGTGGTCGGCGGTATTCTCGGCTGGTTAGCCGGAGTGGGGCTGTTGGCGATCCCTGGACTGGGGATCTTCGTCGCAGCGGGTCCAATTATGGCGGTGCTAAGCGGCATCGGCGTGGGTGGCGTGCTGGGCGGAATTACAGGTGCGCTTGCTGGCTTGGGAACTCCGGAGTACGAAGCCAAACGTTATGAGGGACGGATCCGCAAAGGCGGGATCCTGCTCTCGGTGCATTGCGACGATCGGGAATGGGTAAAGTCGGCGCGGGAGATCCTGGAGCAGACCGGCGCCGAAGATGTGTCTGCGACTACCGAAGCGAAGGCTGATTTCGCGACTAGCGATCGGCCGCGATCCAGGACGATGGCGTCCAAAGCATAAGCGAAGCGCTGCACCCGGGGACCACTTCTGGGTCCCCGGGCCGTCCGGTGGAAAATTGAAGATCGGAACCGCGGCAATTAGCGGTCAGATCTTTATCCGAGAAATTGCAAACCAGCACGGCGCGGCAGCCCGATGGGTCGCCCCGTTCCATCCGAAGCCATCGCTCACCCTCGTCGAACTCAACCCGCGTTAAATCTTTGCGGCCATTGTGAAGGCAAGGCCAATGTTTGCGAAGCTGGATGAGCTCGTGATACAGGTTAAGAACAGCGCGGTGCCCGGGTTCCTCCATCAGATTCCAACTGACCTTAGATCGTTCGAATGCTTCCTCCGACTGAGGATCCACAAAGTCACCCGCGAAAGTAAATTCTTCGAATTCCTTCCAACGGCCTTCGCTTACCGCCCGGGCAAGCCCCGGATCGCCATGACTAGTAAAGTACAGGAACGGATTGGTCTCGGCAAACTCCTCGCCCATGAACAGCAGTGGCAAAGTAGGAGCACACATTAAAAGCGTTATCGCGATCTTGTACTGCTCCATCGAGATCAGGTGGGACAAACGCGCGCCCTGGCTGGTATTGGCCACTTGATCGTGATTTTGAATGAACGCCACAAAGCGGTCGCCGGGCAGATCCTTCGAAGAACTCCCAAAGTGCCTTCGCCGGAATGAAGAATAGCCGCCATCGTGCACAAAACCGTCCGTAATGGCCTTCTTAATGTGCCCTAACTCGCCAAAACCGGCCAAATATGCCCGATTCGCCCCAGTCAGGTAGGTGCGCACTGCATGGTGGAACTCGTCCAGCCATTGGGCGTCCATAGCATAGCCGCCCGACACGTGCGGATAAAGCACGCGCACATCGTTGAGATCGCTTTCGGCAATAACCCACGCCTGTCGTCCCAGGGCCGCGGCTTGTTCGTGAAACCGGTCCCGAAGTTCCGACAAAATATGGCGGACGCTGAAATCGAAAATTCCGTGGATGGCGTCCAGGCGCAACCCGTCGATGTGGTATTCAGTCAGCCAATAGAGCGCGTTATCGATTACGAAACGGCGGACGCCATCGCTTCCGGCGCTGTCGTAGTTGATAGCGCGACCCCAGGGGGTCCGGTATTGGTCGGTGAAATAAGGGCCAAACTCCGCCAGGTAATTGCCTTCCGGGCCCACGTGATTGTAGACAACATCAAGGATCACCGCGAGCCCCGCTTGATGGCAAGCGTTCACGAAAGTTTTTAGCCCGTCAGGTCCGCCGTAAGCCGAGTGCGGGGCATAGAGATCCACTTGGTCGTAACCCCAATTTCGCGAGCCGGGAAACTCACCCACCGGCATCAGCTCCACAGCGGTGATACCCAGATTCTTCAAGTGCTCTAACTTAGGGATGGCGCTGGCGAAGGTCCCCTCCAGTGTGAACGTGCCGATGTGCACCTCATACAAGATGAGATCGGAAAGCGCGATGCCTTGCCAATCGCGATCGGACCAAACGAAGGCATCGGGGTCGATAACCCGAGACGGTCCGTGAACGCCCTCGAGTTGCAAACGCGAAACCGGATCGGGGCGCACGCGGCCGTCTTCAAACAGAAAAGAGTATGTGTCTCCCGGCGCGGCATCGGGCACCACCAAATCAAAGTCTTCGCCATCGCGGTGCATTGCCAGCGGAGGCCGGTTGGATAATTGGAGAGACAACGAACTCACGTCCGGCGCCCAGACGCGAAAGCGCACGCCTTGATCGCCCAGTGGAGTTGCGCCGTAGGACAGGCGCCAAGGCATAGCCTTGCCCATTAACCCGCGCTTTCCGCGAACAGAAGTGCAACGGGGCAGCGCGAAAAGATCTTGCTCACGGGCAAAAACAGTCCGCCTTCGCGCTCTTCCGCGGCGACGGTTTCTCCGGAGAAAACATCGCGAAAGCTCTGGTGCGCGGTCTTCTTGGGAAGCGCGATAGTAGTGTTTCCCCAGGTGTCGCCGATTGGCTTGTTATGGGAGTTGCACAATTTCAGGAAGAAACGGCCAGCGACGGCGATCAGCGTTTGAGTCTTCGTGGCTCGCGAGAATGCCAGCACATGCCTCTCGCGGTTTCCTTCGGCCCCGAGCGCGATATAGGAGCCTTGTGCGAACAGATCGCGATGATCGCGCCGGAATCGCAGCGCCTGGCTAGTGACATAAAGTTTGATAGCGCCATCGCATGGGTTTTCGCGCAACCGATCCACCAGGGCCGCTCGATCCACCGCGGTCTGCTCCTGCAGGTTCTTCAGCATTTGCCGGCGCAGATCGTAATTCACGCCGCGCCGATTGTCGGGATCCACCAGATCGAAGGCCCACACGTCGTTGCCCTGATAAAAATCCGGAACGCCCGGCGACGCGATTTTGAGCAGCAACTGCGACACGGAGTTCCACATTCCGGCCTTCGCAATCGGCCCTTGAAACTGGCTCAACTCCTGCAGGAATGCGTTGTTGGGTGATAACTCCAGCACGCGCTCCACGAATTTGGTTACCGCTTTCTCGTACTCACCGTTCGGATTCACCCAACTGGTGTGCACCTTGGCCTCATGCAGCGCCTTTTGCATGTAACAGTCGATCCTTTTAACGTAAGCCGCGTGCTCTTCGGCGTTCATGGGATATAAGGGCCACGTGCCTACCAGCGTTTGATACAGCAGATATTCTTCATTGGCATCCGGGGCATGGCGATCGTCCACGCGGGTTTTGGCGGAACGATTCAGTTCGCGCCAGCGCCGGATCGCCCTATACCATTCTCCCGGCGCCTCAGATAACACGTTGATGCGCGCACGAACGTCCTCGCCGCGCTTAGTGTCGTGCGTGGAGCTGGCGCTCATGCTGTTGGGCCACACTTCGCGCCGGATCAAGTTGCGGCGATGAAAGGCATTCACCGACACGCCAAAGTGCGCCGGATCGCCTCCCACTTCGTTCAAAGAAGCCAGCGGATAATAGCGATAGAAAGCCGTGTCCTCCACGCCCTTGGCCATGACCGGCGCGGAAAGCTGCTGGAACCGCATGGCGAACAATTTCCGCTCGGCGCGCTGGGCATCGTCGACGCCTGTGGGATGTTCGAGCAACAGAACGTTTTGTATAAAATCGAAAACCGATTCGCTAATGGCGGGATTGCGCAGCTTGGCCTGCCGGATCGCGATATTCACTTGCCGCCGGTCTTGCGCATCCACCTCGCTCTGATCGCTGGCGACGTAGGTGCGATAAACCGGAAATGCCGCCAGCACTTCCCGCAGCCCATCGCGCAGGCTCTCGAGAGTAAAATCTCGAGACCAACGATGCTGTTCGGAAATGTGATCCAGCCTGCGCGCCAGAACATTCAGCTCGCTCGACATGGCCACTTGCAGGATCAGACGCTTGGCGTCCGACACCAGATCTTCGAACGCCAACGTCCACCCAGTGAAGCGGCGATAGAGCTGTTGGAACGCTCGTTCTTTGCTGTGATCCACGAACAGCCCGTTGATCAGGTTCAGAAAACTGTAGCCGGTGGTGCCTTCCACCGCCCAATCGGTCCGCAGCGGTTCGTTGCCGTTCAGGATTTTCTCAGCCACGATGTAGAACGTCCGATTGGCACCATTCTGGCCGGCATGCCCGTTGGAGGCCGCGCTCCAGGCTTTACAGGCGTCTTGCAAGAAGCGGAAATATTTCTCAGGTTCGAAAAGTCCGTCGGGATGATCTACACGCAAGCCGCGGATGTGCCCTTGCCGCACCAGGTCGAAAATCAGGGCGTGAACGGCCGAGAACACCTCGGAATCTTCCACCCGAATGGCTGCCAGATCGTTGATGTCGAAGAACCGGCGGTAATTGATTTCGTCCATCGCCACGCGCCAGAAGCTGAGGCGATAGGCTTCGCTCTCGAGCAACCTCTCCAGGCGATCGAAGCTGGCCGGTTCGCCACGCCGGCCGTTCAGTTCCACTAACGATGCATCGATCGCGGCCTTGGCCTCCGCGCTGGCTTCCAGCAAACCGGAAAGTCTGCGTTTGACAATCTCCTTCTCGCGCTGGCGCTCCCGGATCTTGGCATCGTCCGTTTCCGTGGGACCGGCCAAGTGGCTGAGAGCCGTGATGATGCTCTCCATCTCAGCCACGTGCTCGTGCTCAGGGCCCAACTTCTCGCGTAGCTTCGACACGGCCGGCTCTAGGATCATGGTCCAGGTGCGCGGCGCAAGTGGCAGCGGTATCTCGTAAACGGAAGCGTGAAATTGGCCGTCGCCGTAGGCAATCTGGATCTCTTGATTCTCCAGAATGCGGCCGTACTGATCCCCCAGCGTGGGCAGCAGGACCTTGTTGACCAGCTCTTCTTTGGGGGGATGCCAGTCGATATCGAAGTAACGAGCGAAGGGGCTGCTGGGCCCATTCTCTAAAACGTCCCACCACCACAAGTTGGATGGATGGGTGATGCACATGTGGTTCGGAACCACGTCGGCAATCAGGCCCATTTTGCGGCGCTGCAGGGCTTCTGAAAGCCGCGCGAACGACGCCTCATCGCCGATTTCGGGATTGAACCGCGATTGATCGGTAACGTCGTAGCCATGCATGCTACCGGGGCGGGCCATGAGAAATGGTGAGGCGTAGATGTCGGTGATGCCCAATTCATCCAGGTAATCCACCAGGCCAGCCGCGTCTTCGAACGTAAACGATTTGTTGAACTGCAGACGATAGGTGGCGGATGGCGTGTATACTGGCTGGGTCTCGCGTCTCTTCATAAGTGTTAACGGGGCTACGGCCCCCAATCGGGTTTGGCTAGGGCTTCTCCCCTAATGGACTCCGAAGAGCACAGAAGATTTCAAACCCTGTGGGGTGATTATGTTACAGGCGCCGGGCTCTCAAGAATCCGTAACAGCATGCCGATGGGAACCCTCGCCCAATCAGGACGTTTGCGAAGTTCCTGACTCGCTCCTTCGAGCGCTTGTTCGAGAAGACAATGCTCCAGCAGCATCCGGAGTTCGGCTTCGTTTTGCGGAATTAGCGCGCTTGATCCAAGGGTGTCAAGGTAGCCTCTTAAGAACGCAGCGGAAACCCAATCGGACCAGTAGCGCTCCCAAAATGCCAGCGCATTCATGGTTTCGGGCCGAGCCGTAACCCCTGGGAGTTGATCGAAGAAGACGGCCTCGGCGGCGTATTGGAACGACATCAGCATGCTGGCGACATCGCGAAGGGGCGATCGCTTAATCCTTCGGCCGCCGAGCGTGCGATCAGGGGCCCCGTCGAAGCCGACGAACAAGAAATCCTTGCCGGTGTGCAGCACGCGGTTGAGCCCCAGATCATCGTGAACGCGGGTGCGCAGCGAATAGATACGGCGCTCAGAGATCAAGCGCGCGCGAGATCGAATATCTTCCCGGCGATCCAGCACCTTTTGCGCATCGGCCTGTACGGAAGCCGGTAGCGACTTCAAGCGCTGCCGCAAGAGCTGGAACGTTTCCGTGGAGCGGCTCATGACGCTATGAAATATCGCATGGCGGTAATGATCGGTGAACGGCTCCGGCGCGAACTGCGGATCGATTGCATCCGAACTCAGCGCCAGGTGCAGATCGGCCACCCGCCGGCCGAGTAAAAGAGCGGAATCCAGATACGAGCCGATGGATTCATGCACGTGGGCCGGCACCTCTACCTTGCGTAGGTCGAAGGGATTATGGCTGCCGTCCGGGCCCGTGAAATCGCTCTCCTTGCGGGCCAATGCGGCTTCGAAGAACTGACTCAGGGAATCCAGCGTATAGTTCCAGGCGTCGCCCTGCTGATTTTGTACGAAGG
>Ga0210383_10003424_pt1 | contig 14194 bp, 10 predicted proteins | sample IncBWC14OmetaG_FD_160072 | JGI IMG/M metagenome (GOLD analysis project Ga0210383, IMG submission 160072) | Forest soil microbial communities from Barre Woods Harvard Forest LTER site, Petersham, Massachusetts, United States - Inc-BW-C-14-O ...
ATAACAGATTTTGCGGGTCGAGGCTGAGCGCGCGCCGAGCCGCTGCGACGGCTTGCGGGTGATGGCCAAGAGCAGAAGAGAATTCTGCATACAGGCGCTGGACGCGCGCATTTCCGGGGGATAGCGCCAAAGCGCGATTGAAATCGGGCGCTGCGCCCGCGAAGTCGAGTAGTCCGTATGCGCGGGTGATGGCGAGCGTCGCATACGCTTCACCGAGTTGCGGCGCCAGTGCAACCGCACGTTCGGCGGCGCTAAGCGCCTGGCGGCGCACATCGTCGCGGGCTGCAGCATCAACGTGATAGACAGCGAGCGTAGCGAGGGTGCGTGCGCGGCCGGTATAGGCGTAGGCGTAGTTAGGATCAAGCGCGATGGCTTGGTCGAATAGTGCCAGCGCTGCGCGAGCGCTGGCTTCGCTATCGTGACCCGTCAGGAGTTGCTGTTCCGCGCGCAGATACGCATCGTAGGCGGCGGCATTGTGGGTGCCTCCCAAAGCGAGCTTGGCGGAAGTTTCGGGCGTCAGTGTGACGTTCAGTGCTTGCGCGATTGAAGCGGCCACGCTCGACTGGACTTCAAGGATGTCCTTGAAATCGCGGTCGTAAGCTTGCGACCACAGGTGGAAGCCATTGCCTGCGTCGATGAGTTGCACCGTGATGCGCACCTGATCACCCACGCGGCGCACGCTGCCTTCCACCACAGTCGCGACATTCAGCGCCTTTGCAATCTCCGCGACGGTTGACTGCTTGTCTTTGAAGTAGAAAGAGGAGGTGCGGGCAGACACGCGCAAACTCGACAGTTGTGCGAGCTCATTAATGAGCTGTTCGGTCATGCCGTCGGCGAAGTACTGCTGATCCTTGTTCTCGCTCATATCGAGAAACGGAAGCACGGCAATCGAGTGTTCGATTACCCCAACCGGCGCAGAAGCTGGCGGCAGCGAGGCTCGTGGCCAGATGCCTTCACGGTTCAACAGTAGGACTGCGAGAGTGAGACCGATTACGATCGCGCCGCCGGCGATCAACCCGCGGCGGCGCGCGGATCCCGGTGACGGACTCGTGATGGTAGAGCGTGGCGGATTGTCGTTGGTGGTGAGGCTGGGGGCGGTTGTTGGCGCTCCTGGCTCCAACGGCTTGACCTCGGCAATCAGCCGATAGCCCTTGCGCGCGACGGTGGCGATGTAGGTTGGGACATCGATTCTATCGCCAAGTGAAACGCGGAGCTGCGCGACGGCGTTGTAGACGGACTGCGGCGTGACCACAAGGTTGGGCCAGACCTCTCGCAGCAGTTCATCCAGCCCCACGACGCGACCTGCGCGTGCTGCGAGGTAGAGCAGCAGCCGCATGTTGCGGGGCTCGAGTTTGACGACTTTGTCGCCCGAGGAGATTTCGTCGAGCGCCGGATCCACGCGCCAGTCGCCGATGCGCACCACCAACACGCCGCCGGGAGCGATCGAGGTTGGTCCCGGGTCAGCGGCCGGCAGATTGTCGTTCATGGCTTCGAGCTTAAGTGATTGACTTTGCTGGTCAAGAAGTCCTTGAGAAATTCGTGAGAAAAGGTGGAGGGCCCGCGTCGCACATTGCATGGTAAACGGATCGCTACAGAAGCCGTATGCGAATGCGTTTAGTCAAACTGATCGTCGGACTGCCAACCCCCTTATGAGCTGGGAACAGCCTGCTCCAAGGGGACTAGTTGAAAAGACGCACCGCAACAAATTTCTGCACATGTTGAATAACTAACAAGAGGGTGACGTCGTATGAATGCGGCTGAACGACACGAGTGGCTCGCCCGAGTCGCCGCACGGAGCGCTGGATTTGCCGGCTGGTCCTTCCTATCCCGATCGATCTTGATTGCGGTGTGGGTCTTGGGGGCGCCGACGGCTTTTGCGCAAATAAATCACGGCTGCACGTCGTCGGCAAGCAATGGCGCTTATGCGACGACCAACGGTCCCGTGCCATGCAGCAACAGCGATTCCGGCCAGTTTGCGAGCTCTAAGACCATCATTGTGGAGGACGACGGTGGCTCGTTTCCGGCGATCTTTACTATCGGCTATTCCAATAGTGCAACGGCGAGCAGTTCTGGGCTCGTGCTGCAGGCCTCTGCTGTGGCATCCGTGTCGAATTCCCCGGCGTTTTACGAGTATTCCGTCGGTGGCAATGGCGCGCAAATCAACAATCCATTGATTTCCGCGGCGAGCCCTGAGGGCGACAGTTCTTGGTTCGATCAGTTCGTTGCCCTTGGTACCGGACTGTTGCAGTTTCAAGTGACCATGGTAGTGACCGGCACGCCAACTTCCAGCGAGTGCGTTAGCGGTATGAATGATGCCGTTATTCGGGCCGATGTCTTCTTTGACGACAATGGTTCTGGTTCCGGGACCATTAACACGTTTGATCCAGACTTGCCCGGTGCCGCCGGGCTCGGCATGTATTCCAGTGCGTGTTCCGGAGTCCAAAGCACCACGACCGGTGTCGTTACGATTCTAGCGAGCCAGAGCTTTTCTCTCGGGACAGAACTCCGTGCAATCGCCCTGGGCTTCGCCGGATACCCCGATTTGGTGCTCAATGGTGCCTCCGCGGTATTCGTGCAGAACGGCGACTCGAGCGTAAACGCGAAACTTCTCGTCTACATCGACCCTCTCACGCCGGGCGCTGGTTATCGGGACAGCAGTGGTGCCATCAATGCGTATCTGACACCGCCGAGCACGGTGGTAGTGCCGAACCTTGTGAGACTAAGTCAACTGGCCGCCACGACGGCAATTGTTTCGACCGGCCTGACGGTCGGCACCCTCACCTCGCAATCCAGCAGTTCCGTACCAGCCGGAAATGTCATCAGCCAAAGCCCCGCTGCCGGCGCCAGCGTGGCGGATGGTTCAGCAGTGAGCCTTGTCATCTCCTCCGGCCCCGCGCCGGTGGCGGTACCGAATGTCGTCGGGAAGCTGCAGGCCGCAGCGACCAGCGCAATCACCGGGGCAGGACTTGCGCTCGGGACGGTCACGAACCAGTCGAGTAGCTCGGTCGCAATCGGCACAGTCATCAGCGAGAGCCCGGCGGCAGGTACGAGTGTTGCCGCTGGATCGGCCGTCAACCTTGTGATCAGCAGCGGAGCATTGCAAGGTGATCTCAACGGAGACGGCGTCGTCAACTGCGCCGACCTTGCGATTATCAAGGCGTCGTTCGGAAAGAAAGTAGGGCAGGCGGGCTTCGATCCGCGCGCTGACGTGAACGGCGATGGCGTCGTGAATATTATCGATCTCAGTACCGAAGCGCGGCTAATGCCGGTGGGCACCGTATGCAACTAGTCTTCTTGCACGACATATTGGTAAGGATTTGGAGAGAATCATGTTAAAGCTTCTTCAACTGGCAGTTTGCGCCGCCGCGTCCGCCTTAGTCGGCTCACTGGCTGATGCCCAAGCTGTTATTAGCATCGATCCGACTACCCAAGCGACCTCAACCGGGAGCGTCGTAACCGTAGACGTGGCTATATCGAATGTGAGCGATTTGTACGGCTATCAATTCGATCTGGCATTTAACCCCACTGTTCTGCAGGCCGTCTCCTCCACCGAGGGACCGTTCCTTGCGACGGGTGGAAGCACATTTTTTATTCCCGGGACCAACGATAACCTCGGCGGTACCGTGTTCGCGACCGCCAATACCCTGCTCACCGCGATCGCAGGCGTAAACGGCTCCGGCGAACTCGCAGTCTTTACGTTTGACGCGATCGGAGCAGGAACCAGCACATTCGCAATTCAGAACGAGACTCTGCTGAATTCGAGCGTTAATGTCATCAGCGACCTCACAAAGACGGGCTTCGTTACGGTGAGTTCTTCCACCGTTGCTGCACCCGAAATCGACCCAGCGTCGACAATGAGCGCTCTTACGCTGTTGATGGGTAGCTTGGCGGTGTTGCGCAGCCGCCGAACAAATAGGAGCGCCTGCGAAACGGGGTAGGCGCGGAGATAGCCGCGTCGTTGCCGAGAAGCACTCGGGCTCTTGCAATCGCATCTAGGGGAGATTCGGCGCGACGGGCTGCCAAACCATTGACGCAAGAATTGCGGTAGCAAAGTAGCAGCGAGACAGAAAGAAAAAGAGGGATGCCGCAGAGCGGTTACTCGACCTTTGGCCCATTGCGCTCCGCGGTATTACTCGGCCTTCGGCCTCGCCTATCGGCCGCCGTCGACCAAGTCGCCGGCGTTCAACGCGGGCCGATGTCCGCGTTAGTCGGTGCCGTTGGCGCCAAGAAATAAGAAGTCTTCAAGAAAGATGGAGTGGCGATGTCCACTGCTGCGACAGGCTAAGGTACAAATCCCACTTCCCGTTGGTGTCTAATCGCCAAAATTCGGACTTCGTCGCGCGCGATCACAAATCGGTAAAGGGCGACGTAGCCGGAGTGACCATAGGAAATGACGAGCTCGCGTAACTCGCCTTCTAGACGTCGCCCGACGAGCGGATGCGCGGCGAGGTTGTCGACCGCGGATTCGATCGCCGTCACTGCATCCTGTGCGGCATCTGGGTTCTTGTCGCGCAAGAATTCGAAGGCGCGTTCGATGTGATCGAGGGCCCGCTTCGAATAGACTACCGTTGCCACGGCTTCGGCCGTTGCGCGCGTCCATCAAGCTTAAGCCGTTGCATCCAGGCGTGAACATCCTCAGCGCGATAGACCTCGCCGGTCTCGTCGATTTCAGCATCAGCCGCAAGCGCTTCTTTGACGAGGCTGCGAATCTGTTCCTCATACGCGGCATGCCGTTCGACGGCCTCGACAATCAAGCTATGGGCGGAACGTCCGGTCTGCTTGGCCAACGCACCAAGACGGGCGCGTAGTTTGGGTGGAAGGCGGATCGTCGTTGTGGCGGCCATAGTAAATCTCTGCTCTACTGCGGAGGCTACAAATGTAACACAGGTCGCCGTTTGATGCGACCGATGATATGGTTCTCTCCTGATGGAGTTGATCCTGTGGCGGATGGGGCTGGTACTGAAATCCGGAAGGAGAGACTTTCGTGGTGATTAAGGGCGGATGCTTATGTGGTTCGGTTCGTTACACAGTGACGGCTGCACCGATTGCGACGCGGGTGTGTTGGTGTCGGCTGTGCCAGTATGTCGGCGCGGGCAGCGGAACGGTAAACGTGTGTTTCCCCACTGCGGCGATGACGATCGAAGGGAAACTTGCCGATTTTGAAAGCGTAGCCGACAGTGGCAACAAGATGCACAGGCGTTTTTGTCCCGTTTGCGGTACGCCGCTCTTCAGCGAAGCAGAGGCCCGGCCTCACTTGATTTTCGTTCGTGCCGGAACGTTGGACGATCCGGAGGTTGCGCGCCCCGGTGCCAGCATTTGGACCGTTGAAGCGCCGACTTGGGCATGCATTGATCCCAAGCTTCCGAACATTGCCGGCCAGCCGCCGCCGGCGGGGTAATCGTCTCGGGACATGGTTAGTTTGCGACCAGTTCGATCGTCGCACGGTGGCCGTGAGCGCCAGCGAGCTTGGCATCGCAAGTGAGCAAGGGAGCGCTCAAGGCCTCGGCAAGCGCGACGTACGCTCCGTCATAAGCGGTCAGGGAATCGCGCAGCTGCCAGATTCGGCGCATCAAGGTTTGGTGTTCGTGGCGTTCAATGACCAGATTATTGAGATCGTCGAGTGCCTGGCGGGCTTGCTTATCCTGCGACGGTCGCTTCACGGCCAACTGCGGTCAGTCACGATACGGAATTGCCAGCACCAAAGCGGCCGTTGGCAGCTCGCCTGATACTGAACGAACCTCGCTTCATCGACGCTACCTAACAAATTTGGGAAATGTGCAACGCCTTAGATGGGCTGCCGGCATTTGATGGGTTTGGGGCATGCCTGCCGATTATCATCCGCACAGCGCGCAACTTTTTGAGCCGTTTCAATTGACTGTTAGTGGACGGCGATGGGCGCCGTGTCACCCGGAAGTGAGTTGAGTGCGGCGCGGGCTTCATCCAGCGTGTTTCGAAAATATTGGTGGCTCGGACTCGCCGCCACCAACGGCTCGATCATCGCCTGGGCTTGTTCAAGGTCCTTGCGCGCCTGATCCGCGCGATGTAGGTCGGCGTCGGATCGTCCCGCATAGATCAGAGCGACGGCATGGTCGATTGCGTTGGATTGGGAATCGGGGTCGCGTCTCGCCACCTCGTGGTACATCGAATCCGCTCGCCGCAAAAACGGCAGAGCCTCTTGCGGTGAATGCATAAGATACAGAGCCAGGCCTGTCGTCAAGTTAGTGGACGCGGAGTCCGCAGTGGCCTGCACGTTGTCCTTGTCGGATTTCAACATATCTTCATCGATTGCGATTGCCCTGCGGCAATGGCGTCGCACTTCCGAGAAGAGACCGGCATAAGCCAGGCATTTACACAACTCCTCGGCATCACTTCCGATGTATCGTTGAATATATGAGTTGTTTGGATCACCAGCAGCGAGCTGCTCGGCCAAAGCAAGACCTTTTCGAGTTTCAGTCGCCGCCTCAGAATACTTCCGGTTAAACTTCAGAGCCGTGCCCAGCCAGCTATGCGCTCGCAATACGCTGCGACGCGCTTGGAAGCTCTGTGGACTATCATCGAGCGAAGCTTGGCTCATGGCCAGCGCTCGTCGCATAAAGTCAACAGCTGACTCATAATCGCCAAGCCAGATCTTCAAGTCTCCGATACCTATCAGCGAACTGCCAATGGCAGACCTTAGCTCCTCGGAATCATGTTTTGCCGCCAATCGTTCTTCGATCTGCAACCGTTGTTGTTGGAGGTCCAGCGCTCGATCAAGATCCCCACGTTCTTCGTAGACCCCCGCGACGTTCAACATTGACCCGAGCAAATCAAATTGCAGGCTCAGATCCCCAGGGTTTGAGGACGCCAGTCTCCGGCGAATGTCCAAAGCCTTTTCGAAAAGTTCGTACGCTTGCTGAAGCGATCCCGTCCCGCCCATATGGGGATGAAAAGCCTGGCTCTGGATCTGTCCAAGGCGCTCATATGCGGCGGCCAAGTCACGTACAGTGGCTGGGTCGTCAGGGGAATCTGCCTCAATTTGCTTCAAATACTCCAGCGCGCGACGCACCACGAGTTCGCGCGCGGCCGTGGAACCAGGAAGCTTCTCGATGGCATCGTGAAATTCGAAAAGCAGCGAATCGGTCAGCTTGCGCAGCGACTGAAAGTGCTGCTCGGCGTGGACTTGTTCGACCCGTGCGATCCGCGCCTCGCGCAGGATAGCGGCCACTCCGGCCATGACGACCAGCCCAAAGACCGCGGTAAACGTCAGGGCCAGCTTGTTACGCTTGATGAATTTGCCGGTCCGGTAAGCGGCGCTCGCGGGACGCGCCACGACGGCTTCGTGATTCAAATACCGCCGCAGGTCGGCGGCCAGCTCCGAGGGCGTGCCGTAGCGGCGCTCGCGATCGCGCTCGAGCGCCTTCATCGTGATCCAATCGAGATCCCCGTGCAGCAGACTCATCAATTGTCTCGGCTCGGTACCGCGCACCGCCGCCGCCTCGGTCGATGACTCCCGATCCGCAGCGACCTTGCTGCTTGGACGACGCGGCTCCTCCTCGCGCAGCTGGCGCAGCCACTCCTCGAGCGAGGGCCGCTGCCGCCCCTTTACCTCGAACGGCTGCATGCCCGTCAGCAATTCGTAGAGAATCACGCCAAGCGAGTAGACATCGGTGCGTGTGTCGATATCGTGGATGTTCGGATTGACCTGCTCCGGACTCATGTAGCCAGGGGTGCCCATGAACTGTCCGAAGCGCGTGTAGAGCGTCTGGTCCGGCAGCGGCGAAGTCGTCGCCTTGGCGAGGCCGAAGTCGATGATCCGCGGCACCGCTTTGCCGTCTACCTCAATCACTAAAATGTTGGCCGGTTTCAGATCTCTGTGAATGATGGCTTTTTGGTGCGCGTGCTGCACACCCTCGCAGGCCTGGATGAACAGTCCCAGCCGATCGCGGATTTTCAGTCGCTTCTGATCGCAATATTCCGTGATCGGCAGCCCCGGTACATACTCCATGACGAAGTAGGGCTGGCCCTGTGGAGTCGAGCCCGCCTCGAATACCTTTGCGATCGTCGGATGATCCATGATCGCGAGCGATTGGCGTTCCGCCTGAAAACGCTGCGCCACTGTCTCGTCGTACATGCCGGCACGGATTAGCTTGAGGGCGACGGACCTGTGGACAGGAACCGTTTGCTCGGCGAGCCACACACTGCCCATGCCTCCAGCCCCGAGCAGGCGCACAAGGCGGTAATTACCGATTTGCACGTTCGGCTTGAAGGCCCCAGTGTCCGCACCGGACTCGGATGCATCTTCGCTCAAGGGAAGCTTGAGCAGCGTATCGAGCAAATCCTGGGCGTGCCCGCTTGCCTTGTTGTCCAACATTTTGCGCAACATGTCCTTTGCGCCCGGAAAGGGTTCGGACAGGCCTTCCAGCCACTGCTCGAGGGCGTGGTCCGGTAAGTCCAGCCCCTCATCCAACAGAGGCGAGAGAGCTGCTAGATGTGCCGCAGGAATTGGCATAAAGGTTATGTCTAATGAATGGTCGGATACAGGAGGGAAATAACTCAATGCTCGCCGTTCGAAGGAACCGCGGGTTCGGCCGCGCAGGTTTCTGATAGATTATTAATCTCAAGACGCATGAATGGCCGCCCGCTTGAAAACAATTCTTTTTGTTGCTCCTATCGCGCCAGCTCCATGAACGAGCTTACGCAGCTGTTTGACGCTGTCAATGCGGGGGACCGAGCTGCCGTCGATCGACTGATGGTGGTGATGTATCAGGAGCTGCATCAGCTCGCGCATCGACGACTCAACGCCTCACCTCGAGGCAATACGCTGGAGACGACGGGACTGGTGCACGAGTCGTACCTGCGATTCCTCAATGCCGGACGACTCCGCGTGAGTGATCGGGCGCATTTCATGGCCTATTCGTCTAAGGTGATGCGCTCCATCATCATTGACCTATCGCGCGCGCATCGCGCGGAGCGCCATGGGGGCGGCGCGCTACAGGTTACGCTCGACAGCCAAGTGGCCGACGAGGCGCAAACTTCAGACGAGCAGCTCATTCGGATCAATGAGGTGCTCGAGCAATTGATTCGGACCGAACCACGGCTCGTACAGGTGGTGGAGATGCGGTATTTCGGCGGGCTCAATGAGAACGAGATTGCGGAAATGCTTGGCTTGACTGAACGCACGGTACAGCGCGATTGGCACAAAGCGCGGCTGCTGCTCAGCGCCGCGCTAGAGTAACCCCGGGCCTTAAAGATCGTCGTGGCTCGACGACGTCGCCGGAAGCATCTTTCGCCGCCGGGGCTCCTGCTACTCAGACATTATCGCGCTCCATGTCGGGTTTGGCTCCTCAATTACGTATTCCTCGATAGGGTCTCGCGTTTGTCGCGAATGAGGATGACGACCAAATCTCTTTAAATTAAATCGCCAATCGGTTCGTGCCAATGCACGGCCGGCAAATGGGAGCGGATGACATGAAGCAACCGATTCATTTCAAGTGGATCGCGCTGGTGATGGCCGGCGCGATCGGGTTTTCGGGTGCAGCGTTTGCGGGGCAGCCACCCGATGTCGTGGTGAGCGATGGCAATTACAACTCGGCGATGGGTTCCGGCGCACTTAGCTCACTTTCGACGGGGTCCTTCAACACCGCCTCGGGAGACGGGGCGCTCTATTACAATACGATAGGATCCAGCAACACCGCCTTGGGAAGCGGGGCGCTTTATACCAATACGACGGGGTCCAACAACACCGCCTCGGGATTAGGAGCGCTCAGTTTCAATTATACAGGGTCCAACAACACCGCCTCGGGATTCCAGGCGCTCTACAACAATTCGGCAAGTAACAATACCGCGACCGGATACCAGGCGCTCTATTCCAACACAACAGGGGCTCAAAACACCGCCTCGGGAGGCCGTGCGCTCTATTCCAATACGGCCAATAACAATACCGCGACCGGATACGAGGCTCTCTTTTCCAATACGACGGGGTCCGCAAACACCGCCTCGGGATGGAATGCGCTCAATTCCAATACGAGCGGGTACCAAAACACGGCCTCGGGAGGCCGTGCGCTCTATTCCAACACGACGGGGTACCAAAACGCCGCCTTCGGAAACCAGGCTCTCTATTCCAATGGCGGCGGGTACCAAAACACCGCCGCGGGATTCCAAGCGCTCTATTCCAATACGGGGAACCAAAACACTGCCTCGGGATACGCTGCGCTCTATTCCAACACGACCGGGACTCAAAACACCGCCTCGGGAGTTTCTGCTCTCTATTCCAATACCACTGGGAACCTAAACACCGCCGCGGGACTCGGTGCGCTCAACTTCAATACGACCGGGTCTCAAAACACCGCTTTAGGAGGCGCTGCGCTCAATGCCAATACGACAGGGGGCGGCAACGCCGCGTTGGGATTCGCCGCGCTCAATGTCAGCACAACGGGGTTTGACAATACAGCCTTGGGAAACGTTTCCCTCGGATCCAATACGACGGGGTCCAACAACACCGCCTCGGGACATAGCGCGCTCAGATCCAATACCACTGGAAGCAACAACATTGCTGTCGGGTTCGAGTCGGGCGACGCGCTGACGACTGGCAACTACAATATTGACATTGGGAATTTCGGCGTCGCGGGAGAGAGCGGGACGGTACGCATTGGCACACAAGGCACCCATCTCGCAACGTACATTTCGGGCATCTACGGTAATAACCTCGCCGCAACCGGTACACCGGTCGTCGTGACTGCCAACGGGCAACTCGGCACTAGCGCGCTGCTGCAAGGTCCGCCGGGTCCTGCAGGTCCGCAAGGACCGGTGGGCGTCGCTGGTCCGCGGGGGCCGATTGGGCCGCAAGGGCCGCTAGGTCCGACGGGCGCGGCTGGGACGAACGGCACTAATGGCGCGGCGGGACCACAAGGTCCATCGGGTCCGACGGGTGCAACCGGACCGCAGGGGCCGGCAGGCAAGAATGGAACCGGAGTCTTGACTGACACGTATGGTGACACGTGGGCCGGCATCGGCGCGTTCGCTTCTGTGACGCCCAGCCCTGGTTTCATCGGAGGCAACAGCGCATTTGGCGACGCCGCTCTGACGGCCAATACGACCGGGGTGGCTAATGTCGCCTCGGGCCAACAGGCGCTCTTTCGCAATACGACGGGGTCCGGCAACGTCGCCTTAGGCTTCCAAACGCTCCTTTCCAATACGACGGGTATCGGCAACACCGCCTATGGAACCAATGCGCTGTATTTCAATACAGGGAGCTTCAACATCGCCGTCGGTTACTTCTCCGGAAACGCTCTGACGACCGGAAGCGGCAACATCGACATCGGCAATGAAGGGGTGGCGGGTGACTCGGGCACGATTAGAATTGGAGTAGCCGGCCGCGATCCAAATGTATCTCCACAGACCGCCATTTATATCGCCGGCATCGGCAACACCAACCTGAGCACCGATACTGCCGCGCTGCCGGTGGTGGTCGATCCCGCGACGGGCCAGCTCGGCACGAGCACCAATGTTGCGGGAACGCCGGGTCCTCAAGGACCAATCGGTCCGCAGGGACCGGTGGGACCTCAAGGTTCGCAAGGCATTCAAGGCGGCATGGGTCTGCCCGGTGCTGCCGGCGCGGCGGGACCCGCGGGGCCGGCGGGTCCGATCGGACTGACCGGACCAATTGGACCTGTCGGTGCGACAGGTGCGACCGGAGCAACCGGTGCGACGGGAGCGACGGGGCCAGCGGGTTCGCCCGGGGCACCGGGCACGCCAGGCGCGGCGGGACCGGCAGGGCCACCGGGAGCAAATGGCGTGTTTAATTTTCAGGGCGCGTGGCTCGCGGGCACGACTTACCCCGCTGACGCGGTGGTCACTGAGAATGGTTCTTCGTATGTGACGCCCAGCGGCTGCACCACCTGCGGCGTTGATCCGTCCACGGACACGACGGGCGTTTGGACCATTCTCGCGCTTGCCGGTGCGCCGGGATCACCGGGTGCGCCGGGCGCACAGGGTCTGCAAGGAACTGCAGGCGCAACGGGGCCTCAAGGTCCAACTGGCCCTGCAGGTCCGATGGGTTTGACCGGGCTCACGGGCGCGACAGGTCCGGCAGGCGCGATGGGCGCCACTGGGCCGACCGGTGCAACGGGAGCGCAAGGAACCCAAGGCATTCAGGGCGCGCCGGGTTCGGCGGGCGCGGCGGGTGCCGCGGCCACGATCGCGGTCGGCAGCGTCACGACCGGAGCTGCGGGAAGTTCAGCGACCGTCTCGAATTCGGGTTCAACGTCGGCAGCAGTGTTCAATTTCACGATTCCGCAGGGCGCGGCGGGCGCGGGCATCGCGACTGATAAGTACGGCAATACATCGGCGGGAACTTCGGCGCTACCGCTGCCGGACTCCTCAGGCCCCGATAACACGGCCTATGGCGGATTTGCGCTGCAGTCGAACACCTTCGGGGAAGGTAATACCGCCATTGGGTTCCAAGCGCTTGTGTCTAACACAATCGGTTCCGGCAACATGGCCGCGGGCTTGCAAGCGCTCCAGGCCAATCAAAGCGGACAGAACAATACCGCCGTTGGATACCTTTCACTCTATGACAATAACAGTGGCGGAAATAACACTGCCGTCGGTTCGAGTGCGCTCCAATTAAACGTGGCCGGTCAGAACAACACCGCGACCGGCTACGGCGCGCTGACTCAAACGACCGGCTCGGGGAACATTGCATTGGGCTGGAGCGCCGGCTCCAGTCTCACGAGCGGCAACAACAACATCGACATCGGCAATTTTGGCTTGGCGGCGGATTCAAACACCATCAGAATTGGCGCAAATAGCGCATCGTTAGGGTATGACGCGCAGACCGCCACCTTCATCGCGGGGATCTATCAAGCGACCACGAGTAACACAACCACCCTGCCCGTCATGATCGACTCGAGCGGGAATCTGGGCACGACCTCCTCCTCCAGGCGCTACAAGGAGGACATCGAGCCGATGGCGAGCGCCACCGATCGGCTGCTGCAATTGCGGCCGGTGCAGTTTAGGTACAAGAAACCGAATGCGAATGGCGAGAAGCCGATTCAGTACGGATTGATTGCGGAGGAAGTGGCGGAGGTGCTGCCGGAATTGGTAGTAAATAATAAAGACGGACAGCCGGAGACGGTGGCGTATCACTTACTGCCCGCGATGCTGCTGAATGAATTGCAGAAGGAGCATGGGCAAATCAAGACGGACGAGAAAGTGATCCACGATCAGGCAGCGCAAATCGCCAAGCTGGAAGCGAAAGCCTCGGAAGTCGAAGCGCTGAAGGCGCGGCTTGCCGATCTCGAACGTGTGACGACGCTGCTTGCAAAGATGAATGGCGGAGATGGGGTCAGCATACAAAAGGCGGCGCAGCGGGTCGTTGACTTAAGCGACGCCATTAAATGAGTATGGTGATTGGTTTTGAGGAGCAGGCGCCTGCGGCGGTGACGTTTCGCGGAGAGCGGGTGAATCAGAAGAATGTTTGGGGTTTATTGGTCGTCGCGGTCGTCGCGGTCGTCGTGGCGGTCGGAGCGCTCGGGCTGATATTTTACGAGCGCTCGCAATTGCAGGAGGCGCGTGCTCGCGTGGTGGCGGGAGAATTGCGGCCGATCGCGATGCTGCTGCAAGAGAACCAAGCGCTCTTGAAGGAGCTGCAGGCGGAGCCATTCACGGAGAAGGATTCAGGGATTCTGGAGTCGTATCTTGCGAAGATCCGGCGCGACGGCGTGCCGAAGCACGCGGATATGAAGCAGAAGCTCGATGTGCTCGCGGAGAACAACACGGCGATCGTAACGTTGATCAAGGCGTATGCGCCGCAGGCGAAGACGGCGGCCTTTGTACCGGAGGGAGATAAGTTTAGAAACTATGCCGCGGCCTGGCGCGATCGCTGGAACTCAGTGATGGAGCTGTTCATGGCGGGTGGGAATTATGCCGCGGCCGGCGTTCTGTTCCCGAAAGATTTTTCGTCGGCGGTCGACGCGGAGATTGCGGCGGCAAAGTAGAGTAGGCTCGCAACTCTGTTTTTCGGTAAATTCATTGCTACCGGAGCACCCTGAGTGGATCGCTTACATGGATCGCCTCCGCTGTGATCGGCGTAAAGAAGTTGACCAGGTTGCCGTCTGGATCGCGGAAGAGGAGCGAACGGTTGCCCCAGGGCATCGTTGTCGGCTCTTGAACCAGAGAAAGGCCAATCAATTCCACCAACTTTCGGTACTCCGCA
>Ga0210383_10003425_pt1 | contig 14193 bp, 7 predicted proteins | sample IncBWC14OmetaG_FD_160072 | JGI IMG/M metagenome (GOLD analysis project Ga0210383, IMG submission 160072) | Forest soil microbial communities from Barre Woods Harvard Forest LTER site, Petersham, Massachusetts, United States - Inc-BW-C-14-O ...
TGGCAAAACGGTCCGAACGTCAGTCTGGAAATCTCCAGTCGATGGACGGCGAATGGTGCGCAAGCTCGATATCGATGGCGATGCGCAAGCCGATCTCGCCGGTCACGGGGGGGAGCACCGCGCGGTGTTCGTCTACCAGATGGATTCTTACCATTACTGGGAGAGCTTTTTGGGCCGGAACGATTTTACTTTCGGCCAGTTCGGAGAAAACTTCACCGTCGAGGGACTTCCGGATAACGAGGTGTGCATCGGCGATCGATACCGCATCGGTGGCGCCGAATTTGAAGTAACGCAGCCACGCGTGACCTGCTACCGCGTCGGTATTCGGATGGATGAACCTCGAATGCCGGCCCTGCTCGTAGCACATCACAGACCGGGATTCTACTTTCGCGTGCTGCGGGAAGGAGAAGTTGGGGCCGGCGATGACATCGTAAAAATTACTGATGGTCCAGAGCGAATCACGGTGGCCGACACCGATGCTCTCTTATATTTGCCAGGACCTTCTCGCGAACAACTGGAACGAGTGCTACGGATTCCCGCACTTAGCAAGGGCTGGCAGAGTTCGTTCCAGGCAATGCTCCAACAAGACTTGAACTCCAAAACTGCGGTGGGCAATCCGGGACTCGCGAATGAAGAACAAGCACCAGCATGGCCCGGATTTCGACAGATGCGAGTCGCGAGTATCCATAAGGAAAGCGATAAGATAACTTCCTTCGTTCTGGCGCCGGTCGATGGGCAGCCCCTTCCTGTCTTCCAGGCAGGTCAATTTGTCGTCTTGCGGTTGCTCGTCGATCCGGGCACTCCGCCGGTTCTTCGCAGCTATTCGTTGTCTGATCTGCCCGGAGCCGATCATTTCCGTATCAGCGTCAAAAACGAATTGAATGGGATTGGAAGTTCATTCCTGTGCAACCGTGCGCGAGAAGGTGATCTATTGGATGTTAGTGCGCCGCGAGGGAGCTTTACGCTGCGTCCCGGCCAGAATCCGGTGGTTCTGCTGAGCGCTGGAGTGGGCGCAACGCCCGTGATGTCGATGCTGCACGCACTCGCCGCTGAAAAATCGCAACGAGAGATCTGGTGGATCTATGGAGCGCGCAATAGCGTCGACCATCCATTTGCAGAAGAATCGCGTTCATTACTGAAACAGCTTTCTCGCGGACGAGGATACATCGTGTACAGCAGGCCCGCTGCAATCGACCAAGTCGGGGCAGACTTCGATGCTCCCGGGCACATTGAGACAGCTCTGCTGGAAAGAATCGGAGTGTCACGGGGAAGTGACTTCTATCTGTGCGGCCCATCTTCATTCTTGGAGAATATGCGCGATGGGTTGCGAAACTGGGGAGTGCTCGCCGACAATGTCCACACGGAAATCTTTGGTGCGCTTGAGGGCATTACGCCCGGTATGGCGCAGGTTGTTCACACTCCTCACCTGCCACAAGGGCAGCCTGGATCGGGCGCTTCAGTCTCATTCGCGCGTAGTGGGATTACCGCCGCTTGGGATCCAAAATTCGCGAGCTTGCTTGAACTGGCGGAAGCGTGCGATGTTCCGGTCCGATGGTCGTGCCGGATTGGAGTCTGTCATACCTGCATGACTGGTCTGATTGATGGATCGATTACTTACAACCCTGAGCCGCTGGAGAAGCCCGCTCCCGGGAACGTGCTCGTATGCTGTTCCCAGCCAAACGCGGGTGTCACTCTGGATCTTTAAGAGAAGAGATTTTAGAGAAGATCTTTGAGAGAAACGGGAGGAGTCCAATCATGCGTTCTGATATTTTGCCTGGAGGCATTTTCCCCAACTACGAACTGCCCGACCACACGGGCCAGCTGCGCAAGCTCAGCGAGCTCCAGGGCGACGATCCGCTGATCCTAACACTCGCGCGCGGCCACTACTGCCCAAAGGAGCACCAGCAGCATTTGGAACTCGCCGCGTTCTACCCGAAGATTGCGGTGGCGTACACACAGATCGCCACAATTTCCACCGACGATCACCATACTCTTCAGGAATTCCGTGCATCAGTCGGAGCCCAGTGGACATTCCTTTCGGACCCCGACCGAACGGTTCAGAAGGATCTCGACATCCAGGAGTACACCGACCCCGAGCACAATCCGATGATCCCGCATACGCTCGTGCTCAAGCCGGGCCTCGTGATTTACAGCATCTATAACGGCTACTGGTTCTGGGGGCGTCCGTCGGTCATCGATCTTTGGCACGATCTGCGCGCCGTGAGCAGCGAAATCCGTCCAGACTGGGATCTGAGTACTCCTGGACTCCGCGAGGCATGGAATGCGGGTGACTTCTCGCGTTTCCATGGGTGGAACAAACAGGCCAGCGGAGAGAAATGAAGGCGACTGCTTTCCCAAATCTGTGGCGACCGCTTCGAGTAACGGTTTTCCGCAATCTGCTGATCGCGGACGTCATTTCAGACGCCGGCGCTTTCATGCAGAACGTCGGCGCCGCGTGGTTGATGGTCTCACTCGGCGCCGGGCCGATTTACGTTGCGCTGACGCAGACTGCCGCTTCCTTGCCATATTTTCTGCTGGCCCTTCCAGCAGGTGCCGCTGGCGATATCGTCGACCGCCGCAAGCTGATTCTCTTCACCGAGTCGTGGATGATGGGCGTCGCGTTGATTCTAGCGATCTTGACCATCGCAGGAGTGATGTCGCCATGGATACTGTTGGTGCTCACATTTGCGCTCTCGGCGGGAGACGCGTTCGAAACGCCGGCATGGCGGGCAATCCTCCCTGAATTAGTGCCCAAGGAAGACCTGGCAGCGGCTTCTGCGCTCAATGGGATTGAATTCAACCTCGCCCGAGCGGTTGGGCCGGCGCTCGCTGGCGCGATCATATCTGTTGCTGGTGTCGCCACAGCCTTCGTCGCAAATTCCGTATCGTTCTTCGGTGTCATTCTGGTTGTTGCCAGGTGGAAAAGGCCTGTCCGCAGGAGGAGCGCGCCACCGGAATCTTTTTCGGGAGCTACCGTCGCCGCAATTCGATACGTCCGGCACTCTCCCGCAATCCTGACGGTATTGCTCAGAACAGGCGTAGTCATGTTCTTCTCCAGCGCCCTCTTCGCGTTGCTGCCGACGGTTTCTCGAAGTGTGCATCAGAATGCAGCCGGCTATGGACTGTTGCTCGGCTGCTTTGGGGGCGGTGCAATCATCGGCGCTTTGGTCATGCAGTCTGCCCGGGACAAGTGGGCGATGGAATCCATCGTGTCGACCGGCGTCGTGATCTTGGGGCTGGTGATTTTGTCGATGAGCAGGTTGCACAGATTGAGCACACTGGCTGCAGTTATGTGGGTCGGCGGTGCGGCGTGGGTCATCTTTATTTCTCTTATCAATGCCCTGGTCCAGAACCTGGCGCCTGATTGGGTAAGAGCGCGAGTCCTCGCTATCTTCATTCTGGTTTATCAGGGGAGTTATGCGCTCGGGACCGCGGCTTGGGGTGCCGTCGCGCAACGATCAGGCGTTGGAACCGCGCTTGTCTACGCTGGAATGGGGACGATCACCACCGCAGCAATTGCCTTCTTCGCAAAACTTCCCGATTCGACGGCAGATTTGAGTCCCTGGAACCACTGGCGCATGCCCGTCGTCATCGGCGAAGTTGGGGCTGATGTTGGGAAGGGACCGGTGATGGTTACCGTTGAATACGCCGTCATGCCAAAGCGGACCGCAGAATTTGTGGACGCGATGCATGAATATGGTCGGGTGCGGCGTCGCGATGGCGCGTATCGGTGGGCGATCTTCCGCGACACGGAAGTCGGGGATCGTTATCTGGAAATATTCCTGGTGAACTCTTGGGCAGAGCATCTGCGTCAGCATGAGAGGCAAACCCAGGCCGACCGTGAGTTGGAAGGGCGAATATACACCTATCTTTCCGGAGAACCGATGGTGCGTCATTTGATCGATGCCTACGCGACAGAAACCTGATCGGATAAAACCTGCCTCAGCCAGGTTTGACGCGAGATGAAAGATTGCTGGACAGGCGTCTGCGCCTCGCTCTACCTCGAGTGGATCGCCTATCTGAAGGACCAGCAGCTTGCTTGCGACCCGGCCGGAACAGAGCCATAGATAAGAAGACCAGCGGAGTCGGCTGCCGAGCATCGCGCGATGAAGTTGCGTGAGCTGTGAAAAACGGAGAAACGGGTAGAATGTCTCGACGGCTATTGCTACAAAACGGCGATGAATAAAGACGGACACACGCGTCAAACCACGCTGTCTCCCGGGAGTGCACTTCGGTCAATTGACGCAGATCCGGGACTACGGGGGCCTCATGATGGCGGAGTCCCACTACGCTCCCGGTTCTATTGTCCCGATGCATATCCACGAAACTGCCAGTTTCACCGTTATTCTCCAGGGCGAATATATCGAAGAACACCGAGCGCAGGCCTTCGATTGTTTTCCGGGGAAGGTTTTGTTCCGCACTGCGGGAGAGCAGCACTGCGACCGTATTGGTTCCAAAGGCGCGCACTACGTCATGCTTGAGATGCGACCGACGTGGCAAGATCGATTGGCTGCAACGCGACTGCCTTCCTCAGTTTGTCAGATGCACGATAAACAGAATGTCATGCTGCGATTGCGGGGAGAACTGAGCATAGTCGATGATGTGACGCCTCTCGCCGTCGAGGCTCTGGTCCTGGAGCTCTGTTGCCTTCCCCCCGAATCTCTCATTGGCGGGGGCTGACGCCATTTTACGGCTCGAAACCAGCATGGCAGAAGCGATGCCGGCACGCGAGCAAACGGCGCGACCCAACCACGCAATCGAAATGCATATGCCTATAACGCGGAACGCGTGCTATCGGCGCTGTACGTTTATTCGCAGCAATGAATCAACCCAGGGCTTTTCGGAGAAAGATTGTTCGCAACTATCCTCGACTGACGCTGTAAACCCTCGCCGGGGGATATAATGACGCGCACGGATGGCCCTTACCTCTGGCACTCAACTCGGACCCTATGAAATTCAATCGCCGCTGGGCGCGGGCGGTATGGGCGAGGTCTACCGTGCCCGCGATACGCGACTCGATCGCGTCGTCGCCATCAAGATTATTCCGGCCCCACTGCAGACAGATCCCGACCTCAGGATGCGCTTCGAGCGCGAAGCGCGAACCATTTCCTCGCTGCAGCACGCCAACATCTGCACGCTCTTCGACGTCGGTCACCAGGATGGCATCGACTATCTCGTCATGGAGTACCTCGAAGGCGAGACGCTCGCGACCCGCTTATTGAAAGGCCCGCTGCCTCCGGACCAGGTGCTGAGAGTTGCGGTGGAGATTGCCGATGCCCTCGATAAAGCGCACCGGCACGGGATTGTCCACCGCGACTTGAAGCCTGGGAACATCATGTTGACCAAGTCGGGTTCGAAGCTGATGGATTTTGGCTTGGCCAAAGCGCGGGGTGTTCCGGCAACGATCGCGGCCGGAACCTCCGGCGGAACGCTCACACCCTCTACGCCAACCATGAATGTGAGCGCACTGACTTCACCGGCCGGCCCGCTGACCCAGAAAGGCTCGATCGTCGGAACCTTTCAGTACATGGCTCCGGAAGTGTTACAAGGCGCAGAGGCCGACGCCCGCTCCGACAACTTCAGCTTCGGATGCGTCCTTTATGAGATGACAACGGGGAGACGCGCTTTCGACGGCAAGTCACAGGTTGGGGTGTTGGCGGCAATTCTGGAGAAGGAGCCTGAACCGATCAGCGCGACTCAGCCGTTCGCTCCGCCCGCGCTGGATAAATTAATTCGCACTTGCCTTGCGAAGGACCCCGACGAGCGCTGGCAATCGACGCACGATCTAAAGATGCAATTGCAAGCCATCGCGGAGATGGGAAGCAAGGCAGGCGTTCCGGCCGCGGTTGTCGGCACTCGTCGCCACCGGCAACACCTTCTCATTGCACTCGGAGCGGTCGGCTGGACGCTGGCTCTCGCTGGACTGATCTTGGCCCTCTACTATTCCCGCCGCTTTGCCGAGGAGCGGCAACCGACGAAAGCGGAGATCGAATTGCCGAGCGGGACGGAGAGCGCCTTTGGTCTCGCCGGGGGCGTTGCGGTCTCTCCAGACGGTCACAAGTTAGTTTTCCCAGCCCAAGCCACGAACAGCACGAAGCTTTGGGTTCGCGACCTCGAGTCCGGCAAGGCCTGGCCAGTAGCGGGGACGGACGGTGCGGCATTTCCTTTCTGGTCGCCCGACAGCAAGCTGGTCGGATTCTTTGCCTCCGGAAAGTTGCGCACTGTAGCCGCGTCCGGTGGCCCGGTGCAGATCATCTGCGATGCACCCGCCGGCCGCGGTGGCAGCTGGAGTAGCGCGGGCGTCATCGTGTTCACGCCAAACATTGAAGAGCCTCTGTACAAAGTTGCCGAGGCTGGCGGAGTGCCGGTGCCGGTTACCAAGCTGGGGGCGCAAGGCTTTACCCATCGCAATCCTTTGTTCCTGCCCGACGGCAAGCACTTCCTATTCTCACAGCACTTTGTAGGAGCCGAAAGCGGTGGACTCTATGAGGGATCGCTGGATGGCGGAAATCCGAAACTGGTAGTCGAACGCGCCTCCAACGCCGGCTACAGCCAAGGCTACATTCTGTATTTGAGAGACCGGAATCTGCTGGCGCAGCGTTTCGATGCGAGCACCTCGATGGTCAGCGGCAATCCGATCCCGATTACAGAGAACGTCGAATATTGGGCACCCAAGGACCTGGGGAACTTCTCCACTTCGGCCACGGGCACGCTGGTATACCGCGCTGCGGAGTCTAATCAGGCCCGTTTCGCATGGATGAGACTTCCTGGGAAGGAAACGGAAGAGTTCGGGGATCCGATGAACGGCATCAGTTTATCGATTGGCGGTGTGACCACGACCAGACTCTCGAGTGACGGCAAGAAGATCGCATTTGTAAAACGCGAGCCGACTTCGCCGGATTCAGAACTCTGGGTCTTTGAGATGGATCACAAGACCATGACTCGGCAAGCCACGAGTACTGCGGGAGGTGGGATCCATTCCACTTTTTCTCCCGACGGTGGCAAAATTGCGATTGCTAGGATCAACGGGACGACGAGCAGCCTGACTCTTAAGTCGTTATCCACCGGAGTGGAAGAAAAGCTGGACCATAACTCCACCGTGCTGAGGCCCTATGTGGATTGTTGGACGCCGGATGGGAAATATCTGATCGTGGTGGCGCAGGATCCCAAAACGCAGTTCGATCTGTACGCGCAGCCGGTCGCCGGGGGCGAGGCGATTCCGCTGCTCACCCAGAGCTACAACGAATACAACGGCGAGGTTTCGCCCAATGGGAAGTGGATGGCTTACTTTTCAAATGAGTCCGGCCGCCCAGAACTGTACGTCACCGATTTTCCCGGGATCCATTCAAAGTTTCAGATCTCTTCCGACGGAGCGTATTGGCACGCTTGGAGCCGCGATGGCAAGCATCTGTACTACGCGAACGGTAACAAGCTACTGGCTTCTGAAATCCGTAACCCCGACAGCATGGAGTTCAGCAACATCGAAACCGTCGCCACCCTCGATGGAGTCCAACCGGTGGCTTTTGCTCCCGATGGCCGTCTGCTGGTGCTTAAGCCAGTCGGTGGCGCGCAGGCGGAGCCGTTGCACATCGTGCTGCATTTTCCCCAATCGCTCGAGAAGTAGAGAGATCAGCCGCTCTTAAGCTGACCACAGGCTAAAACTGTCTCGTAAGAAGCTTTGGTCACGACAGATTCGATCACCAGAGTTGTGCGCTGGATCTGTGGGGACGATCTTTCAGGCGAAAGACGAAGCTCATGGTTAACCGCAGATTGTTCTGGGGCCGCTCGGCGCCGGTAGAATCATAGAACGAGGTGCGCAGGTAATCTCCGCGGAGGCGGACAGCTAGTCGCGGCGAAACAGTGTGCTCGAGTCCTCCCCCGGCCGCGTAGGACGGATGCAACAACCAGCCATGAAAGTCCTGGGTGTCGCTGATTGGGACTGCGCCGTCGATTAGAGCCGCGCCTGCCAGCGCGTGAACAAACACGCGAGTATTTCCGTGCGCAACAGGATAGAACACGGGACCGGCGAGAAGGCTCAACGCATAGCCATGGTGCTTGGTGCTGAGGACTTCGGGCGTATAGAGGTAACTGGAGTCGAGCGTCGCTCCCCAGCGCGGGCTTAGGCCGATGTTTCCACTAAAATCCAAACCGTTGAAATTCGCACGTCCGGCGGCGGGCATCCGCATTGCGAGGCGGGTGTAGCCGACGCTCACATCGAAAGCCGGCCCTGAGACTGCGGGCGCAGGCGTCGTCGTTACCAGTTGGTTCTGCGCCAGAGCGGCCGCTATCATCACCAACCCGAAAAAACAGATCTTCCCGATAGTCCTCATCATGTTTCTCATCACATCCCTTTCTGATCGGCAGTACAAGTTTAGGGAGAGGGTTTGATCAGCGGTCGACATCACCGAAATTTGGTTTAGGGGCCTACCGAACCTTGGGCCACAAGTTTCTTGTCAGTCTGGCTATAGGTTAGAAAAGGGAAGAGTGGCGTGACCTCGAACGGCATCTTCTCCCTCGGGGACACCAGCGCGACTGGCTTCGCATTCATCATGCTCAGTTGATTGCCCCACGGATCCAATTTGATCCGGCTCCCGATGGGAAGAGCGGCAATCTGATCGAGGCGTTGTTTTTCCAAAGCCGGCGCGGAGGTGAAGAGTGCGGCCATTCGATTGGTCTTTTCACTCGCCATTGCGTTGCCCATTCGAGGTCTGATCAGGTTGGTGAGCACGGGCGAACGATCCTGCAATGCTTTGAGAAACAACCCTGCGTTACTCAGTTTGTCTTTGTATGGCGAGCTCGCCAGCAACTCGATAGCTTTGTTGTCGGCAGCTACTTCGTCTGCGGCATCCAGCTCGAAATGCAGATGTTGAAAGGTCGTCGTATCGGCGAAGAAGAGGCGGTCGTTGAAAGCGAGCTGGGTATCGATATGATGACCCAACACAATGTGGCTGAGTTCATGAGCCAGGATCATCGCCAGCGATGCTTCATCCGGCAGTACATCCAGCAGGCCACGGCTGACTACGATCGTGTGCCCAATCGTGAAAGACTCCAGAGGCAGCGTCAGCAGTACGCGGCAGCGTACATCCGGCTCGATTTGAAGTTTGTTAGTGACGATAAGGTTGGTGACCACGGTCTGCAGGATCTTGTCCACGTCGCCCACGGGCGCGAGCACACCGATCTTCTGCAGGTGATCTACTGCGTTGTCTTCCGCCATCCGTTCCCACATACGCTGGGATTCGACCGGGGAATTATCTTTAGCGACTGAACGATCATCGACGGAGCTGTCGACAGTAATCTGCGTGAACTCTTTCTCGTGATTCAGTTGTTCCGGGTCGTAGGCCCATAGACGCGTCTGCGCCTTGAGATACAGATCGTGGAATAGCGCGCTGCTTCGTTTTGTACCTGATTCCTCGACGTAGATGTAGGAAGGCAGCCACACATCGCCTTGCAGATTAAAACGCCAACTGTCGAAGTGCAGGTAATGGGTGTAGTCTGCACGGCCGGAATAGGTCCCATTGAAGCGGACAATACTGAAATCGCGATCTTCGACCCAGATTCTTCCGGTAAATAATCCCTCTGGAGTTTTTTCTTTAGGTTGGACATCGATGACGATACAGCGTGTTTCACCGATAAACTCTCGCCGCACAAAAGTGAAACGATAATTATTCTTTTGGAAATTGGGATCGAGCAATACCATCTGAGCGAAGCCCTGCGGCAAGAACTTGTACTCCAAAGCGGAGGAGACCGGATTCACAACGTGGTGCAGAAATCCCTGGTGCTGCTTCTGGAACACGGAGTCGCGGACACCATCGTTCAGATCAAGCCGTCCCAGAAAATACTGATCACTTACGGGCTCGGCGTTATGGTCGTTGTCTTCGCGCAGGTTCTGGATATAAGTTTCAGCCAGAGGGTGCAAGCGCTTCATGGTCACGACAAATCCGCGTTCGCGCTCGACCACCCGATCCACGGTTTGATCGAAGGACAGGGCCGATGACGGTTTCGGGTTTTCGGCTGCAACCCCCGCCGCCAAAGATACAACCAGCAAGAACACGATGATTCTGAAACTGCGCATAGCACTCCTTACGAAATAAGTTCGAAAATGATGTGGATTTGAGCCATCGAATCGATGGGCTGGCCTTCGCGTAAAGCTGGCTTGAACTTGATTTGCTCGGCGGCCTTTACGGCCTGCTCATCCAGTCCGTACCCGAGCCCTTGCACCACTCGTATCACGTGGACTTGGCCGTCGGATTTGAACAACACCTCCAGACGAACTTCTCCATTTACCTTCTGCTTCCGTCCCTCATCGGTGTAATCGGGTTTGGGCTTGAAAGTGATTTCAACGGGCGTGCTGGCTGCGTTACTCGGTTGGCGCGCTCCGGTTTTGGTATGGATATTGGCGGCGCCGAAAGCGTCGATTGCTCCGTTGCCGAAACCGGAGCTCATCGCCACGGCCGCGTTTGTGCCTGCGATCCCATTGCCATGGCCCGAGCCGTTGGGTAAGTTGAACGATCCCTCTTCGCGGATGTTGGCGACTTCGCGATGCTGTGACGCCAGCACACCGTTTGGATCGCCGAATCCGCCGGCCTGGACCGCCGCGGCAGGTTTACTGGCCACGACTGGAGTTGAATTGCTGTTGGCTGAGAAGGTGCCGACCGCCACAATCTTCGACAAGGGAGCAGCGGGGATCGCGGGCATCTTGCTTTCGAGTTTCAGTTCCGGCGCAGGGCGATCAGGTTCCGGTATATTGTGCGCGGGTGTGGCATGTTTCTGAGGCGCGACTACAAAGGCCGCGACAACCGGCTTGCTTTCCGGTAAGGGCGCGGTTTCAAGCGACGGCTCGGGCTTCGTCAACACTCGCGCGACAACGGGCTGCGGCTGCGGGCGGAGCACCAGCGGTTCAGAAGATACGAGACTGGTCACCCGGTAGTCTGCAGGCGGGATCAGATTTTCACGGAATCGGACGCTTACAACGAGAAGGCTTACCAGCGAGAGAGCTTGCAGGCCCCAGCCAGTCACGAATGACTTCCAGCGGGACCGCGGCGTTGGCAATAATGTAAACAGAAGCCCCTCCACTAAAAATTCCCTACCTGGCAGGGTAGGGGGCAATCGCGATGCCACTGCCGGTCCCAGGATGCCTTCGCAGTGGAGGTTCCTCTCCAGCGGCGCCGGTGCAGTCGAATTCGCGCCAGCGAAAGCCTTTAGCTTGCCCGTGAATTGTTCGAGAACGTGGCGCCCACCAGTTTCTCTGGCACGTTAGTAACCTCCTTGACGTATTACGGGTCACGCATAGGTACTCAGGAAGGGAGAGCAACACTGAAAGCATGTGCACAGGGAAAAGACTTTCCCATGCGGATATTCGCATACACAATGCTTACTTTTTCAATCTATCGTGTTAGGCTGGCACAATTTCTTCACAAATGTGTATCAGGGGCGCTTTACCGTTTGGCACCGGGCTGCCGGGGACCGAACGCCTTGCTTTGGGATTACTTCACGTTAGCCCGCTATGCGCCCACGATCCAAAGGCTAATCCGGCCCTCCCGCCGCGCGAATGCCTTCAGCCGATGGCGAAGCAGCTAATTTGGAAGAAGCTCAGCAAAAAGGCCGGAAACGAGGAATGGCGCCGAAGCATGAAGGGCCGTTGTTCGAAGATTCATCCCAGGTTTGGAGTCGCCGGTAACCCTGACCCACCCGTCCTGCGGTCACTCGGAGCGCAACGCTTGCATAACATCAACACGCGCAGCGCGAGCCGCGGGCAGCACTGACGCGATAACCGCAACCGTCATCAGCACGAACGCAGAGACGACCACAGGCAATGCGCCCGGCATCTTGATGTCCAGGAAATATCTTCCCGCCAAACGAGCCAGCGCGAATCCGAATGCCGCGCCTGCGAGGACGCCCGCAGCGGCCATTACGGTGCCTTCTGTGATAACACCTCGGAGGAGATGCTGCGGCTGTGATCCCAGCGCCAGCCGGATGCCGAATTCCCGCGTCCGCGCGCTCACCGAAAAGGCCAGCACGCCCGCGACGCCCACCACTGCAATCGCCAACGCAACAGCCGCGAATACGCCAAACACCAGCGAGTTTAGGCGATCCGGCGTGAGCACTTCTGCCCGAACGTCTTCGAGAGTGGCGGCGTGCTCAACCGGCTGATCGGCGGACATGTCGCGAATAACGCGCGTGACCGGCATGACCAGCGCATAAGGATTTGCACCGGTGTGGATGAAAAGGCGACCGCCAAAAAGTACGCCTTCTCCAAAGGGGGTGTAAACGGTGAGTGTGGGCCCGGGCACGACGTGTCCGTCGTCAATATCGGCGGTGACGCCGATGATGCGGTGCGGCGCGACAAGACGCGCCTTTTCGGCTTCGGTTCCCGTGGCGAATTGCAGCACGGGATCGGTCCAGTAGACATGTCGATTGACCGCATCCTGATTGGGGAAAATGTGCTGCGCTAGGGTCTGGCTGACGATTACGACGGGCTCCGCATTGGGTTGGTTATCGCGCGCGTCGAAATCGCGGCCTGCCATGATGGGAACGCCGAGCGCCGCAAAATATCCGGGAGAGATGGAACGCGGCTGCGCCCGCGGATCCTCTACACCGGCGGCATGGACGAGCCCGTCGGCGGAGAATTGGAAACCAGAAGGCACGGGATTCCCGTCGCGCCAGGGAACGACGTCGCCGAACGCGGTCCCACTCACGCCCGGCAGGGCATCAATGCGACGGATCGCTTCCTTGTAGAAATCGACGACTTGCTGAGGTGTCTTCCCGTAGGACATAGCGGGAACGTCGATGGCGAGGACGCGCTGTGTGTCCAGACCGGTCTGCGCCTTTTGCAGCGCGATCAGGGTAGTGATCAACGCACTTGCGCCGGCCAGCAGCACGAAGGACGCGGCGATTTGTGTCACGGCGAAGATCCGCTGGCGCCGGCTCGTGCTGCCGGTGATCCGTATACTGCCGCTTGACAGGCTAAGGCCACTGGAGGTAGCGGCGGACGGCAGGCGCGGGACGTATGCCAGAATCACCGATGCCACGACGGCCAGCGCGGCTCCGACCCAAAGCAGACTGGAATCGACGGTCAAATCGAGTGCGCGAACCGAAAAGCGCGAGGCGTAGCGGGCCAGGATCGCCACCATCGGCCGCGCGCTCAGGACACCGAGCGCGGCGCCAGCACCGCAGAGCAAAAGGCTTTCGGCCAACAGCATGCGGCGCAACGCGCCTGGCGTCGCGCCCAGGGCCACGCGGACCGCCAGCTCGCCTTCGCGGCGAACCGTCCGCGCCAGAATCAGATTGGCGACATTGGAACACGCGATGATGAAGATCAGCCCAGATGCTGCGAGCAACACCAGCAGCACGGTCCGGGCGCCCGATGTGATCTCGTCACGAAGCATCTTGGCCCCGATCTGAAAGTCCCCTTCCTTGGCATAAGCTTCGGGGTGGTCCTTCGTCATCGCGGCGTAGGCGGAGCGCAACTCGGCGCGAGCCTGCTCGAGGGTGGCTCCGGGAGCCAGACGGCCGAAAAGCTCAGTCATGCGATGGATGCGGCCAGTCACCATGGTTGCGGAAAGATGATGCGGGCTGGTGACGATGTTGGCGATGATTTCAGTATCCTGGGGATAGGGGACGCAAGGCTCGAGGACACCAATGACCGTCGCAGAGCGATCACCGATGCTCCCGAGACGAACCGTTTTGCCGATGACCGAAGGATCTTTCTTGAAAGCGGTGTTCCAGAAACGGTAGGTGAGAACCACGACGCCGTCAGCTTTGGGACCGTCGTCTTGAGGGCCGATGAGGCGACCGAGCACGGGGCGAAGGCCCATCACATCGAAGTACGTGCCGCTGACGACGCCACCTCGAATGGAACGAGGCTCGCCCAGGCCAATCATGGTGAAGTTCATGGCGGAGAAGTCGCCAATCGCGCTCAGGGTTTTCACGCTGGCCTGCAAATCCTGAATCTCGGGCACGGAAAACGCGCTGTTGTCCTCACCGAGGCCAAGGGCGCTCTGCCGGATATAGATCAGCCGGTCCTCGTCGCGGTTAACCAGAGGCTTGAGCAGGACTCCGCGAACCAGAGTGAAAATGGCAGCGTTGGCGCCGATGCCGAGGGCCAGTGTGAGAACCACAGCGATTGCCAGCCCTGGAGTCCGAATCAACGAGTGAGCTGCAACTCTCAGATCGCGAATGAATGACAAGTTCTTG
>Ga0210383_10003427_pt1 | contig 14187 bp, 12 predicted proteins | sample IncBWC14OmetaG_FD_160072 | JGI IMG/M metagenome (GOLD analysis project Ga0210383, IMG submission 160072) | Forest soil microbial communities from Barre Woods Harvard Forest LTER site, Petersham, Massachusetts, United States - Inc-BW-C-14-O ...
TTCGGGTAGAAGGCCTGCGTGCCGGGATGGAACTTAAATCCCCGGACACCGAAGTCGGCGATCAGCCGTCGCGCCTGGGCCACCCCGGCCGCGCCGCGGGCCGGATCGATGCTGGCGAACGGGATCAGCACGTCGGCGTGCTCGGCGGCCAGCTCGGCGACCTCGAAGTTGTCCGGAACCGGCTCGTCGCCGGTCTGCGAGATACTGTCGACGGTGAACGTGACGCATGCCATGTTGCGCTGCCGGTAGTAGTCGGCTAGCTCGGGAACCGTGTAGCGGGGCATGGTGCCGATCCGGAAGTACTCGCCCATGTCCTCGCGCCCGCCGGGATCGGGCGGCTGGCCGGCCCGGACCGACCGGTGCACGTGGGTGTGCACGTCGAACGCGGTGAGGCTGCTGACATCAATCGTGGACACGTGGCGTTACCCTTCTGGGTGGAAGTCCTCGGCATACGGCGCGCCCGTCCGCTCGCGAACTGCCGCAGGCGTGACGCCCGGCGCGCACTCGGTCAGCCGCAGCTCGCCGTCAACGAAATGGAACAAGGCCAGATCGGTGTACACGCGGGTGACCACTTCGCGCCCGGTCAGCGGGAACGTGCACTGCCCGACGATCTTCGGCCGCCCGGCCCGGTCGACGTGCTCCATCACGACCCAGACCTCGCGCGCACCCGCGACCAGGTCCATGGCGCCGCCGACCGCCGGGTTCTTGCCCGGCACGTACCAGTTCGCCAGGTCGCCACGGGCCGAGACCTGCAGCGCGCCGAGCACGGTCACGTCCAGGTGACCGCCACGGACGACGGCGAACGACATCGCGGAGTCGACGATCGCCGCGCCGGTGATCAGCGTGACCGGCTGCTTGCCCGCGTCGGTCAGGTCTGGGTCCTCGTGGCCAGGGGCGGCCAGCGGGCCGAGGCCCAGCACCCCGTTCTCGGCGTGCAGGATGACCTCGACGTCCGCCGGGATGTACTGCGGGATCAGCAGCGGGATGCCGACCCCCAGGTTGACGACATAACCGTCGCGCAGATCCGCGGCCAGCCGCTGCGCAATGCCGTCCCGGCTGCGGCCGCTGATCGCGGCCCGGGCCGCTACCTGTGTCATGAGGAGAACTCCGCCATCGCCGGCTTCCTGGGGGACAGTTCTGACTTCTGCAGCACCTCATCGACGAATACACCAGGCAGGTGAATGTCGTCCGGACCCAGTTCGCCGGGGCCGACGAGGTGCTCTACCTCCGCGAACGTGTGCCGTCCCGACATCGCCGCCAGCGGATTGAAGTTCCGTGCGGACAGCCGGAAGCGCAGGTTGCCCTTCCGGTCGCCTTGGTACGCCTTCACCAAGGCGAAGTCAGCGACGATACCGTACTCCAGGATATGCTCGCGGCCGCCGAACTCGCGGCGCTCCCGTTCCGGCATCCGGTCGGCGACCTGTCCGTCGGCCCGGTAGCCGAGCGGGAAGGTGCCGTCGGCGAGCATCGTGCCGGCCCCGGACGGGGTGAAGAAGGCGGGAATGCCCGCGCCGCCTGCCCGCAGCCGCTCCGCGAGCGTCCCCTGCGGGATCAGTTCCAGCTCCACCCGGCCAGCGAAGTACTCGTCGTAAAATTCCGGCAAGACCGGGAACGAGGCGGTCAGGCGGCGGATGCGGCGTTCGAGCAGCAGCCGGCCTATGCCGGTGAAGTCGCCGCCGACGTTGTTGACGATCACGTGCAGGTCGCGGCGGTCGAGGTCACACAGGGCGTCGAGGAGCGTGTCCGGCCGACCTGAGCTGCCGAATCCGCCGACGGCCAGGGTGACGCCCGAGGGGATCGCCGCGACCGCGGCCGTCACGTCGGATCGGAACTTATCGATCACGCCGAGTCCTTCCTCTAGACGAGCCGCCGGTCCCGGCCGGGCCCGCGACCTAGTGCGGACGTCGCGGAAATTAGCACGCCGAGCAGTTCCGGGGGAACATGCCCTTCCGCGTCACAGAAGCCGGTGCCCCCGCGCGGCAGGAACAATCGTGCGTCGCGGCCAAGCTTGTCTTCCGCGAAGTGAAAAGGGGTGTGGCGCGGCCACTCAGGCTGGCTTCATCGTGGACTCGCCACGGGCGATCTGACGTCCGCACCCAGCCGGTGCGTGCGCTACCCGCAACAGCCGGGGAAGAGGGGTTCATAAATGAGCATGACCACCCGGGCCGCGGTCTGCCGCGCGCCGGGCCAGCCCTGGGAGATCATCGAGCTCGAGCTGGACGAGCCGAAGGCCAACGAGATCAGGATCAAGTTCCACGCGGCCGGGCTGTGCCACTCCGACGACCACATCCAGAAGGGCGATGCGCCGATGCGCATGCCGGTGGTCGGCGGCCACGAGGGCGCGGGAGTGGTCGACGCGATCGGGGCGGGCGTGACCAGGGTCGCCGTCGGCGATCACGTGACCTGCTCGTTCATCCCCGCCTGCGGCTCGTGCCGGTACTGCTCGACGGGACGGCAGAACCTATGCGATGCGGGCAAGAACGCGGGCACCGGCATGTTCCCCGACGGCACGTTCCGCTTCCACGCCGATGGCGAGGACTTCGGCGGGCTGTGCGTGCTCGGCACGTTCTCGCAGTACGCCGTGGTATCGGAGTTCTCCGTCATCCGGATCCCAGAGGACATACCGTTCGACGTCGCCGCGCTGGTGGCCTGCGGCGTGCCCACCGGCTGGGGGTCGGCGGTGCGCGCCGGCGGCGTGCGGGCCGGCCAGACCGTGGTGATCTACGGTGCCGGCGGCGTCGGCAGCAACGCGGTGCAGGGCGCCAGCCTGGCCGGCGCGAAGAACGTGATCGTGGTGGACCCGGTCGAGTTCAAGCGGGAGATGGCTGGGGTGTTCGGCGCCACCCATACGTTCGCCACCGCCAAGGAGGCGCATGAGTTCGTCGTCGAGACCACCTGGGGAGAACTGGCCGACCACGCCATCATCACCGTCGGGATCCTGCACGACCAGGTCATCCACGACGCCATCCAGGTCGTCGGCAAGAGCGGCCAGGTCACGATCACCGCGGTGGGGAACGGCTGGATCGACGAGAACCCCGGCATGCTGATCGGCTACCAGCGCCGGATACGGGGCTCCATTTACGGCGGCTGCAGCCCGCTGTTCGATGTCCCGCTCCTGATCGGTCTCTACCAGGCCGGCGACCTCAAGCTGGACGAACTAATCACCCGCCGGTACGCGCTCGAGGAAGTCAACCAGGGCTACCAGGACATGCTGGACGGCAAGAACATCCGCGGCGTCATCATCCACGAGCACTAGCGCCCACGCGCACCGAGGAGGAAGGAACAGGACTCGATGAGGATCACCACCCGCGCCGCTATCGCCCGCGGCCCGCACATCGGCTGGGAGCTGGTGGACCTGCAGCTCGACGACCCGAAGGCACACGAGATCCGGGTCCGGCTGCACGCGTCCGGGCTGTGCCACTCCGACGACCACATCACCTCGGGTGACGCCCGGGTACGGTTCCCGATGGTCGGCGGCCACGAGGGCGCCGGGATCGTCGAGTCGATCGGACCGGACGTGCGCCGGGTCAAGCCGGGTGACCGGATCATCTGCTCCTACATCCCCGCCTGCGGCGCCTGCCGTCCGTGCTCGACCGGCCATCAGAACATGTGCGTCAAGGGACTCAACGCGGGCAGCGGCATGTTCCTGGACGGTACCTTCCGGTTCCACCTGGGCGATGAGGATCTCGGCGGGTTCTGCTCGCTTGGCACCTTCTCCCAGTACGCCGTGGTGTCGGAATGGGCCTGCGTACCGGTCGCGGACGACATCCCGTGGGAGGTCGCATGCCTGGTCGGCTGCGGCGTCCCGACCGGCTGGGGCTCGGCCGTGCACGCGGCCGGAGTCCGGGCCGGGGACACCGTGGTCATCTTCGGCGCTGGCGGGGTCGGCAGCAATGCCGTGCAGGGCGCCAGGTACGCGGGCGCGAAGAACGTGATCGTCGTGGACCCAGTCGAGTTCAAGCGCGACATGGCCAAGTTCTTCGGCGCGACGCACGCCTTCGCCACCGCGCAGGAGGCGCACGACTTCGTGGTTGAGACCACCCGGGGCCAGCTCGCCGATCACGTCATCTGCACGCCGGGCGTCGTCACCGAGGAGATAGTGAACGCGGCGGTGCTGATGACCGGCAAGGGTGGCAAGGTCACGATCACCGCGGTCGGGCACTTCGACGAGCGCGCCGTGCATGTGCACGCCGGCCTGCTGATCGGCTACATGCGCGAGATCAGAGGCGCGCTGTTCGGTGACAGCAACCCGCTCTATGACATCCCGATGCTGCTCGGCCTGTACCGGTCCGGCGACCTCAAGCTGGACGAGCTCGTGAGCCGCAAGTACCGGCTCGACCAGGTGAACGAGGCCTACCAGGACCTGACCGACGGGAAGAACATCCGGGGCGTCATCGTGCACGAGCACTAGCGGGGTTCCCGGAGCCTCCCCGAGGCGCCCGGCCACTGGTCCGACCCCGCCCTCGCGGTGAGGGGGCCGTAGCTAACGAACAGGAGAGCAGATGACTGACATGGTGCGCGCCGCGGTCCAAGCAGGCCCGGGGAAGATCGAGCTGCGCGAGTTCCCGCGGCCGCGGATCGGCCCGGACGATGGTCTGCTCCGGGTGGAGGCCAACGGCATCTGCGGCAGCGACGTCGAGACCTTCCGGGGCCATCTCGGCGGACCCAGGCCGGCCTTCATCCCCGGCCACGAGCCGCTCGGGATCATCGAGGAGATCGGCGAGCGCGCCGCCGAACGCTGGGATGTCCAGCCGGGCGACCGGGTTGCGGTCGAGGTGATCGTCCCGTGCCGGTCCTGCCAGGACTGCCTGACCGGCCGGTACCAGTTCTGCCGCCACCGCAAGTACGGCCACGGGGTGACCAGCGTGGACACCGAGCCGGCGTTGTGGGGCGGGCTGGCCGAGTACATGTACCTGTCGCCCACCTCGGTGCTGCACAAGATGGACAAGAGCCTGCCGGCCGAGCTGGCCGCGATGTACAACGCGCTGGGCGCAGGCGTGCGCTGGGCCTGCCACCTCGGTGAGGTGCAGCTAGGGGACACCGTGCTGGTACTCGGTGCGGGCCAGCGTGGCATTGCCTCCGTCGTGGCTGCGCGCGCCGCCGGGGCGAGGACGATCATCATCACCGGGCTGGCCGCCGACGCGCACAAGCTGGCGGTGGCGCGCGAGTTCGGCGCCGACCACACCATCGTGGTCGACGGTGACGGCGCCGAGAACACGGTGGAGCGGGTCCGCCAGATCACCAACGGCGCGATGGCCGACGTAGTGCTCGAGCTGACGCCCTTGGCCGCCGGGCCGGTCTCGGACGCGCTGCTGGCCGCCCGGCAGGGAGGCAGGGTGGTCCTGGCCGGGCTCAAGGGCCAGCGCGAGATACCGGTGCGGACCGACCTGATCATCAACCGCGCGCTCACGATCCGCGGCGCCTTCGGCGTGGACGCCAGGGGTATGGCGGACGCGATCGCGCTGATCGAGTCCCGCCGCTTCCCGCTGGAGAGGATGCATACCCACACGTTCGGCCTGGACGACGCGGCACTGGCCATCCAGACGCTCGGCGGCGACGTGCCGGGCGAGCACGCGATTCACGTATCCGTCCACCCCGCCCGCTAGCTCACGCCTGCCCAGGGGCGGGCCTTTCCCGGAGGTTCCCGTGCTCGTCGACGCCCATGCCCACCTGCTGCCACGCGACTACCCGCCCGGCGCGCCCGCATGCTTCCCGCAGATGGAGCCGGTCGAGGGGAGCACCGACCGATTCCTGGTCTTCGGCGCCATGCGGTTCCGGGCCAGGGATGTGTTCTTCGAGGCGGAGCGCCGGCTGGAAGCGCAAGACGCGGCCGGCGTCGACGCCGAGGTGCTCACGCCTATGCCGCCGCTGCTGCGCTACGACCTGCCGGCCGCCGACGGCCTGGCGCTGGCCAGGCACGTCAACGAGGCCACCGCGCAGCTGTGCTCCGCCGAGCCGAGCCGGCTGATCGGGCTTGGCATGGTGCCGCTGCAGGATCCGGACGCCGCCACGGCCGAGCTGGCCGCGATCGGTGACCTCGGGCTCGCTGGCGTGGAGATCGCCTCGAACGTGCTCGGTGTCTCGATCGGGGACGAGCGGTTCCTGCCGTTCTTCGCCGCGGCCAGCCGGTTGGGCCTGGCCGTCTTCGTGCACGCCATGCCGGCCGCGACCAGCCGGCTGCCGCCCAAGGCGATGGGCACTTACGTGGTGGGGCTTGAGGGCGCGATGGCGGCCGCGTCCCTCATCACCGGCGGCACGGCCGCGAAGTGCCCGGGGCTGCGGATCGCCTTCAGCCACGCGGCGGGCGGCTTCCCGCTGATGCTGCCGCGCGCGCAGTACTTCTGGAGCGGTAGCTGGAACGAAGAACCAAAGGTGCCCGAGCGGGCGATCATGCCGGACGACGGACCGGCGCCGATCGAGTTCGCCCGCCGGTTCTACTACGACTCCCTGGTCTTTGACCGCCGGGCGCTGCGCTTCCTGGTGGACTATCTCGGCCCGGACCGGCTGCTGGTCGGCTCGGACTTCCCGGCCATGCCGCGCGAGGACCCGGCCGGGCGGACACTTCGCTCGCTGGACCTGCCGCCGGATGTGCTGGAGGACATCACCTGGCACAATGCCTTCCGGTGGCTGGGCGTCAAGCCGGTGCGCTGAGGTCAGGCGGGCGCACCGATGCGCCCGGACATCGCGCCGGCGACCGGCGCGAATCCGGCACCCCGCTGCGGGGCGGTGGGCCTCGCGGGCCCGGCCAGCCCTTGGCCGGCCTGCCGTGGCCCGATCGCGTGCTGCTCAGACTGCGCGGCCAGCCTACGGGTGATCTCGGTGGAGGCGTCCGCGAGCATCCTCGCCAGGACCCGCGGCTTGGCTCGCGCGGACTCGACCACCACGCTTATCGCCGCGGCCAGTCCGCCGAACGGGTCATGGACGGGCACCGCCACCACGAGATCCGGCAGCGTGATCTGTCCCACCGAGACGGCGTACCCGGACTGCCTGACCTGGGCGAGCTTCCGGCGCAGCTGGGCCGGGTCGGTGATGGTTAGCGGCGTGTATCGCTCCAGCGGGCGCTGGAGCGCCTCCTCCTGGAACTCCCGGTCGGCGAACGCGAGCAGCACCAGGCCGGTGCCGGTGGCATGCATGGGCCAGCGGTCACCGGCCTTGCCGCTGGTCGGGTGGGTGGCGCATGCGCGGATCACCTCTACGTATACGACTTGCATGCCGTCGCGCACCGCGAGGTGCACGTTGCCGCGGGTGCGATGGTGCAGCTCGTCCAGGCAGGGGAACGCCGCCTCCCGCAGGTCAAGCCCGCGCGGTGCGAGCGCCGCCAGTTCGAGCAGCCGCACGCCGATGGAGTAGCGACCGTTTTGGTCCCGCTCCAGCGCGCCCCAGCTCAGCAGCTCGTGAACCAGCCGATGAGTTGTGGACAGGCTCAGCTCCGAACGCCGTGAGATCTCGCTCAGCGAGAGCGCGCGGCTCCTCGGCCCGAAGGCGTCGAGCACCGCCAGCAGCCGCCCGGCGGCATTCTTGCGAGTTGCCTGCGCGCTCGCCTCCGCTGCGGAATCGAGTAGTTCCGGCATGCTTACCTTCGCCCTTGCCGCCATCACCGAAGCCATGACATTGTCAACGCTTTGAAGCCAGCTGATGACTGGAGGTCAGTTAATACGCCTGAAATCATGCTGGCACTTCGGACCCGGTTCCGCAAGAACTAAGTGATTTGAAGCAAAGCTCGCCCAACTGCCAGGTGAATCCGGGGTGCACGAGGAAGGTGAACGAGGAGGCCGCAGCCTGGAGCCTCGGACACGGCTTGGCCACAGACTGGCCACAGATCGCCACCGGATCGAGTGGGCCGGCATCTCCCTTTCATCCCACGGAAGCACTGTGGACGGGCACCTGACAGGTCGCGGAAGCTAAGCGCGTCACCAGGTGAGGCAATCTCACCGCACCGAGGTCTGCCGACCGCGCCGGCCAAGATCCGGGCGGCGCGGCCTAGCGCAGCCGCCTGTCCATAGCGGGAGCATCTCAATAGGTGGGAGCATCGATGTGAGACCCAAGACGTTTGTGAGACGCGATATCAGGCGGTCGGCCGTGCGGGTGGCGTCCGTCTGCCTTGGGGCGGTCGTGGCGGTCGGCCTGGCCGCGTGCGGATCGTCGAGCACGAGCACGAGCACGAGTACGAGCTCAGCGAGCACGAACGCGACGCCGAAGCACGGCGGATCGCTCACCGTGCTTGAGGGCGCCAGCTTCGCCGGATCCTGGCCGGGCCTCGACCCCGCCACCGATACCGACGGCGCGGCCAACCAGAGCTACATGAATGCCATCTACGGGGACCTGTTCGAGCTGGGCACCGGCGGGAAGCTGATCCCCGACCTGGCCACCGGATACTCGTACGCCAACGGCGGTAAGACGGTGAACCTCACCGTCCGCCAGGGCGTGACGTTCTCCGACGGAACGCCGTTCAACGCGGCCGCCGTCGTGTTCAACTGGAAGCGCGACCTCGCCGGCACGTGCACCTGCAAGCCCGTCTTCCTCAGTGCGCCGGTCATCAAGCAGACCGGACCGTACAGCCTGTCGCTCACGCTGAGCTATGTCGATGCGCCGTTCATCAACAGCCTGCAGGCCGCCATCTTCAACTGGATCGCCTCACCGACGGCCCTCCAGAAGATGGGTGAGAAGGCGTTCGCGCTCACGCCGGTCGGTGCCGGGCCGTTCACGGTCGTCAGCGACACGCCGGGCTCGCAGCTGGTGCTCAAGAAGAACCCGCACTACTGGGAGCAGGGCAAGCCCTACCTCGACAACCTGACCTTCAAGACCGTCGCGGCCGACGAGCCGGCGTACGAGGCGATGCTGGCGGGCTCCGCTCAGGCCTATGAGGGCATGTCGACGCCGCAGCTCGTCAATACGTTCAAGTCGCATTTCCAGGTCACCGCCGAGCCGTCGACGTCGCCGTACGACATCCAGCTGAACACCAAGGCCGCGCCGTTCAATAACATCCAGGCCAGGCAGGCGATCTACTACGCCACCAACGCGGCCCAGATAGACAAGGCGCTGTTCCAGAACACCTATCCGGTGACCGAGTCGTTCACCGCCCAGGCCGGGCTCTTCTACGAGCCGACGGTGCCCGGCTACATCGGCTACAACCTGGCGAAGGCCCAGGCGCTGGTCAAGGCGGTGGGCGGCATCAACATCACGCTCGATACCATCACCAGCCCGGTGGCCGAGTCGCTGGACGAGGCGCTGCAGACGCAATGGCAGGCGGCCGGGATGAAGGTCACCCTGCACACCTACGACCTGACCGGCCTGATCGCCGTCTTCCAGTCGCACAAGTGGCAGTCCTTCCTGCAGACGGCGGGGGCGTACGACCCGGGCACCGGCGTCGGCGTCTCCTTCCGGTTCGCGTCGACCTCTCCGTTCACGGGCGTCTTCGACAAGAACGTCGACAACATGATCAACGCCGCGGCGTCGACCGTCGACAGCACGCAGCGGGCGGCTGACTACGCCGCATTGAACGCCTACATCGCCAAGGAGGCGTACGGGCCGTTCCTCTTCCCGATCGCCGGCTACAGCATCGCCGACCATGGTGTCGGCGGACCGGGGCTGACCACGGCGATCCCGTCCGTCGTGGTGCTGCCGGGAATCCTGTGGCAGGACGTCTACAACAACAACGGGTGATAATGCGCGGATTGCCATCACGATGAACACCTCGGTCACCGTAGGGCAGCCAGGGAGTTCCAGCGGCGAGCCGAGCCGGCAGGCAGGTGGTGCGCCACTGCACCACCGCCTGGCCGGCTCGCCGGCTCTGCGCGTGGTCGGCCGGCGGCTGCTCATCGCCACACCTGTCCTGTGGGGCGTGACGTTCCTGACCTTCGTGGTCCTGAACGCCCTGCCCGGCGACGCCGCCTCGGCCCTGCTCGGGGCGAACGCCACCCCGCAGGAGGTTCGGGCCCTGTCCATCAAGCTGCACCTCAACGAGCCGTTCCTGGTGCGCTACGGGCACTGGCTCGGTGGCGTCCTCCACGGCGACCTCGGCACCTCCCTGTACTACAACCAGCCCGTCGCATCGATTCTCGCGCAGCGATTGCCGGTAACCATCGAACTGGTGGCGTACGCACTGGTCATCACCTTCGTGGTCTCGGTGCCGCTGGCCATCGTGTCCGCTCGCCGGCCCCGCGGCGTCACCGACCGGGCCAGCATGGCCCTGTCCATGGGCAGCCTCTCCATCGCGCCGTACGTGCTGGCCCTGCTGCTCATCCTGGTCTTCGCCGTGGACCTGCGCTGGCTCCCCGCGCTCGCGGCGGGAACAGGAGGGGACATCAGGGACCTGACCCTGCCGGCGATCACCCTCGCCGTCCCGCTGATCGGCTTCTACACCAGGTTCCTGCGCGCCGACCTGCTCGAGCAGATGCAGTCCGAGGACTACACCGTGACCGCACTGGCCAAGGGCCTCAGCCGCGGGCAGGTGCTGACCCGGCACGCGCTGCGGAATTCCGCCATCGGGCTGGTCACCGTCATCGGGCTCAACCTCGCCACCCTCATCGGGGCGACGGTGATCGTGGAACAGATCTTCGGGTTGTCCGGCATCGGATCCGAGCTACTCAAGTCAATCAACAACCGGGACGTGCCCCTCGTCGAGGGCATCGTGCTGGTCTTCGCCACCATCGTCGTCCTCGCCAACCTCGCCGCCGACCTGCTCTACGACGTGCTCGACCCAAGGATCCGTCATGGCCGTTCCCCTAGCTGACGCACTGTCCCCGGCGCCGCCGGCCGGCGACATCGCGGCCGGCGGCCGGCTGTCCCAGACGGGCAAGCTGGTGCGCTCGCTCGAGGTCGCCATCCCTGCCTTCGTGCTGGCCCTGCTGCTGTTCTTCTGCTTCATCTGGCCGCTCGTCTATCCGGTGCCCAAACCGGTCGGCGGGTCCATCCTGAACAGCAGCCTGCCGATGTGGTCACCCGGCCATATCTTCGGTACCGACCCGGTCGGCAACGACATCATGTCCCGGATCCTGTACGGCGGCCGGGTGTCGTTCGAGGTCGCCGCCGCCGTCCAGGTCATCGGCCTGGTCGTCGGAGGGCTCTTGGGCCTGATCGCCGGCTACAGCGGCGGGGCGCTGGAGTCGGTGCTGATGCGGGTGCTTGACGTGTTCATCGCCTTTCCCTCGCTGGTGCTCGCCCTGGCCATTGTCGACAGCCTCGGTCAAAGTGAGCTGAACGTCATCTTGGCGCTGTCAGTCTTCAGCATCCCGGCCTTCGGGCGGATCACCAGAGCGGCGACACTGCGGCTGCGGGACCAGCCCTTCGTCGTCGCGGCCCGGCTGTCCAGCGTGAAGACCTGGCGGATCCTGCTCGGCCACATCGTGCCGAATGTGATGCCGCAACTGCTGACCTTCAGCCTGCTCGGCGCGGGCGTCGTGGTCATCCTGGAGGGCGCGCTCGACTTCCTCGGCTACGGCATCCCGGATCCCGAGCCGAGCTGGGGCAAGATGATCGCGGCCGGGCAGACGATGCTGTCGGTCACCCCGAGCCTGGTCATCGTGCCGAGCATCTTCCTGTTCGTGACGGTCGTATGCCTGAACATGCTCGGCGACGGCCTCCGGGCCCTGTGGGGAGTGCGCTGATGGCCGGATCACTCGGGCCACGGGTCGCTTCGGGCGCGGGACGCGCCGGACCCGGATCCCAGCCGGGCACGGCCCCCGCCGGACCCGGGTCCCAGCCGGGCACGGCCCTGCTCGACGTATCCGACCTGCGCGTGCAGTTCCGTTCTCGCGGCCGCGTCGTCAACGCCGTACAGGGCCTCAGCTTCACCGTCGAGCCGGGCCGGACGCTGGCGATCATCGGCGAGTCCGGTTCGGGCAAGCCCGTCAGCGCTTACGCCGTGCTGGGCCTGCTGCCGCGGACCGCTCAGGTGTCCGGCTCGATCCGGTTCGACGGCGTCGAACTCGTCGGCTGCAGAGAAAAGGACCTGCGGGACCACCGCGGCAGGAACGCGGCGATGGTCTTCCAGGACCCGGAACGGTCCCTGAACCCGACGATGCGGATCGGCACGCAGATCACCGAGGCGATCCGGTGTCACCTCCCGCTCGACCGGGCCGAGGCGCACGAGCGAGCCGTCGATTTGCTGCGGATGGTGCGCCTGCCCACCCCGGAACGGCGCTTCTACGAGTATCCGCACCAGCTGTCTGGCGGCATGCGCCAGCGTGTTGTCATCGCGATCGCGCTGGCCTGCGAGCCTCGGCTGCTGATCGCCGATGAGGCCACGACCGCCCTCGACGTCACCACGCAGGCGCAGATCATGGACCTGCTGCTCGGCCTGCAGCAGGAGCTCGGCACGGCGCTGGTGATGATCAGCCATGACCTCGCCCTGGCCGCCTCCTACGCCGAGGAAGTGCTGGTCATGTACGCCGGCCGGGTGGTCGAACGGGCCGCGGCGACCGACCTGTTCTCTCATGTCCGGATGCCGTACACGCGCGCCTTGCTGAATGCCATCCCGCGGGTCGAGCTGGAACCGCATGTGCTGCTCCCGGTGATCGGCGGGCGGCCGCCGGACCTGTCCACGATCGGGCCCGGATGTTCCTTCGCGCCGCGCTGTCCCGACGCACAGCAGGATTGCCAGCTCCAGAGCCCGCCGCTAGAGCAGCACGAGTCGGGCCATTGGTGGGCGTGCTGGCATCCGTGCGGAAAGGAAGACGTCCAGTGACAGCGACACCAGCTGGAGCCGACGCCTCTGGGGCTGACGCCTCTGGGGCTGACGCCTCTGGGGCTGACACCACTGGGGCTGACACCACTGGGGCTGACACCACTGGGGCTGACACCACTGGGGCTGACACCACTGGGGCTGACACCACTGGGGCTGACACCACTGGCGCCGATACCGCTGGGGCTGACACCACCACTGGGACGGCCGGTAGCCACGCTCTGCTCGAAGTCCGCCACCTGGTCCAGGAGTTTGTCCTCCGCGATTACGGCGGAGCGAAAGGCGGGGTCCTGCAAGCCGTGTCCGACGTGTCCTTCGACCTGCATGCGGGCGAGACGCTCGGGATCGTGGGCGAGACCGGGTCAGGGAAGTCGACGCTGGCCCGCTCGATCATCCAGGCCCCGCCGCCGAAGCACGGCCAGGTGATCTTCGAGGGCCAGGATCTGGCCCGCCTGCCGAACCGGGCCATGAAGTCGGTCCGTCGTGACATGCAGATGGTCTTCCAGGATCCGTTCAGGTCCCTCGACCCGAAATGGACGGTATCCCGGATCGTCACGGAGCCACTCATCGCCTACGGGATCGGCTCCCGCGCCGAGCGCCGCGAGCGCGTCCGCTCGATGCTCGACCGGGTGGGACTCGACCCCGCTAGCTACGGCAGGCGGCATCCTCGGGAGCTGTCCGGCGGGCGGGCCCAGCGGGTGGCGATCGCCCGGGCCCTGGTGCTGGAGCCCAAGCTGATCCTGTGCGACGAGCCGGTCTCGTCGCTGGACGTCCTGGTGCAGGCACAGGTACTGAACCTGTTCGAGCGGCTGCGCGCCGACCTGGGCCTGTCCTACCTGTTCATCGCCCACGACCTGGCGCTGGTCAAGCAGGTCAGCGACCGGGTCGCGGTCATGTACCTCGGCAAGCTATGCGAGATCGGCCCGGTGCGGGAGATCTACCGCGAGCCGCTGCATCCCTACACGCTGGCGCTGCTGAACTCCATCCCCAGCCCGGACCCGTCAGCGGCCAAGCGGGACAGCGGCAGCGTGATCAGCGGAGAACTGCCGTCGCCGCTCGATCCGCCAAGTGGCTGCCGGTTCCGCACCCGCTGCCCGCGGGCGGAGGAACGCTGCGCGGCCGAGGCGCCGCCACTGCGAGCTCTGGCTGACCGGCGCCTGGTGGCTTGCCACTTCCCGTTGTCCCAGGTGACCGCCAGCAAAGCCACCGCCAGTAAAGCCACCGCCAGTAAAGCCACCGCTGGCCAGGCGACCACTGGTGACGGCGGGAGGTAACCGACAATGATCACACTAGTGTTGATGATCTGTCAGGAGGAGAGAAGGTCCCCATGCCGGATACGCAGAGTACGGATCCTCAGCCAGCCGCGACCGCAGCACCGGCCGCCGGGCGGCCGCCGTTCCGCGCAGACCACGTCGGCAGCCTGCTCCGCCCGCCCGATCTGCTCCGGGCCCGCGACGACGCCGCCGCCGGGCGGATCAGCGGCGAGGAGCTGCGGGCCGCCGAGG
>Ga0210383_10003428_pt1 | contig 14187 bp, 7 predicted proteins | sample IncBWC14OmetaG_FD_160072 | JGI IMG/M metagenome (GOLD analysis project Ga0210383, IMG submission 160072) | Forest soil microbial communities from Barre Woods Harvard Forest LTER site, Petersham, Massachusetts, United States - Inc-BW-C-14-O ...
TAACGTCATTGTCTTCGGCATCTTCTGGCAGGGCGCGCCATTTGAGATTCTGAAGGCTCGGCAGAAACGACACTTCCTCCTTGCGGTATCGCTGCCCATCTTGAACGAATACCGTCGAGTCTTGGATGAGATGACCAGAAAACGTCCGTCCCTTGTGCTCGGCTCGATTCTCGAGCTCATCGAGCTTCACTCCGAAATGATCGAACCCGTTTCGTTCTCAAGAAGAGTTTGCAGTGATCCCGACGATGAAAAATTCCTGGAGGCGGCGCTCGCCGCTGATGCCGACTATGTCGTGAGCGGTGATGCGGCCCTTCTGAGTCTCAAGAATCACCACGGGATCCGGATCGTCAGGCCGGCACAGTTTCTCAAGATACTGCCCCTCTAGCCTTCAAAGCGATCTCCGGACTGTCGAGGTGAAGCCCCTGTTTTACCCGGTGGACTTCTGCCCCAGAGGCAGGTTCGGCGCTCGAAGGCGTGGCAGGCGCGGGCAAGACTTCGTCTCTCGCAGCGATCCGCGAAGCCGCCGAGCGAGAGAACTACATTGTTAGGGGGTTAGGTTAGCGCCCACGTCTCGCGCAGCACAGAAATTAGAAGAAAGTGGAATCAGATCGAGTACGTTGCAACGGCATCTTGCCCAAACCCATAAAGGACACGATGAACGGAAACAGCTTTACATCCTGGACGAATCGAGCCTGGCGAGCACCAGACAAATGATCCCGGCGCTCAAAGAAGTTGTAGAAAAGCTCTCGCGAGGGCAAGTCATAGAGGCGATGGAGAAACTCGATGCCGGCGGCCGCGTGCATGAGATTGCGCCGTGATTTCAGCGGTGTGCGAAACACGCTCCATGTCTTGAATCGTGACTCGGCATGATCGAACGGGCACGACGGCAAAATATCATATTCGCGATCGCCAGAAAGCTGATCTAAGTCCCACCCTCGTTGGCTACTTGTTACTTGATATTTACAAATATTTAAGTACTGAAGCGTGGAATTCACTTGACAGCCACTTGCAGCGGGCGTACAAGGCTCGCACTCGTTCTGTGGAGGTCCCCATGCGAAGCTCTCTCTCTGCACTCCTGTTTGCTTTTGTACTCGCAGCTCTTTCCGCAACCGCCCAACAGAGTTCTTCGCCCCCTGCCCAAGCAGCACCTCAGCGCGACCCGCAAGCTATCGCTCTGCTGCAGCAGACGATTGCTACCATGGCGACAACCGCTCCGACCGATTCGTCTGCCTCCGGCAGCGTCACGGTGGTCGAAGGCTCGACGACACTGAATGGCTCAATCCAAATACTCACGTCGGGAACAACTCAGACTGCCGAAACACTCACTCTGCCTGACGGTCAGAGGGCGGTGGTTTACTCGAACGGGGATGCGAAAGAAGTCACCGGAAGTCAGTCTGTTAATCCGCCCCTGCAACTTATCGTGACTGACCAATGTCCCGATTTCCCGCTGCCTCTCGTTCTATCCGCTCTGAACAATTCCGATGAGTCTTTCCAGTATGTCGGCACGGAAACGCTCAACGGGGGACCCGCACAACATGTCCGCGTGTGGAACACGTTTGCGTCAAAGCCTCCGTTACAGGGATTGGCCTCATTCTCCACCACGGATTTTTGGCTCGACCCGTCATCGGGCCTGCCTCTCAAGATTGCCTATTCCCGCCGTGCGGGAGGGGGCGCCGTTCCCGCGATCCCGGTCGCGGTCTCCTTTTCAAATTACACCAACGTGAACGGTGTGCTCTACCCGTTCCAAATCAACAAGTCCTTCAACGGCACGCCGTGGCAGACAATCACGATTCAGAGTGTGTCCTTCAACACCGGTTTGACGGCAGCACAATTTCAGGTCGAGTAAGGAGGGAAGACTATGAGGCGCTATTTGATCTCCGTTCTTGTAGCTATTCTCTTACCCGCCTGCGGTTTGGCTCAGACAGGTCTTCCTCCATTTGGCTCTCTCGATCGCACAAGCTCGGACGTGAGGAATAACGAAGACTTGAACGTCTTATTCACAATTCCGATCGTCTCAAGCCCTGGACGTGGTCTAAATCTTGATTTTAGCCTGGTCTACAACTCCTCGATTTGGGTGAACGGCGGCACCTATTGGGCGCCCGGATCCAACGGCTGGGGCTGGACAACCAGCTATGGCACGGGCAACGTCACATTTAAGTACTCTACGAGTCAGACACTCTGTAACCGCATCGAAGGCGAGTATACGTACACAACCACTTATCAAAATTACGCGTACATCGACCCCTACGGCACAGGTCATCCATTCAACCTCTATTGGCAGCTGGTCGACAACACGTGTACCGGGAGCGACGTTGCATCGGGCACCTTTACCAGCTATGCGACCGACGGCAGCGGCTACTACGCCACCATAAGTTCGTCCAATCCCAACCCCCCAGCGATTTATACCCCAAATGGCGTTCTAGTCTACACTTCACCTTCACGTCTCACCGATCCCAACGGCAACTACACCACCTCCACAACCTCGGGCTCCGAAACCGACTGGACCGATACCGCCGGACGCGTGGCCTTGAAGACCATCACCGGGACCTCGACGATTCAATATGAAGCTCTGAACCCTTCTGGCACCTACGAAACCACCACGCTAAATTTGGAGAATCTCAACGTCAAAACGAACTTCGCCTGCTCCGGCGTCATTGAATACACTGGCACCGCCAGCGTGCCTCAATCGCTCGTCCTCCCCAATGGCCAGACCTACTCGTTTACATACGAGCCGTCTCCCGGAAACAGCGGCTACTATACAGGCCGCCTGCAACGAATGACTTTGCCGACCGGCGGATACTATGAATACGACTACCCCGGAGCGAATGACAGCGTCAACTGCGCGGACGGAACCACACTCAGCATGAATCGCGTGGTCAACGATGGGACAAATACGGCCACCTGGAACTATGTCCGCAACCTCTCGAATCTGAATACAACGATAACCACTCCAAAGCTTGCCGACACACTCCAAGCCAACGATATGGTCGTGACCTTCAACAGCTCTGCCCAGGAGATCTCGCGTAAAATCTATGCCAACTCTCCAGGCACAGGCACGCCCCTCCGTACCATCAACACCACATGGGCCAGCAATGGCACCCCTGCTTCGCAGGTGACGATTCTGGATGATGGCACAACGCAATCAGAGGTCGCGACGAACTATAACTCAAACGGCTTGCTCAGCGCTGTCTCCGAATACAATTTGGGTTCAGGTGCCCACGGCAACCTCTTCCGTACTACGACATACACCTACCAAACCTCTACAAACTACACGAATCTGAATCTCATTAATCTCGTCACCTCGAAGCAGATCCAGGACGGCAGCGGCACGGTCCAGTACCTTCAGAACATCACCTACGACGGCGTCGCCATCACTACCGCAAACTGCGAAACAGGCGCGCCGCAACACAACGATTCGGGCTACCCTTGCAGCTTCAACTATCGCGGAAACCCGACCTCGATAACCACCTATCTCGCGCCCGCCACACAGGGCAGTCCGATTACGAAGAACTTCACGTACGATTGGTTCGGGAACCTGATCACCGCGCAACTGAATTGCTGCCAGAACAAGACCTGGGCGTACTCCTCGGCGACGCAATACTCCAAGCCCGACTCCGTCACCAGCGGCACCTCCCCGTCCCTAAAAACCACCTACGCCTATTATCTTCCCACCGGCCAAGTGAATACCTCCACAGACCCGAACGGCCTGGTAACCGCCTTTTCGTACGATTACCTTCGCCGCCCCACGCAGGTTTCTCAAACGAGCGGTCCGGTCGTAACCATGTCCTACGACGACGTGCATTTCACTTCAACCGCGACCGCTTCCATTGATTCCTCAAAGTCAGTGCAGCAGATTACCGCGTTGGACGCCCTGGGCCGCTCCTATCTCTCGACGACCGAGGACGCCAGCAACAATGTCTATTCGAACGTTACGATGAAGTACGACCTTGCCGGACGCGCCTACCAGACCAGCAATCCATACACCGGAACCCCCTCCTACTGGACAACTACGGCTTTCGACGTCTTGGGTCGGCCAACGAGCATGACCCAGCAGGATGCCTCAGTTACGACGATCACTTATGCGACCAACACCACCACTGCTAAAGATCCCGTAGGCAATCAGCGGGAGTCCGTGGTCGATGGCGTCGGCCGCCTGTCGGGCGTTTACGAACCCGATCCCACCAATAACAACAGCCTGACGCTTCTAACCTCTTACACATACAACGTTTTCGACGAACTAACTCAGATCGCTCAAGGCTCCTCCCAAACCCGCACCTATGCCTACGACGCCCTCGGCCGCTTGTTCACTGCCACCACACCGGAGGCTGGCACGGTCTGCTTCGGAACCGTTTCGTCTGGCTCCTGTCAGCAGAATACTGGTTACGACCAATTCGACAACCTTCTTTACCGCACCGACGCACGTGGCGTCGTCACCAACTACATTTACGATTCTCTGAATCGCCTCCTCGGAGTCACTTACCCGACCGTCCCCAGCGGCGTTTCCCCAATGCCCAATGTCTGCAGGACAACCGGATCGTCCTCCAACAACGCCAACGTCTGCCTCACATACGGAACCTCGCCTTCCAGCTATAACAATGGTCTGCTCGTAACCATGACCGATGGAGTGGGCTCAGAGGCCTACACCTACAACGCTCTTGAGCAATTGACGCAACTCCAAAAAGTCATAAGTGGCTCGACCTACACCACCAACTACGCCTACAACCTTGCAAGCCAACTGATACAAATCACTTATCCATCCGGCCGCGTCGTCCAGCAGAGCGTCGACGCCATCGGCCGCCTCTGCGAAATTGCCCCCTCAACCACAGGCTGCGGCACAGCCGCCAGCCCCTATGCCACTGGCTACGGTTACGGGACCGCAAGCCAAGTAACCGGTTTCAAGTACGGAAACGGCGTTTACGCCTCTTTTGGCTTCTCCCCCGATCGTCTCCAGTTGACCTGCCTCGACTACTCGACAACCAATAGAAGCGGCAGCTGCACCCACGATGGAACTACAAAATTCGGTCTCTCCTACTCTTATCCTTCAAGCCCAGGCAACAATGGCCTTTTTTCCGGCATCACCGACAGCGTGGACTCAGGCCGCAGCGCAACGTATGCTTACGACTCGCTCTATCGTCTTGTCACAGCTACAACACCCGGCTCGGCAAACTATCCTGCTTGGGGCCTTCAGGAAGCGTATGACCGCTATGGGAATCGCAACACCCAAAGCGTCCTTTCAGGATGCACCGGCATCACTTGCCCTACGTTTTCTGGAACCGCCTCTACCACTACCAATCGGCTCCCGTCGCCGTATACTTACGATGCCAGCGGCAATATGACCAACGACGGCTCCAACACGCTCGTCTACGACGGCGAAAACCGCGTCGTCAGCGCCACGAATGGCAGCAGTTCCGGAACCTACACCTACGACGGCAACGGCCTTCGCGTGCAGAAAGTTTCCGGTGGTACCACGGCCGTCTACATCTACTCAGGCTCCAAACCCATTGCCGAGTACTGGAACGGCGTAGCGGTGAACTCGCCCTCGCGCGAAAGCATTTACGCAGGCGGACAATTGATCGCCACGTTCGGGGCAGTTGGCGGCAGCATGGCTACCACTTACCGTCACCAGGACCATCTCTCCATCCGCATCAGTACCGACGGAACCTCGGGCAGTCCCACGTACGGACAAGTAGTCGGTACGCAAGGTAACTTTCCTTTCGGCGAGACATGGTATTCCAGCAATCTCGTATCGAAATACGAGTTCACCACCTACGAGCGCGACCCCGAGTCAGGCAATGACTACGCTCTGGCTCGCTACAATGTCAGCCGCCTCGGCCGCTTCTCCTCCCCCGACCCCATCTCTGGCAGCACCTCAGACCCGCAGTCCCTCAATCGCTACTCCTACGTCCGCAACAAGCCCGTTATGCTGACCGATCCCTTCGGCCTGACTCCCTCATGCAACACTGCCAGGAACCCCGATACGAGTCGGCCGCAAGACTCCAAATCCGGTGTTGGTCCCTCAGCCTCAGATTCAGGCGGAGAAGCGGACCCCGATCCCCAACAAGGGTGGTCCGATTGCGACCAGATGCCCTGGTACGACTCCGGCGCCGGAGCAGGAAGCGTCTCCATAGATGGAGGAGAGGGTTTCGCCCCCGGGAGTGCTTGGGGGATCACAGGCTTTGGCACTGATGGAGCGCCGGTCGGCGGTGGCACGGTAGGAATCTGGACCCCCGGAGGCACCGTCACCTCCGGCGCTGGCACAGCCAGCTACCCTGGCTACTGGACTTTCATTTCCATCCCTGGGGACAACAGCGCTGGCGGTTCCGGCGGCGGACCCGACCCTCTAGCTCAAATCAAGCAGGGCGGTCTTGTTGCGAATCTACTGCTCTCAGATACAAACTGCGCGAAATTTCTGAAATCTATTCTGACGCAAGCCGGGTTCCTTCCTGACCTAGACAACTTCAGGACTATTCTTAATGGCGCGAACTACGTTCTCGAACCCGCGAACGCACCTCGTCTTTATACAGGTGTGGTTGCTCAGGTTCCGTACGCAACGAACACCGTCGAGGTGTTCCAGCCGGGCAGCCCGCAGCTTGGTCAGGTATTCCTGCACGAGACATTTCATAATAACGCGTTCAACATAACCGATGCAGGTTTAGCACAATTTACTACCGGCTCGCACGTTACTGCGGGGCCAAATGTGACAGACCGCCAGGCAGTCGTTGCGAACTCAAAAGCTGCGAGTCAAGCATTTCACGATAACTGTGATGTTACAAAGGTAAACCAGTGATCCCACGCGCGAGTTTCATACCGACGATCCTTCTCCTTGCCATGATTCTCCACACGTTATCCCGTGGGGGACCAAAACCGTGCGCTTGTGGCTTGGAACCCGGGGACGAGATTGACTACGACGGCCCGATATCCGATGACTTTTCGCCTGAGCCGAGAGTGGCTGCGATTTCGGATGAGTCTGGCAAAAAAACGATAAGAATTGAACTATCCATTCCTAACGCCCAGTCTTCAATACAAGATGTGTTCTTCCGCACATCGAATTTTGGGCGAACCTGGGTGAAGGAGAAAACCAAAATAACAAAGCTGCCGGAGTTTTCAGACACCATCGAGTATTACCATCCGCCCATGCGATACAAGCTTCCCCTAGCTGGCGGCAGCCTCCAAAGATCCCCTGATGACGGAAAGCACTGGAGCAGAGCTCTACTTCGATTAGGCAGTCCCCCCGCATCGGAGACATCCGAATACTCGATAGAGACAAATCATTCCTACCTGCGTCTTGAACTGGCAGCGATTCACCCTAGCAGCCCGACCATTCTGTATGGCTGTTTTAGCGCGGTCACAGAACTGGAGAAGTCAGCTACTCCCCCTCAAAGGGTGAGAAGCCTCGCCGGGGTTTACATGTCCAGAGACGGGGGAGATCACTGGTCGCTCTTTTCGAATGATTTCCGCCGTAGGTCGTTTGAGGAACCTTGCCTGCTCGGAATTAATCCTTACAATCCAAACATCATGCTTCTCCATGGACAATCGGGGTTAATCATTACTCGCGACGGAGGAAAGAATTGGACTCCAGCAGGAGAGCAGCTCCAACTCGAAGAGCCGGCGCATCTGCGAGGTTACAAGGAGGCGTTGGAGGGCCTGAAATCCAAGAGTATCCTTCCACAGAAGCCGTGGCCCTTCGACTGGACCTTCTTGGCGATCACAAACATAGTCTTCGAACCGCGTAGCGAAGACGTCATATATCTAGTAACGAACAAGGGTCTCTATTGTACCCGCGATAGCGGCCAGACCTGGTGCCTCTTGGTTACGGGTGACAAGACTTTATTTGGAGTCGGATCGGTGTTCATAGACGAGAGCAACCCTAGTCTGTTATTTGTTGGCTCCAAGGGTAAGATTTTGATTTCTAAGGATGGGGGATGCCACTTTGGGGTTTTCTTTGATTCAGCACATCTCCCCGCCGCACAGTGACACCCCTGGGTGGCCGCTCCGGAAACTCGGCCTGGCGGGTGTCCCGGATGACGGGCGGGCGCTTCTGACGAATTTCCAGGCGCTCGGAGGCAGACGCTTCCCTGGCCTGCTTCTCTATGGCAAACAGGGTACGCAACAAGGCCACGACCTCACGCGCGATTTCCGGTGCCGTTTTTTCGGCGTCGACAAACTTTCGTCTGGCATAATGACTCCAACAGCCCGCACGGGCGATGGCGTTGCCGGCCACTACGCCGTAGGCGTCAGCCAGCAAGACCTGCACGATTACCTTGACCACCATACCCTTGGCCTCGATCACCGCTCGATCTCGAATGGCCGGAATGGCCTTGCGGATCGCCAGGATGCGGCGCTCGATGAGTTCTTGATCCCGACAGTGGTGCTTGTGCAAGAACGTCCGCAGCTGTGCCGGCGGCACTTTTTGCAGTTCCTCCAGCGTTGGCCAACGCTCCAATAGCGCACACACCAGCTCCGTGTCCAGCCGCTCAAACCAATCCAGCATGTGCGGGAAGTAGATCTTCAAGTCGCCGGTCAAGCGATTGGTCTGCGCTGTCTTTTCATCCACCAGCTTGCGTCGCTCCTCCGCCAGGTTCTGTATCCTTCGTGTGGCTTCCGTGTCGGGCGACAAACGGCGCAGCTTGTCGCGATGCTGCAGCAACAGATCCAACAGCAGATCGGCATCACGGGGATCATCCTCGCTGCCCGAGGGATAAGGCGCTTTTCGCATACTGGCGGACATCGTCGACGGCACGGGGAACAAATGCAAGGGTTCATACTTGCTGAGCATGAACACCAGAGCGCCCCGCGATTGTTCCACCGCCACTGCGATGGGACCATCGCCGAAGCGTTGGCACAGCTGACTGACCCAGGCCTCCACGGCTTCCGGGGTATGCTCTAGTTCTTCGCTTTCCCGCTTCTCCGAGCCCGCGGATTGCAAGCACCACGCGTGCTTCTCATCCGCCCAATCGATACCGACGAAGGCAGCGAACTGCGGCTCCTGCTTGGATTCGACTTCTGACATTTCTGACATCGTGACTTCTCCTCCTTCTCTGAAGTATCAGAATTGCAGAGAGGCTGGCTTTGCTCGTGCGAATTTCTTATAGTTGAGCCTTGGTACTTCCAGACGTCATCTGAGTGTTCGTTCTGGAGCAAAGCGCGTCCCCCGCTGCTCGAGGCTCTACCAAAAAACATCGTGTGTTTGGAGCGGTTACTCGTAGCAGCGGGGACGCCTCCCTGCTGGCAGGCAATTCTATGGAGCCAGCAGAAAATTTCATCCGCAGCTTTCTCAAGATTTCCACAGCGGCGGCGCGCAGCAACAGCTGTGGAAAACTCTAAAAAATTTGTCGTTCTGGGCCACTATAAGGTCGGTCGGCACGCTCGGCGCGTCCCATTCGAGCGTAGTAAAAACGTAGTACAAATGCTGGAAAGTTCTGATAAATTGCACACAAAAAGCGAAAAATGAAAGAGAAAACGGCTTGCCTCGATTTGCTGCAACTTGCTGCTTTTTAGCGGGTTGCGTCGGCTCCGGCAAGATTTGGTAAGTTTGAATCCCCGCTTAGAAGGCAGACGCTCTATCCAACTGAGCTACGGGCGCATCCTTGGCTACTCTTCTCATTCTACTGCGCTTGCAACGCTAATTCGAGTTCGACTTCTTCCGAAATCCTTGGAGCACTTGGAGCAACTTCGATGCTTGGGACCGTGAAACCGACACGGACGCGCGCGGCTTCATAGAGACGACGGTCCAACTCGAACTCCATTCGGGAGTAGAGCTCGGACATCGTCTCGGGTTGGTGTCCCATCCAAAAGTTGCTGATGTCTTCCTGGCACCTTTCTCCTCTGAGCCATGTCTTTCGGAACCGACGAAAGGCATGGAATCCCATCCCCTTCTCGTCAATTCCCATAGCTTGTAGGCGGGGCGTCAGCCAACGCTGCTCAAGATTGTTGTGCAAATACGGCGTGCTGTTTCGGGTCTCGAACAACAAGCCACTCTTGCCGGTGATAAATCCTCGCAGGAACTCTGCGACTTCAGTAGACACTTCAATCTCTCGCGTACCGGCGTCGGTCTTCAGATACGGGACAATTCGCGGCGTATCTCGATCCACTTGTTGGGATACTACAATCGTTTGACCGTTGTTGACGAAATGCTTCGCCTCCAATGCCAATGCCTCGGAGATTCGCATTCCAGTAGCGGCGAGCAGAACGTAAAGTGCTTGCTCGTCGCCCGTGCTGCCGGACACAAGGATATTGACTGCGCCGGGCCGAAGCGCAGGGCGGCGTTGCCGCTTCGGATTGACAATCGGAAGGTCCATCACCGACCGGTCCCACTTCCGCCGATGGATGGGCTCTCCTGTTCTGCCGTCCTTGAGTGAGGCCACGATTTGTCCGATGTATTCAACGTACTTGTTCACCGTGCGAGCCGACAGCAACTTCTTCATGTTGTCGACCAGCGGCTTCACGGTGATGTTGTGTACATCACCCAACGGCAAGTCGCCAATCTCGGGGAGAATCCACTTGTTCAAAGCAGCTTGAATGCTTGATGCGTCCTTGATGGGCTCTCTGTCCCGAGTCTGGACCCAGTGAAGATACGTTTTTGCTTGTTGCCCAAAGGTTCTCTCACCGAGAACGACGCGGTTGAACCTCTCTTCCGAGTTCGCACCAGACTTCTCGACGATTTCGCGTGCCTTCCGAAGCACATCTGAGCATGGCGGCTTCGGCTTTCCGCTTTTGTTGAAAACGACCGGCGCGACCTTCTCGTTCATGTTGGTTCGTTTCTCTTGACCTTCGACATCCATACGCCATCGGACCCGATACCAATTTCCTGCGATGACGACGGTGCCATTCTGACCGTTTCGACGACTCATGGACTTTCGTCCCTTCCGTCGTCGCTTCGGCTGCACTTCGCCGATGATGCCAGATCGCCCGTCGAATTGGAATAAATTCGAGATGTTCAGTGCTCCTGGGCAGTTCGAGTCGGTTCGCTCAGCGCCTTGCTCTCCTTCGGTTTCTGGGTCCTTGTTGTGTCGAAGCAGCTTGGGCCTTCGTCACGTTGTGGCGTGCGTAATAATTCCTGGGCTGGAGCGACCGCCACGGTTCCCGTGGCAACGAAAGTGGGGTCGCTCCAGCCCATTCCGGGGGTTTGCCCGCGTCCAAACTGTATGTCGCGCCATGCGCAACCTCTATGCTCCCAATAACTTCGCGTCACTCCGGGGGTGACGCGAGCGGTCACGGGGAGGGTTACGTGTGTCTTTCACGCACCCGTCACTGCGGCGAAGGGTCTCTGCTACTGGTGAACGGTGTTCGTGGACCAGGAAGGTCCCGAAGAATACGGGCCGGTCGGGATTGAGTTGCGAGAATTCCAAACGTACCTCACGTTCCGTGATCGTCCCGCTGATCCATGCTTGATAGAGGTTTTCGAAGCGATCGCCATAGAAGCGCCGCCGCGCCTCCGTGAGGAATTCAAAGTCCTCTGTAACGGGCACGACATACTCGTGGCGCTCCCACTTCGTGCGAATCTGGAAGTAGCGGAGGATGTCGCCCGAGACGTCGGATTCGAGAGGTCTCTTTACCAGGGAACGGAAACGCTCTTCGGCCCTTTGAAAATAGGCGTCCTTCGCGGCGATATAGAGAAACCGGAAACTCTTGAGCTGCCGGAAGAGCCCCTGGTAAGCCCCGAGATGCGAAACGAAATGGGACGATGTTTCAAAGCCGGAATCCACATAGCTCAGGGTGACCACAGGGGGAGCATCTGAGAAAGGCGAAGAAAGAAACATGGGAAACTTGTCGACGAAATAGCGGAGGGTCGGCTTGCTTTCTGGGCCGCCCTCATAGACCTTGGCCGGCAGAGAGTCCTTGGGGACCCCCAGTTCATCACAAAAGAAACTGACCTTGTCCTGCTCCGTTTCGAAGTAGTTCAAATCCTGATTGGCCAGAATGAAGTCCAAAAGCACGAGGCGGGAACGCATGAAATCGAACGAGTGCCGTTTGCGGTTGCGGAGGTTGTCCTTGTCGATCTGTCGGTAGAGGGTGCGGGAAAACAGATGAAAGATGGAGCCCCTGCGCGTGTAATCCCGGATGTTATCGATCATCGAAAAACGCATTTTCTTGGACCGTGGCCGAACGGTCTCCTCGGGGTTCGGGGCCTGTGCCGCGGCGGAAGGGGGCCGAAGGGGTCAATCCAGGCGCTCTGACGCCCACAGACGGAGCATCTCGGACTAGCCGATCGACCGATAACGGCGGGCTCTGCGTTCGGTCGAGGACCTTGATCCGTCACGCTGAAGCGACCGCGCCGCTGGCGATACGCTCTTTGCCGATGGCAGTGTTTCAACCGGCCAGGCTCCGTGCGCTGATAGCGGTGGTTGGCCGCACGTCGTTGCTGGCACCGAGCTGCAGCTCGGCAGGATTCGCTGCAGTAGCGTTGGCCATGGTCGCAATGGCAGCAGATGAAAAAGAGAGAGCCACAGCCGGGGCCGCGACAAAAGCGTGGTCGGATAGGAGTTTTCGACGCGTCCCGTTTCGCTGTAGCGATTTTCAATTGCACCTGATCACGATACCTGAATCGTGGACAACCGGACGGCTAAGTTGCACACGAAAGACGGTGAAGGAGGAATGTGACTGCGGCACAGAAGATGACGGATGTTTCTTTATATATTTTCCGGTCAAAGTTCAAAAAACGCGGATTCAGATGATCGATGACAGGATCGTGGCGTGACCGCGCTTAAGGACTTTCTCGGCGAAAGAAGTAGGCCTTTTTCCGTACGCAGTGGCGGTGAAGTTGCGGAACTGTCCCAAGGTGAAGTACCCAGAGTGGACGGCAACGATATAGAGAAAACGGGCCTCCGATTCGGTGTAACCGAATTCCTTGATCCGCTCGATGTGGTCTGCGGGAAAGTTCATAGCGACAAGATCTCCGTCAATTCACGCTGATCCAGCACGCGCCGAAGTTTCGAAGCATCTTCTGCGTGGGCGTAGATGGAGAGCCCTGCGTGGACTCTTTCCGCCAGATTTCTTCCCCGGTAGTGACTGGTGGCGATTTCGAGGTCCACGCGCGCCTCTCGCCGTCGCGCGCTTCCTATTCGATCCGAATGTGGGGAACTGGAATCTTTCCTCGAACCACCTGAAGCCCATGCCGTCCGGCAACGAGATTTTTTTGCTCGGAAGAAGCCCTGCCAGGACCGAGCTTCGTGAGATCGTGGTAGAGGAGCTTCTTCATCTCGTAGTCGAGAACTACGCGGAGAGTTCTGCCTCCCTTCCCCTCGATCTTCTCTGAGGCCTTTTGATGGAGCCGGTAGAGGTCGGCTTCGCGGGTTCGAGGGGCCTGGTGAATCCGTGGTAGAGAACCTGACCTTTGCCGGCGCTCTGCGTATCGGTGAGGAAACGATGGCCCTTCTTGGTGGTGGCGCCAAGGCACATGGCGAAGAAGAAGAGCTTTCGCTCGGGTCCGAGGGTCGTCAGTGATAATGACCGATCCACTCTGTTGATTGTTGATTCGTGGTTGCCGCCATGTGCTTCTCCATGCAGAACGCCGGTGTTGCAGGTGCCGGGAAAAAGCCAAGACAGGAAGTTCACTGCCGCGATGGCCATTCCGGCGCCGAAAAGCACGCCGGCAGGCACGCGCTTCGAGCCACCTTCACCGAAGGCGAAGGTGAGCCCGGCCACGACAATCGCAACCAAGGACAGCCCCGTGCAATGGTGTTCGTAAACGCCTGTTGCAGGACGCTCATGGCGTTTTCCCAAAGGGATTGGCCACTCACCTGCGCAAATGCCGCTGATGCAAGATCAGAGACGGGTTTCTTTCGGAAGGCTTTCTTCATTGCCGGCGAGTTCCTTTCAGATGATGCGAGCCGGGCACCGCATCGGGATTCAAAGGCCATGGGGCAGCCCGGCGGCGGCTCGCCGCAACTTCAACTTTCGGCTCCCTACGCTCACCGTCCTGCTCAACCAAGTCCGGCGAGAGGTTGCCTGAACCACACGAGTACGCCCAATCGCCGGTGGCAGAATCGCGAAAGTTGTCAGAAAGTTCTGATCAGTCCTGGTGTCATTTTCCGTCACTGCTGGTCGGCGAGGAATCTAACGAAAGTTGCCCTCTAATAGTACTAATGGGCAAGAAACCGGCAAAACATTTCAAAGAAAAATGTTTCACGTTCTGACTGTTTTTTTTTCGCCTCGTTCGCCGTCTCTTGCTCGACCCCGTCCTCTGGG
>Ga0210383_10003429_pt1 | contig 14175 bp, 11 predicted proteins | sample IncBWC14OmetaG_FD_160072 | JGI IMG/M metagenome (GOLD analysis project Ga0210383, IMG submission 160072) | Forest soil microbial communities from Barre Woods Harvard Forest LTER site, Petersham, Massachusetts, United States - Inc-BW-C-14-O ...
CGCGCCGCGACTGTACAGCAGACCTTGCCGGAAGGAACTGAACTGTTGACGCTGCGTTTTCGCTCTGTGCCAACGTCTTTGGGGGAGTGGCTGCCTGCGCCCTCGGGTGCGCTGGTGGGCATCGCATCGAAGTGGCCAGAGTTTCTGAAACTCGCGCGCACCATGCTGAGCGCCGCGGGTTTTCATCCTGACAGCCTCGTGTTACGAGACGTCCGCACAGAGAACTGGCAGCGAGGCTTGAAACAGGCGGCCGCCGTGGTGTGCGATTCGGTTACGGCAAAAGAGCTGCCTGTGGGCTGCCGCGCAATTTCCTTCCCGCTGCTGGCCGAGTCTTCGATTGACGAGCTGCAGCGCTATGTGGAGTTCGTCAGCCAGCCGCTCGAATCGTTGTGACAGTCCAGAAAGTGTCCCAGAGTCCCCTTTGCAACCACTAGCCATTCTTTAGTCTGCACCTACGAAATCTTGCGGAGGTGCAGTATGAAGGAACTTCTCATGGCGCTATTGTTCGGATCGGTGGCGCTAGCCCAGGCCGGAAACCCGGAGACTCCCGATGCACCACAACCACAACCCTCGGTCATGGTGCAGCCCGAGATAAACCCGGTTGCTGGAACGGGAGCATCCGGCGAGGACAAGCTGATCAGTCAAGCTCGGCAATATCCGCGAGTTCCCCGCCGGCCGACGGGGTCTCGCCGTGGAAGTGCTTACTCGCCGGGATACCCCCCACCGCCGGCGCTTTCGCCAGTGGGAGCGCTGATCGGATTCGCTGTCGGCGCCGCGCTCGGAGCCAGCGGTCCAGGCGACGGAACGGTGAAGGGACATGTGGCTTTGGGGCTGCTTGGCGGCACTCTCGGCGCCCTCATCGGAGGAGCGATCGGCGCGGCGGCCAATCCGTTCATGCATGCCCGGAGGGTTTATCGGCCATCAGGCCCCGACGACGACGAGGAAGCCGCTCTCCGGTCAGATCCGAGGAAAGTTCATTCAGAGCGATCCGTCCCGGCGAAGGCTGCTTCCTCCAGCCAACCAAGCGCGGTCGAAGGGGCTGCACGGCTCTCTCCGTGGGCGCCTTCGAGTAGCCGGGCGATTCCCTTCTTTTTGCCGGCTGAGTAGTCGATTAAAGAGTCGCGATGGTATGTCGAGTTCGTTCGCCGGCCTCTCGAACGACTCTGACACTTTCGAAAGGATAAGGCCAAAGCCGTTTAGGGCGCGGGCTTGAGAACAACCGTGTTTCGTTCATCGCCAGCGATGATGCGGTAGAACTTTCGGAGGTCCTCAGCTTTACTGACTGGAACGCTCAGCTCCTTTACCTCGAAGGTACGGGTATAGTCGACAACGTTGCCGTTCACGACGGTCTTGGCGTGATAGCTGGCGAAGCCGAAGTCTGCGTCAACGGGGGGCGGGAGATCATCGACCACGTAGCCGGCGGGAACCGTGATTTCAAACGTATCCGTGTCGCGAGCCGGTCCTTCGAATTCGATGGGAAACTTCCGGGGTTCTTTCGTCTCCAAGAATCCAGAACCTTTTTGTCCGATCACGCGGGGCCGCACCAGCAGCAGGTTACCGGCATTCTTGGCATAGTTTTGCGATTCGAAGGAATAGTTGAAGCCAAAGGGCTGGTCAGTTTCCTGGAGATTGAGGAGGCTGGCTCTGGTGATGTGAAAACTGGAAAGCGAACCGGCGAGAACGTCTTCAATAGGCTTGATGCGATCAGTGTCCTTGGTGACGGTGCGCAACCGCGACCGTTCGGAAGCGGCGCGGTCGCCGAGCCGCATCTCTTTGACCTCACCCTTCAGCGTGCCTGTCGCATCAAGGGTCAGCTTGGCGGTGCGCTGGATGCTGTTCATCGCTGACGGTTGCTGCGGCAATTCAATCAATTCCCCACCATCCGCTGTCACCAGCAAGCCGTAGTTGTCCTGGAGGTAGCCGCCAATTTGACCGAACGGCGTCAGTTCGTTCGTCGGATCGAAAAACAGAAGCCTTCCCTGCTTGGGATGCTGGATGGTAGCGATCAGGGAAGGATCGTCGGAGCCCTTCGGCAATTTAAGCGCAAGGACCGCATGATCAAAAGCCCCAAGATGCGCTGGTACGTCCGGGGTAACGGAACCGCGCTCTGAATTGATGAGAACGTAATACGAATCGACGCCGATCTCGTGCAGCATGGCGCGCATCAGCGTGGCTTTGTCTTTGCAGTCGCCGTAACGGTGCGAGAAGACTTCCGCAGCGGGGTGGGGTTGCCAACCTCCGATGCCCAGTTCAATTCCGACGTACCGGATGTCGTGTTGAATAAACTCGGCCAAAACCCTCATTTTGGCGAGTTCGGTTGGGGCCGATGCCGTCAGGATCGCAACCTTTGCTTTGATCTCCGGGGAGGAGTCGAAACGGCCGTTCGTCAGGTTCAAGTACCAGTTGCCCATCTGCTGCCAGTTGCCAAATCCGTTCTGGGCCGCTCCGCCGGGGGGATAAAACGTTACGATCATCCGGCCCGCAACCCCGTCCAGAGGCGGCATCTCCTGTTCGTTGCGGATGGCTTTCACATCATTCAAAACCCATTGCCACTGGCTGCTCCCGGCCTGGACAGGCTTTGCCTCGGGATAGTTCAACCATGAAGTCTTGAACTCCCAGCCGGGGGGAAGCTGCAAAGAGTAGTGGCGTTCCCGGGCGGGGATTTCACGTTGAAAATCCCATGAATCCTGGAGGGCGAAGGGCTGCGCCTCTTTTTCGTATTCGTATCCAACAATATTTCCGAGATCGGCCGCGGGAATGTTCAGTATCTTGACCTTTACGTCCTGGATCAGTTCGCTTCCCTCGATCTTGGGTTGAGACATTTCTATTGCGTCTTTGTCCTTGACCTCGTAATCCTTGCCCTGCGCGGGGATGCACCAGCCGTGGAAGCTGGTGATTTTGCTGCGGGAATTAAAGGAAACAAACGCAAGACCGTACTCGCGGCCGCTGGGACGCAGGATTTTGTAGACGACACGCTCGGTTTCCTTGATTTTGTCAACCGACTGCACACTTATGTTTGTCTCGGAATAAAGCAATACAGCATCCGTCTTCTCATCGTGGGCAGGGAGCGGGGCATTCACCAGGGCGTGCATCCATGCAGGAGCATCTCCTGCGGCGGCTAGGGGAACGCAAGCCAGGACACAGACCATGGCTACAAAGACGGACAGGCCCGTGCCTCGGCTAATTGGCCGCCGTTGCGGCTCCGGGCTGCAGCACAACTTGTTCTTCATCGCCGGTCCTCACTACCTGAAAAAAGTTTCTCAATGACGGGTAATACTTGGTCTCCAGGAACAAGACGTCGACCTTCACCTTTCGAGTCACATGCAGGGAGTTCGCGGCGTTCTCCGCGCTAAGGTCGTAAGTAATGACGTGCGCATCCTGTTTTTGTGGTTGAGGCAGGCTCTGCACCTGCCAACCCAAGGGTAGATCGACGGTCACATCATCCACCTTTTCAAACGGGAACTCGAAATAGATCGGGTGTACTCGGTCGGCGTGTTCAAAGATGTGCTTTTCCGGAGCACTGAAGATTCCGACGGGAAGCAAAGCCCGACGTCCTGCACCCGACACCCAGCCGGGGATCTTCAGACTGAACTCCGCCACCAGAGGCGTCGATGAGCTTTTCCAATCCGGCTGGTTGGTAAGATCCAGTTCGTTTCCCACGGGAATGCATTCTTTCATCTGATCTTCGAGGTACTTTTTTCGCTCAGCGTCATCGCCGTGGCGTTCCTCGACCCGCCGGTCCATCGCCTCCAAGCCGGTGAAAGTAACGGTGAGCTTGCCCTCCAAATCACCGGTCTGGGAAAGTTTAAACTTTGCGTCACGCTCGATCCGCGATTCCGAGGCCTGAGGAAGCGGGCTCTGAATCCAGGTTCCGCCATCCTTATCGAGCCGCAACCCTGGGACACCCGTTTCTGACCATTCCAGCAGCCCGAATGGCGTGAACGCAGCGCCCGGATCGAAATACATGTCCTTTCCATTGACCTTAACCAGGACTACGTTTGCATCCAGTTTGTTACGGTCCTTGAGTTCGCGGGAAAAGAAGTAGTTCCGGCGATCTGAAACGTAGACTCCATAAGCCTCGAACCCGGCCGCCCTCACCAGTCCCAGGTAAAGCCATGTGAGATTGTTCCCGTTGGCGTAGCCGCGCTTCCACACTTCTTCAACGTTGCCTGGCTCTTTTTCCTTTTCGCGTTTCTGCTCCTGCTCCGTCTTCTGCACTTCGAAGGAGGTATTGCGCATCTGCTGCACGCGGTCATAGAGCTTTCGCAGCTTCACGTCCGGTGTATCGCTGGGCGAGACGATCTGCGACACCGCCTCTTCCATCGCTTTCCGCTTGCCCACGAAGCTTTCTACGCGTCCATTTAATTCTTGCCCAACCTTCTTCCAGTATTTGTCCAGATCCTGAATGAACGTTTGATCGCTGTAGACAAAGTCGACCCGCGCCTTGAGTTCATTCTCCGGCGGCATGAAGTCTTCAGTCTGAAAAGCGGGAATATTGTGCGCTTCGAGCCGGACCACCCGGTCGCCGCCCTGTTGCGGCTGCGGCGTACCGGGCGGCAAACGTTGCCAGGACCAGCGCACACCCCAGACATTGCCTTCTCCCGAGTAGGGCTTCAGCGAGAATCTTGCGGCCTTGGTGAAGAGGTCCTGACTCAACACCCAATGCGAGTCAAAGAGTGCATCCTCCTTGAAATCGTAAGTGTAGGAATACTCAATGATGCCGCCGACCTGCACATCCGGCAGCGTGAACGTCTTCGCCATATATCGCAGACCACGCGCCTTGACAATCGATTTCTCGTAGATTTTTCCGTCGAAATCAGTGACCGAACCGTCAGGCCTGATGGCGCGAGCGTGCAAGTGCACGACGTCGTTGCCTCCCTTCACAAACGGGATCTCGACGTCAGCCTGCTTCCGTCCTTCTTCGGAGAGGATCTTAATCCGGACGTAGTTGTCTTCGTGAGAGGTCCGCCCGTTGTCATCGCGGTCGACTTGGCGATACAGGATGACGGCAGGTGCGCCCGGAGCGAGCGGCTCGCTCGTCATTTTCAGTTCTTCAGAAGAAATAGGCTGAAAGCCCACAGCGCGGACCGCCAAGAAAGGAAACTCAGCGGCGGCCAGAACCAGGAAGAACGCACAGGATGCAATAGAGACTACTCGACGAAATGGCACGGTCAACTCCCCGAGCACTTGCCTCTACCAGACGGGCCCCCTGCACGTTTGGTGACGGCCACAATATAGTGAGATGGCTTCCGCGTCAATAGCGGTCTTTGGACCGGCACGCCAGCAACTCCAAGAGACCTTAAAGGCCGGTTCGGAAGGCTGGGAACCCAAATCTGCTCCGGACGCATCTTAGAAAGGACGACCCTGGGATGGTTACCGTGGTGACTATCTCGGTCCTTGGCAGTCTAAAGTGGTGATATACTGCGTGTATTCAGCGCGGTAGCTGGGCTGGTCCGACAACCCTCAACCGAAGGAAAATTCAAGATGGCACGTAGTTCTCGCCGGTCACTCTTCCTCGTAGTTCTCTTTCTTCTTGCCTGCGGCTTTCTGGGAATTCTTTTCGCCCAGCGCACCGGGCAGCAATCGTCCCTCTCGGGCGATTCCGACGTCAAGGACAGCCTGAAGCAGTTCACCGACGTGTACGCCATCGTCGAGAATAACTACGCCGAGCCGGTCAACCCGGACAAGGCCATCTACAACGGGGCTATCCCGGGGATGCTGCACGCGCTTGACCCGCACTCGAATTTCTTTGATCCCAAGTCTTACGCCCTGATGCGCGAGGACCAGCGCGGCAAGTATTACGGCGTGGGCATGACGGTAGGTCCGCGCAACAACAAAGTCATTGTGATTTTCCCTTTCACGGGCACGCCCGCTTACAAGGCAGGCATTCATCCGGGTGACGTGATCATCGCGGTTGACGGCAAGTCCACGGAGAACATGAGCACCAGCGACGTTGCCGATTTGCTCAAGGGACCCAAGGGCACGACGGTCCACATCAGCATCTCGCGCGAAGGCGTGGAGAAGCCGATGGAGTTCACGCTGGTGCGCGACGAGATTCCGCGTTATAGCGTCGACGTCCACTTCCTCATCCGGCCCGGCATCGGCTACCTGCATGTGACGGGGTTCAACGAGACTACGGAAGAAGAAGTCTCGAAAGCTCTGGATGAGTTTGGCGACCTCAAGGGTCTGATTCTAGATCTGCGGGGAAATCCCGGCGGCTTGTTGAGTGAAGGCGTGGGTGTGGCTGACAAGTTCCTGAAGAAGGGCCAACTCATCGTTTCCCACCACGGTCGCGCTTCGGCGGAGAAGCGTTACGTCGCGCAGCATGGCAACGGAGGCAAGGATTATCCGCTGGTGGTGCTGGTAAATCGCTTAACGGCGTCAGCAGCAGAGATCGTTTCCGGAGCCATTCAGGATCACGATCGAGGCTTGATCGTGGGTGAAGTCACCTTCGGCAAGGGCCTGGTTCAGACAGTCTATCCGTTGTCGGAGAACACGGGACTGGCTCTGACCACGGCGCATTACTACACGCCGAGCGGACGCCTGATCCAGCGCGACTACAGCAACATTTCGCTTTACGATTATTACTATAATCGCGAGGCTGAATCTGGCGGCAATGCCAATCGCGAAGTGAAGCTGACCGACAGCGGTCGCACGGTGTATGGCGGCGGCGGCATCACGCCTGATGTTGCCATCCCTCCGATCAAGAGCAACCACTTTCAGGACACATTGCTGCAGCACTATGCGTTCTTCAATTTTGCCAAGCGGTATGTCGTGAATCACCATCCCGCGAAGAACCTGGAAGTCGACGATGCCATCCTGCAGGATTTCCGCAAGTCGCTCGACGAGGCCGATATCTCCTACACCCAGGCGGATATGGTCGATAACAACGACTGGATCAGGTCGAACATCAAGGCTGAGATCCTGGTGGATGCCTACGGTCAGGATGAGGGCATGAAGGTGCGTGCGGAGTCGGACCCGGAAGTGCTGAAAGGGCTGGAACTGCTTCCCCAAGCCAAAGCGCTCGCCGACAGCGCTAAACGCATCGTGGCCGAGCACAACGGAGCGGGAGCGTTCAACCGGTAGGCGCAAGAGCAGGTTGCAATTTCAGGGTTTCAAGGGTTCAGGGTTTCATGACAAGACAATAGGTCCGGATAGATTCCGGGCCTTTGTTGTTGGTGGAGATCCAAGATTCCGGCTTCGAAGTTTCGCAGAGAGCCTGCGTTATAAACTTTGAACCCTTGGAACGTTGAAACCTTCTTGATTCATTGACTTCCCTTATTGAGCTATGTGAAAATCCGCGGCAGAACGGCTTGTAGCCCGACTTTTGGCGTCTGGGAGCAGGCTCTTCCTTTCCGCATGGTCAGTCGTCCGAGGTGGAGCTTTTGCAACTGCTTTGGCACATTGCGGTGAAAAGTCGCCGGTTTCAGTGCGAATCGGGGTCGGTTTGAACGCGATCGTGCTGGGACTGGCGGTGGCATTGGCGCTGATTGCAGGGTGGACGGATTGGCGCAGCCGCCGCATTCCAAACTGGCTCACTATGCCGGGGTTCCTGGTCGGAGTGCTGGCGAATGTTCTGACCAGCGGCAGGAACGGGCTGAAGGCTTCCCTGCTGGGCGCCGGACTGGGCCTGCTGGTGCTCTTCCCTTTCGTTCTGCTACGCAGCCTGGGTGCAGGCGACTGGAAGCTGGCAGGGGCGTTGGGAGCCTTTGTTGGATGGCAGGTCCTGGCAGATCTCCTCATGGGCTCAGTCTTCGTGGCCGGGGTCATGGCGTTGGGGTTGGTGATCTACAAAAAGCGACTCAAGGAAACGCTGCGCAACATTGGCCGGCTGCTGGCGTCGATGTTAACTCTTCATATGCCGGGGGCGGAAGTTTCGCTGGATAATCCCCAATCGCTCAAGGTTCCGTATGGCGTAGCATTGGCCTTGACTACTTTGCTTTTTGGCGTCGGGAAGATGTGGGGAGCGCGATAGCAATGGCGAAGCCGGGTTGGAGGACATGGTGCGGTGGAGCAGGGCGCGGTGCAGCGCGCGATGCTCGCGGCTCTGAAATCGCGGAAACTGCCATGATCCTACCCTTATTCTTCATGATCTTTCTGGGTATCTTTTGGTTTGGGCAAGGCTTTCGCATTTATGGCACGATTACGCGGGCAGCCCGGGAAGGCGCGCGGGCGGCCGTGGCTCCGGCCTGCACAACGTGCGCGGCCTCGAATGATCCATCGGCGAACGCGTGGACTGCGGTTCAAAGTGCCATGCAGGCTGCCAATCTTGATCCCACTCAGTTGCAACAGCCCACTGTCGCCCCTGCGTTGTGCCACTGCTCTTCCTCCGCGACTACGACGAGTTGCAGTGCCACCACGGTGCCCTGTGACAGCAGCCAGAGCAACATTTGCGTCCAGGGCGTAACTCACCCAACCGGAAATACCAACCCTGCGTTCGAGGATAACGTCGAGTTGTCGGCTCCGGGCCAAGGCGGTGCCGGCGAGTGCGGAGTTTCGGTCAGCTTCCAGTATCCTTACAAATTTTGGCTGCCGTTCAGCTCTCTCAGTAATCAAACCGTCAAACTGCGGGCGCAGGCCCAGATGCGGGCGGAAACGCAATGAGCAACTGCCTCTCTCTTTCGGTTTGGAGAGCGCGGGCGTTGTGGCAGCTCTGGGCCGAGGAGCGCGCTTCCCAGATTGTGGAATTCGCGCTTTCGCTGCCCTTGCTGGTGCTCTTCGTCGTAGGGATTTTTGACTTCAGCGGAGCGATTTCCTTGAAGCAGAAGCTCACCAACGCCGTGCGGGAGGCTGCTCGCGTGGCCGCGGCCGATCCCGCCAATGATCTTGGCAATGGATCGGGCATCCCGCCCGTGTCAGTAATCGATGCATTCTACGTGGTAGACAACTACCTGATCTCTGAAAAGCTCAACGATTGCGGCCTGAGCACCGCGCTCCCGACGCAAACCGGGGGCACTCTTACCTGGGTCTCGACTGCGACGGGCTGCCCTGGTGGGCCCAGCGGCACGCTCCGGCTTACCATCGACCGAGGTTGTGTCAAGCAACAGACAATAAGCGGAAACACGGTAAATCTGGTCGGCACCTGTGTGACTCTTTTGTATCCCTACAAGTGGCAATACACCAGCGTGACTGGTCTGCTGGGGCTGACGTTCGTCGGTCCGACCGGTATTACGACCGCCGCTGCTGCGTTTAACGAGAATTGAGGGTCCGCACATGCTGCCGCCGTTGATCGACCGCCAACGAAGTCGCGCGAAACCCCGCTCGGGGGAACGCGGGTTCACGATGGCGCTGGTGACGGTGGCGTTGGTCGCTATCATTGCCATGGCTGCGCTGTCGATCGACATCGGCACTCTTTACCAAGCCAAGGACGAAGCTCAGCGCGCCGCCGATGCGGCGGCCCTGACGGCAGCGAGGATGATTTCGATCTCAGGCATTACCGGTGACCCGGCGAACATCAGCAATTCGTGGCAGCAGATCTGCGGGGGCACCACCAGCCCCGCAACCCTGGCCGCGGTCAACGTGGCTCAACAAAACCTGATCAGCGGCGTTGCGCCCACGAGCGGCAATGTAACGGTGAAGTACGGCGGGGGAAGCGCCGGAGCCACCACCACTAATTGCACGGGTGCGGGAACGAGCTTCGGTGTGAATCCCGTGGTTGCGGTCACAGTTACGAGCGGAAAACTGCCAGTCTTCTTCGCCCGCGTTTTCCGGTTGTTCCCTAACGGCAACTTCTCGAATACCACCACCAGCGCAACTGCGACTGCCGAGGTGTTCAATTCTTCGAATTCTGGTAGCGTGGCCGCCAGCATGATTCCGGTGAACCCGCGCTGCGTGAAGCCTTTGATCATTCCGAATACAGACCCTACAACCGGCAACCCGTTTGTGAGTACGGCCACCGGCGCCATCAACAATTCAGGGCTTTATCCCGGCGGAGTGATTGGCGAGCCTTTCGTTATGGCTGCCGACTGTCACCGCGGTCGACCCGATTGCAAAGGCGGGAACATGATCGCGAACCCGCCAACTAGCACCGCAGGCACCATTCATTACCTTCCAGGGTTAGTTCAAGGGACGCCCGTCGCGGTGTCCTCTTGCGCGAACGGCGATACCTTCCAGGAGGCAATCGCAGGATGTGATCAGAGCACTACTTACGCATGTGGAACCGCACTTGGGGCGCAGGTCGACCTCACCGAAAACCCGATAAATCCCAGTAGTGCTAACGGCGATACAGGGACTGCGGTGCAGTGTCTAACCAATGCCGCAGCACAGGGGATGGGCCAGGGGCAAGACCAGATTGATACGGGGACTTTCCCGTTTCAAATCCAGGCAGGTTCTAACAATTCGCTAGTCAAGGATGGCTTAGTCTCTAACAACGGCATAGTAACCGCCAGTAGTTCCATCGTTACGCTACCGATCTACGATGGCACCCGACTGGCGGCGGGCAATCAACCGAACGTTACGATCGTCGGATTTTTGCAGGTCTTCGTCCAAGACCTGGACGCAAATGGACACCCTCATGTAACCGTGCTGAACGTCGCCGGTTGCAGCAACAACGCCACGAACTCTCCAGTATCCGGCACTTCTCCGGTGCCGATCCGGCTGATCACGCCGCCGTAAAAAGTTACCCTGATCGGGGGCGATCCAGCGCCCTCAAATAACCAAACCGGTAGCGAACTCGACTAGTTGGGATCGTTATTCGGCGGGACTGGAGCCTGGGGCGGAGCAGCCTGGCCGTCTGCGAGATTCGCCCCGACCGGCACTGGCCGGGGCGGGGCTGCGGCTCCGGACTGGGCGTCTGCTTCGTCTTCGTCGTTGGTCAACGACCGAGCCTGAGGCAAGGGAGTCGGCATCGGCTGGTCCGAGCGCGCGCTCAGGATAACGCGGTCCAGGGTGCCGGGATCATTCGGCGAACTCAGAATCAGATAATTGAATTGCGAACCATTCAGCAGGTGCGCCAGAACTTCCGGCGCGGGCGCCGGGCCCAGATCGGTCACGACCTTTTCCTGTTCTGCGCCCGCTGGGATGGCGATCTCTGCCCCGGTTCTCTGATGCACCGCGAACAGAATTTCGGACAGCCTGGCCTGATTGGAACTGATCGACAGCAAACCACCCTGAAACAAAACTTCAAGCGGCGGCTTGGCTGGCGGCGGTGCGGGGGCAGAGACGGGCGCGGCCTGAGGCGGATAACTTGCATTCCCCAGAGCTGCTCCGGAGGCGGGCGTGGAGCCTGCCGTTTCCGCGCCTGGACTTCCTCCGACCTTTAAGATCACAGTTCTTCCAGAGGGAAAGACCTGGTAATGCTGGGGGCCGTTCAAATCCAAAACAATTCGCGTGACGGGCGGATTCCTTGAGAACAGACCTACACGCAGGCTCTTTACTTCTCCGCGATTCACCGCTTGGCCGCGCAGCTGAGGGCCGGGAGCCGCGTTGACAAAATCCACGACCAGGCGGTCCGGACCGGTCAGGATATTAGTTTGTGGAACCATGCGGTCGCTGGCTTCGATCTCGATCTCGACCTGGTTTCTGGTGGGAAGGACTTGCACACGGCGAATCGATGGCACGGCTGAGACCTGGCCCGCGACGGGCGCAGCACACACAGCTGCCGCTAGCAGCAAAACAGCAGCGGCCGTGGGGGAGCGGTCCATGAACACCTTAATAATGCTTGTCTGTAGTGGCGCTAAGGCGATTCTAGCAGCGTTGCCAACGGGGATCCCTTACGAAGGGCTTACAACCTTGGGTCGCAAGCCTTAACTCAGCCGTCTGGAGAACCTCACGTCGCACATTACTCAGATCAGGCGCAGAGTAAGAGACGGCAGCGGGAGTCCCTCCACGTCAACAGTCCACTGGTCGCCTCTGGCGGTCAAATGTCCGGCGGTAAGAGTGCCCGAGCTAACGATTTCTCCAGCGCTCAGAGGTTCGGCAGGAAAGCGTTTCGCGATGGCCGCGCTGAGTTCTGCCAGGCACAAAGCAGGGCTTTTCAAAGAGTTCCGGCCGGAGCCTTCTTCGACAAATTCTCCGCTCTTCGACACACGCACTTTAAACCGTGGCAACTCGTCGACCAGGTTTGCGATGAGGTCGGGGCGCACTTGCAACCTGTCGCCGACGGCGAGTGCCGCGTGAAGTCCAAAAGATGCGACGAAATCGCTCGGCTGAAATTTCCATTCCGGGAATGGACAATCAATGATTTCAAATCCGACTGCCAGCCAATCCACGGATGCGAGCGCACCGCCTGCATCCGAACGCTCCCCTCTGATTGGCTCCTTGAGGCGAAAAACAATCTCGGGTTCGACCTTCAGCGAACGGGTGTGCGCCAGCGTCAGCGTGGCCAGGTTATTGTCACTGTAATGCACCGTGTCGTCGTACATGTGGGCCCACACCAGAGTTTCAAGTTTAAGCACACGCCACATGGCCTTATTGGCATAACCTACCTTGCGGCCGACGGCTCGATGTCCGGCGGCTTCGCGGAACTGCTTGAGCTTCGTTTCAACCTCGTAAGCTGTGTCGAGGTTGAACCCGGGGCGATCAGAAGGAGGAGCCGCAACCATCTGGCCCGTCTCATGCGCGGACTGCAGTTCACGCGCTAGAGTTTCAACGTCATCGTTGGACATAAGTAATTTCAGCATCTTAGCATCCGTTTGTCTTGTCTCGCGTCGTTGGGGTCAGAACCCGGAACACTTTTCGTCGGGCGTCGAGACCTGCAAGAAAGGGGCGTAACTAATGTGGCAATAGCTGTTGAAGGCTGGCGGTTAGGTCCACTCAAAACGGTGATAACTTACAGTCGTGCAATTGCTTCAGTTCCCCACCGGCGACAGGATGCGATCGTTGGACGTCATTCCAGCTACAAGCAGGTTCCAGCTACAAACAGGAGGAACACTATGAAGGTACCGGCAAGCTTGTCGGCTCCAACCATTGCACAAGGGCGCTTCGGCGTTCGGTTCCTTTCAGGTGTTGGGCTGTCGTTCCTTCTTGCTTTCGGGCTGTACGGCACTCCTGTCAGAGCGCAAGAGGGGATTATTCTGGTTGGATCCGGGTCGAGCGTCCCGGCGCCTCTCTACAACCGATGGACGCAAGAGTACGGCAAGCGCAAACCCAACATGCAGATGCGATACCTTCCGGTCGGCACGGTCGAAGGGATCAAGCAGATCTCTCATGGCACGGGCGATTTTGGCGCCGGGGAAGCTCAACTTAGCGAGAAAGAACGGAAGGAGAGCGACTTGATCGAGCTGCCGGTGGTGCTCATCGGCATCGTTCCCATTTATAACCTGCCCGATGTCCACGAGCAGATTCGGCTTTCGGGAGAAGTGTTGGCTGAGATATTCCTGGGAAATGTGAAAACGTGGAACGCGCCACCGATCGCGAAGCTCAATCCAGGCATTACCTTGCCGAGTCTTTCGATCCAGGTAGTCAATCGCCCGGCTGGAAAAGGGTCCAACTACGTCTTCACGGAGTTTCTTTCGAAAGTGAGTTCGAAGTTTCGCGCCCAGGTGGGAGTGAGCCCATCCCCGAAGTGGCCAGTTGGCGAATCGGCGGAGCGCAGTTCCGACATGGCCGATAAGGTGAAGAACAATCCTGGATCCATCGGCTACGTGGAGTATCAGTATGCATTGAAGAACGGCATTTCCCAGGCCGCGGTGCTGAATGCTTCCGGTAAGTTCGTTACAGCATCCACTGAAAGTATGACAGCGGCTTGCAAGGCGGCGGAATCGCCGCGGTGGAACGGCTTTTCCGCCTCCCTATCGAATCAACCGGGGGCCGATTCTTTTCCCATTACCAGTTTCACCTGGATTTACCTGCGAGCAAAGGCGACCGATTCGGTCCGCGCGGCTACGTTGAGCGATTTCTTGAATTGGATTTACACGGATGGCCAGCGGTTTGCCGTCCAAGAGGGTTATGCCGAACTGCCGCCCCAGCTACTGGCCGCATTGAGAACCAAAATCAAAGATTTGCGATAGGGTTCAGCCCCGCGCTATAGCCCGTTTCTTGGAAGATGCGCTGAATTCGCGGGCAGCGACGGATGGCTTTATAATCAACCGCGCCTACCGCACTCCCGGTGTAGAGAGAGTCGGGTCGAAGGAGATCTTCAATGAAGCAAAATCGCAGGAATTTCATGAAGAGCACAGGGGCGGTTTGCGCCCTGGCGACAACGAGCCGACTCCCGGCAACATTTGCAGAAACCAA
>Ga0210383_10003431_pt1 | contig 14172 bp, 17 predicted proteins | sample IncBWC14OmetaG_FD_160072 | JGI IMG/M metagenome (GOLD analysis project Ga0210383, IMG submission 160072) | Forest soil microbial communities from Barre Woods Harvard Forest LTER site, Petersham, Massachusetts, United States - Inc-BW-C-14-O ...
TTCGAGCCCTGTTTTCCAATATTAGGCCACTTCGAGCGCCTGAAGCGTCCGATGCGGGACCAATGATCTGCCTTCAGTTCCTTCATCCGGTGGAGAAGTACATCTAAAGAGACGCCCAGGAAATCGTGTCCGACAATGACATCGGGGTCGGCCTTGTGGATAGCAACTAAACAAAGACAACAAGAGTGAAATTATATACATGCATAAGTTGAAAAACGCGTACCGAGCAAGCTGCTGAGCAGCATACGTTCGTTCATCATGGGCGAGATGAAGCCTTTGCCGTTCGCCTTCGCCTGCATCTCAAATTTGGGCGGGAAGCGGTCCAAAGGCCGGACAAAAGTATGTACACTGCACGGCAACTTTTCGGGAGGCGTTGGGTCATCAATTAACACTAATCATCGATAGAAGACATGCATTAGCAGGCTTCAAACAAGACACAACAGAAGAAACAAACTGTTGTGCCATATCCTTGCTGTTGTACAAACCACTTCGCGCTTGTTTTCCTTGTGGTTCACGATCGTACGGACACTCAGACTCATTACCGTCAACGGCGGCATCTCCTTCGGTGCTTCAGAATCCGTCTCGGCGAATGGGTTGATGTCCTTTGGGTCTAACACGGTAGCCTCCAGTTTACACCACGAGATCTGCATTTCTTGTCAGGAACCTAGGTGGAGTAATTGAATAGACAGAAACCCACTCCTTTGCTTTCGATCTGGGGGTTCTTGATCTGTAGCCAGCAAGGGCCCATGATTTTTCGTTTGAGGACGAGAAGTTCGAATGCGCTAGTATTCGTCCCGAAAATCCTTGAAATATTTGGACTGCACGCCGACATTGGTACTTGTGGTTCTGAGGAGGGGTTTCTATCACTATGCAAGCCAATATTCCACGCGCTGATCCACGAACCATTGAACCCATAAACAACTTTCAACCATTGACTCTCCTCGCGTGGTACATCTGACTCCCCAAATGCATATTTTCTCTTAACAAACTTCCCCTTCCATGACTTAATCCCAACCTTTTTCCGTATCATGTCGAAGTCGTTATACACATCCTGCATCCCGGGAACCATGTCAGTTTCGTACAACTCTCCGTCCTCGTCCTGTTCCATTCGTTTCTGCTGTGGTAGCACGAAGAGGTTCCGCTCGATTCCTTCGACGGTGACGCAACATGATACCCAGGCACCAGAGGCCTTGTCTTTAAGTTTGCCAATGAAGTAGAGCCGGCCTTCGAGTTCGAGGTAATCTAGCCAGAAGAAGCGAAGAGAGCCGTCGGCTTCAAGGGCAGATATCTTGCTTGGATTGACAGAGGACGTGGCGGTGGTGGTAAGGGGACCTAAGGAGTCGGGGGCTGAGACACTGAGAGAGTCGTACACTGATAACCAAGAGGGTATGGAATCGGTTTCTTGTTTCTTGGACGAGATGCTGTTCGAGTCTTTAAAGAGTTTCTTGTTAAGGTTAACGTCCATAGATTCCGTCTTCATCTGTAGCTTGGAGTTTTTTATACCGTCTTCATCGACGTCCATGAACACATCCATGTCTACATCGTCAAACGCGGCGTCAAAAGAAGTATCATAATCATCTGAGCCGCCGTGTACATCCAAGTGGGCCAGCCGTTCGGTGGCGGGTGTCATTCCGTCGCCAATCATCTTGATCTTCTTGTTTGGGCTCATAACTTGATCGTCGCTCGACGGGTGTCCAGTTCCATCGTCCAAAAGACCGTCCGAGGAAGTGTCCCTATATGACGATTTTTTTCGATACGAAGAGAAATCCGGGGGGACAGGTGATGATGAGTTGTCGTCATATTCATAGACCACAGATGATTTGCGTTTACGACCTTTCCTTGCAGGGGCGGCGGATGTGGTAGCTGGGATGGTATCCATTGTCCCAAGAAGAGAAGTCATGAAGTCGTCCTCTTGTTCTACCGAAACGGGAGCTCTGTAGGCGCTGATAGAAGGTACGGGGACGGGAGGGGGTGGAGCCTTTGGTTTGGCTTTGGCTTTGCCAGAGCCGTCTTTCTTCTTGACTGCAATTTGTGTTGGAGGTGAGGGATGTTAAAAATATCGGTTAGCGCGCACCTTTCTTTTTCTTATCAACCTCTTCCTCTTCTGATTCCGCGTCGTCACCATCCCCACCAGTCCAATCGTCCATACCATTGTCCATGTAACCCCCTACCCCATCATCAACCACAAAATCATCCTTCTGGAGCCTTCCCTTGACAATAGTCTTATATTGATCCTCCGTGACTTCGTCATACAAGTCAACATCTGTTTCCTACGAGAAACCCAATCAGCTAGTCGATTGCAATGTGACGCGTCTCGTACCTTCCAAGTACGTCTTCCACCTTCGCGGGCACGCTTGTATTCCGCGAGCTTGTCTATTTTACCCTTCCTTTCGCGTCGAGAACGGTCAGCCATCTGGGTATCTGCAGTTCTGAAAGAACAACGTGAGGTTGTAATGTATTGACTGAGGGTCAGTGTCACGGTCACGATATTGGCGCTGCACGTGATCTACCTCTGTCACGGCCCTGCGGCTTTGCAACGGCTACAGTGGCAGTGGCACTTCTAGCGATTCTACTCCCTTGACTGTAGTAGCCTTGCTTTTTGTTAAGCGTCAGGTTTTCGCGAGGTCAAAGAAAGACATTGATACTTTCCACTGCGGCCAATGACGTTCAATAGTTCGACTCTCCGAGTCATCGCTTGCCAGTCGTTCAGTTGTTGTTTGGTCATCGGCGTCGCTTCCTGTAGTCTGACTCGGGAGACTACCTTCTGAATATTCTTCAATATCTCTGATGTATACACATCTCCTCATGAGGACCATCGGCAAATCATCAACCTTAATTTTACCGGATCCATTCATATTTCGACAAACGGTAATGATACATTGACGCTCTCATTGTGCGGCTTCTGGATTCACATTTGGAAGTCGATTGTGCATGAGGCATCCACGAAGCAAACCTTTCAGGAAACATCATTTTAAACTCGTGGTTGCCTTGTTTATCACCCCATCCTTTGTTCTTGACTTTTCAAATCCGTCATGGCCACAAATTCTGTTCATAACACTGTTGTCGCACAATTGAAAAAATTAGTCGATGAATCCAATATTCATTCTCTGCTTTCTCCAGATAAATTCTCGTCCAATGACCTTGGCTCAGGCCCGAACGGCGAAGTCATCCCTGGGTTGATGTGTGCAAACTCGACTAGGAGTGGATCAACCGTGATGCCATGTACAAAATCAGGCTCATTGATATGCTCTAACGTGAGTTAGTTAACCATCTTTTTCTATCTTCATGATCTCAGCCATCTCCCATAGTGCCATCTTGCGAAAGTAATGTCACACGAAGTTGTATGAAATTTCGTGCTGACATCAGCATTTTAGTACTGCTCAAAAGAATGTCAAAATCTTCACTGGAAGAAGCATCGTGTGGACTGCAAAAGCCCATACCTCAAGTCATCGTGGCAGCCAGCGTGGGTCTCGGAAAACCGACGTCCCGCATTCGTGAACGCCAATGAAAATGACCCATCAATGACCTCGTTTGGCAAGTTTGGAAATTATTTATGGGGCAACGTGCCCTCCGTCGACTGTCTACAAATTTCTCAAAACGAAGGTCGTAGGGCCGTTGGGAATGACTTCAAACTCTGCTTTGCTGGTAAGAGCAGAGACGGACCATCGACCCTCCCATTATAATTCTGATGATGTATTTAGCGTCTGGGGATATCCGCAACATGATTCGAACAGTCAATGGACTTCCAGAAGACTACCGTGGAAAGTGTGAGATATTGTGCAACGACCGGAATCCTATTGTTGCCAATCGCAATCTTGTCATTCTGTTTGCTCTTCTCACCGATGGACCCTCTCCAGTAGAAGCTGCAGAACTTTCCACACACCTAATGTATTCCTCGGTTCTCCCCATTCCCATGGCCACTTTTTTCTATCGCTATATCGACACCATATATGCCGCCGACGCCGCAGAAGGGGCTATTTCTACGATAGCCTTGAACACCAGGGGAAAAGGTAAACTGTACTCCATTCAGACTAGCAAGGATATGAGGCGAATAGTCGATATGTTCCTGTCCACCTACGAGCTTCCGAAGGCTCTAACAAGCATGCACGGCATTATGCTCAGCCCATCGCGTGAAGATTACCGGGATCGCTACATGTCAATTTTGCAGCCTGCACACCGTCTAGGGTTTTTGCGATTCCGAACATCCGGCGTGCTGGCACCTTTCTTTGCTGATGTGACCCACTTCACTCAACCCAATCGGTGCGCTTACCTGTCAACCCATCACTCCTTTGAAATATCTAACTTCTTTTCAGTCTCTTCTTTTCTGCGAATGGAGAATGGTTGACTCAGGATAACGCGAATCCACTATTTGGATGGGACGTGTCGGCTGTCCGGGAATCTGGGAGACACCATGGCGTAGACCCCTCCGATCTCTACGGATGTCTCTTTTTCCACGTCAAGAATGAGTTTCATAAGTTTTTGACTCGGGTGAAGAACTTCGGCATCAATATCCACGTAACGCAATTCGATGCGAGAGACATATCCAAGCTAATTCATGAGGGGATGCTGCAGCCCTTTCACCCGAACTGCTTTGACCGAATTGAGACTTCTAACATAGCAGATTTCCTCGGGGTTCCACAAGTCCTCAATGACTGGGGTCCTCTTCTGAATAGACGCAATACTTGCGCCACGCTACTCATGAACTTCATGAATTGGCACTTACAGCAACCCGACGTCACCGAGCAGGCTTGTCTAGCGGGAGGCAAAGAAATGATGGACCGATCTGCTTCTATGTTGGTGAGTATCTATCTCCGATTGCCAGCTGCTCAGTTCAACCTAACATTCACCCAGGGATTGGACCCCCTAACAATACTCAACCAGGGGAGGTATTCGCCTGGTATAATTCATATCCTGGAAGCTTTGAGCGTGTTCCACGATAATGAAGGGCAATTCCAAGAGTATCTACGTAAAATGCACACCGATCAAACAGCCATATCTCACGGATTGCGCCTACGATCATCTCATCGGATTCATCCAAAGGTGATGGATCAGTTTCACCGTGTTACTCTTTACTCACGGATATTACAGCGTTTCGGTGTGGCGTTGAAGACATCCAAACAGAATGTACCCAACGTTACGAAAAATGAATTCTACGATCTTTGTAAGCACATTCTAATTCTCATTTTGCCAGTTCTCATGATGTGCCACGCACAGTTACCGTCGGCGGTGTTGAAGCTACCATTCGCTTTGTCGAATTCGAGGCTCTGTAAAGCCTTGTTTATATCTGCCAGAAAACCTCAAACGATTAAACGTTGCCAAGTACTAGTAGAGTTTAATTTACTCTAGGCACAGCAGTGTTGGAATTTAGTAGTTGGTAATTGCGTCTTCCCTTGCCTACTGCCAGTGCGATCCTCGCGGCTTAAAGTGACGTTCGATGGTCATTTAAACATTGAAGTGCATGCAGTGTGTAGTTCCCTTCCTCATAGTGCGTGTTCTAACACCGTCCCTTAAAAGTTAAATGTCTCCCTTTCGATGAGCAAGTTGTATGGCACGTTGTATTCTTGAGGTGAAGTTAAATTCGCGGCTGAATGAGAGTCCAACGACACTCCCTAACTGAATTTAATATTCAATGCCACAGTCCTTTCTGTCACCAAAATGGGTCGAAATGTTGAAACTGCCGAAGTATTAGGAGCAATATATCGAACGATTTTGGTGTAGAAATAGTGTTCGTCACTTGTTGGTCTCCTGGCTGTGTTGACGCGTTTTGCTAGGCTGTCGCGAGCAAGAGCACGGAGGACCATTCTCAGCTAAACAACTTGAAGGTGTGCGACGCGCGGCACGAGTTGGTTGAACCGTTTGACTCGGATCCAAGTTGTGCATGTTTGGCAAAAGCTTCTCAATATTTTTATTATATAGTATTTATCACATTCAAACCTCATAAATGAGCAAAGATTCACTGCTTGAAATTTCTCCATCACCACTGCTACGTGTGCCCACAGAGGTGTTTTTCCTGATTACATCCTTCCTTGATGTCCCAGAAATCATTGCACTCCGACAGGTAGATAATCGTCTGCAGCTCATACTCTTCTCATCGTTACTTATGGCCAGACATGTACCCTGATATTCCAAATTACTCAAGACATGTCCATCTGGATATCCCTTCTCCGCACCCAACATCTAAGCCTCCCTCTCCCACCTGACGTACGGCACACCATCTCGTCACTAGCCTTTGTGGGGCTGTCATCGTCCACTGTAGAATCAATAGTGAGATCTACCCACCGCATAGCTAAAGCTTGGTCACTCCCAAGGCCAAATCCTCCCCTTAAACTGCTGCCCAAATCGGGGGAATCATTACTCGGCTTGCAGCTGTTCATGGACAGGTGGCTCCTGAACGTATACTCAGAGGGCTTGGCGTATCTGTGGGATATATCCTCAGAGGGGGGCAGTGGTGGTAGATTGGTCAATAGTCCGGGGATTCGATGTGCCAGCTTGGATATGGGTTATAGAGGGTGGACATCGTATGTCGCTGCCCTCGACTCTGAGAATGAGAATGTTATTATGACGGTGACACGAGGACAAGGGTGAGATTTGTCTATCATGATCACTCTCCGATTCACATTAAGAATCCCTGCAGACCAACTACAACACATATCTACAAGATCCCGCTGACCCGTCCTTCCCTTATCTTCTCTCCCAACACGGTCCAGCTCCTACACATTATTTTCAGCACACCAACGGAGGTCATCCGAGCAATAGATCCGATACGCAAGCTCATTGTGTTTTCTCATTTAAATTTCGTCAATATCGTCTGCTGGGGTAATGGGGACCAAAGAGTAGCTCTATCGACACAGACTGATGATTTAGAAGAATTGTTGGTATGTACTCTTTTGGAAAAAACTCATCCGTTTTGCTGAGTGATGTGTCTTCCCAGTGGAATGGCACCATAGCCATTCGCTTTGCAGGGCCCTACGTCCTTGTAGTCAAGACGCATTCAGTTGAACTTTGCCCGCTTCCGCCGGCTTTTCAGCTTGCAAATAACCCACAACCCCATCTCCCCATCCTTAAACATACATTCTCCCACACAACATTCCGGGAGGTCTCCATTTCCGGTCCCGTGTCCACATCAGACTCGGAAACAGAGTCTACGAGGCAAATGATATCCTTCGGAATCCTCGCATACGATGTCATTCAAGGACTTTTCCACTACTCCATCCACATCAATATCCCTCACATGACGGCAAACACACCCTCCCCTGCACCACCCTCTCTAGATGTAAAGCTCGTAGGCGTATATGCAATGGCAAACAACATACGTGCACTCTCCCCGCCCACATTCTCCGCTCATTCGGGTTTCCTCGGACAGACTGTACCGCCTGGTTTTCCACTCCTGCAGGACGCGCACACCCTCACACCCTTGCAGATGGCTATGCCCGAGACTTTAGGTGGGGGGAGCTCCCATGCGGGCCGAGGATTCGTTGCTGCACTCTGTTTAGGACCGCAGGCTAAGAGGGCGGTGTGGATTGAAAGGAGAAGGGGAAGCACGGTCCGGGAGGTTATTGTTTGGGCGGTTCCGTGTACAGGTGGGGGTATTAGGTCGGGTGGGATGGCAGTAGATGAGAGTGGGAGCGGGGAGGAAAATATGTTGGAAATGGATGGCCGAGTGGTGCATACCGTTACGTCGTATGATCTCAGAGGTGTCGTCTTTTTTGTTGTTATTGTCGCATTATGTTTCGTTGACTTTCTGCATAGAGGATTTGTCGCATTGTGTATTTGACGAAGTCAGCGGACGGATCGTACTCGGGAATCGCTCGGGGGACGTTTTTGTGTTGGGATTAGGCATTTGAAATCTAACGGGTGAGTTTCGTGGAGTGGTTGAGAGGGGCTGCTTGTTGTGATAACCTTTGGTGGATTCACTCCATTGCAGCTGATGTTGTCCCATTGTTACTGTGGTTTTCCTGTATGCCTCGATTGGAACTTGAACAGCCGTAACCTCTTTGAGACGACGCCATCTGTCATTTTCAATACTTGAGCACTAAATTGCAGCAGAAATAATCATACACAGCACTGATATTCGACTCTTGGAACGCCTTCCGTCGGTCATCATGCTTTACAGATACTTGAACAACCATTCTACGGTGGCCTTGAATGCGCCCTCCTTCCCAGCCTTGACCTTCGGATCGCTCAAATCCCCCCTGACAGCAAACCCATGGCTGCACCCGTCCCAGTACTCACGTTTGTACCCAGGCCCGAACTTGCCTTCCCCGAAGAGTTCGTCCGCTAGGGTCTGCGCGGAAATGGGGAATTGAGTGTCAGTGGTGCAGCTGTTAATGAGAAGGGGGGCTTTGGAAGTGGCTATATATTTCTGGGGTGAAAAAAGGACACGATATTGAGCGAATTTACTGGGCAAGAATATAATTTGAGAAAATTGCGCACCTCGAGATCGGCGGGGACTTGAAGGAGCGAAGGGTGCGCGACAACGCCTGCTTTGATGATATTATCGAAAGCGAGATCAAAAACATACCGGCCTAATGAGGGTTATACAATTAAATACACGGACTCTCATGAGTTAATGCGAGATACAGACCTCCAAAGCAATACCCGGTGGCACCGAACGCAGTGACGCCTTGTTCCTTAAGACTGGCGATGACTTTGTCGAGGCTGGGGCGTGTTTTATCCTGACCGTGATTGACAAACCACTTCATCAGGTCGAAGTTGCTCTGGTAAGTTCGTCGAATTGAGTTCCTGATCGACGAGTTACAATCGAAATCAAAGAACGTACGCCTGGTCCCATCGCATCTGCAGAGGCTGAGTCTCCGTTCAAATAATCGGGAATAACAGTCTGTATCGCCGGGCAAGTCAAGGTTGACGATCATTTCATAAACAATGGGTTTAGTTTGATCTACCTTGAATCCATTACGAGCAAAGTCATCTGCCAAAAGCTGAATGGCCTAGATGAGCCTCTGCAATCTGAGGCGAACTGACAGACCTCACCTGGCTGTTGAGTAGTTGGGGACCGAAGACATCCGGAAGGAAGAGAAGGACCTTGTCTTTCGGGTATTCGACGGTGGGTGTGGCGACATAAGCATCGACACCGTCAAATTTCTCCCATTTGCCTGTTCATAGTGTGAACCAGATAACCACATCGTAATTGAACTTGGAACACCTTCAGGGGTTCCTTCATGGGTAACGCCTAGGATTGAAAAGTCAAACACTTAAAAGTGATGAAGAGCTGATTTAACATACCCTTAACACAATCTTTGCAGAAGCTCATAGTATGTGAAGGATGGGAGAAAGAGAAGATCGAATATACTAAGAAACAAACTTCTTTCTAGCTTTTATAAGTTGAGATTCAATTGAGAAGACCCTGAGCGTAGGCGTAAGGGCTGATGTGAGATTGATTATGTGGTGCCGACTAGACGCGGCTACACTCGTCCGAGCTTGGTCCGACTTGCCAACGAACGCCGAACGAATAATTGAGTCGCCCTATTGCTTTACTAATGGGCTTGACACATGAGTTGGAAAATTTGATGAAGCGGCTGGGACCGTACGCGTACACGTACTGCCGGCTTTTCAGTTGGCCCTCATTGTCAAGTTTGGCTCGTGAGTATTTTATTTCCCAGTCACTGACTCACGGAATCCTCGTAAAATTGAATAAACAGCTGCAGGAAGATGGAATCGTGATACAATTTCGGTGAGTGCTGAGCACAGCTTCCATCTCCAATCAAATGGCATTTCTGCACAAACCAGTAAGTTACCGACACTTCGGCAACTAATTGATATACGTTGATGATCTATAACGTTAATGGGCAGAGGTAGCCATGGTCACGCAGATGATCCCCACGTCCTCGATCACGACTTATGTAGCCACAAAACAACACGCTACCATCTTCACATATTTGCTTTGCCTAGTGACATAGCGGTCGCCCTTCTCCTCTTATTCCCTCTCCTAATCTCTCCCAAGTCATTCTCAATCTCAATCTCCTTGCTCCCCGCTAGCATCGCCAAACTCTTCCCCAAGCCTCCAATGGCCTGACTCTGATGGGTCCCACTCCCCTTCACTCTCCTTCGCCCACTACTCCCTGAAATCCCGGCGCCCACCCCTCCTGATCCCGATGTGCCACCATTGGGGACAGAGGTGGATGTCAGGGCCAGCGGGAAAGGAGATGGTATTTCATCAACTGAAAGAGAGTGAGGGTTGACGAAAGGACCTGTGGTAATGGGGAGATTGCTAATGCCTATGCCATTCGTGACGGCAGAACCGGATGCTCCGAGGGGTGTCGGAGGTGGGGAGGTGCCGATTTTATTGCGAAGTTTGCGGGTGATGTGCGGTCGGGACTGGGAGTCTAGTGTGGCGTCTGGAAAGAAATAATCAGAATGTTGTAATATACCAGGTTGACCGGAGCTCACGTACCGCCAACGGTACCTTCACCCTCTTTCTCCTCTCGCGCTCGCCGTCTCCTTTCTTCAATACCCTCCATCAGTCTTTCCCTGACCCTGTCGCGCCCTCTTCTCCACTCTTCTTCCACTCGTTCTCGCTCCTCATCGTACGCGGTTTGTGCAGAATCTAACGCGTGTTTCTCCTCGGTCTCTAGCTGAGCCAAAAGTGCAGAACGTTCAAAAGTGAGAGGTAAGAGGCGTAAGTTGTATAATGGAAGTGTTTCCGGTCTTGTAGAAAGTTGCAAAGCGGTACTATGGAGGGCTGAGATGTTTTCGGTGAAGTGGCGACCACTTGAGGTTCAACTCAGAGATGCAAAACGGTTAGAAAGTTAATGGCTTACTCGTCTCGTCGATCATTCATCTCCTTTCCTAGCTTTCCCGCAATCTCCTTTCTCTTCTTCTCCCTCTTTCCGTCATCCATGGAAGCGCCTGTCATCACCCAAACATTTTAACGTGGACAAATTGATCAGGGCCATGCAATGAGAAAGAAACCCGAACACACCGTGTAATCGGGAGCTGGGGCCGGCTACGGGATTGTGTTGGTGGTAGGTAATGTTCATCTCTGACATGTCAGATGCATGATTACTGGCTCGGGCTTTATGGGTCGAAGAGTATGGTAGAGCAAACATTCCAGGTTGAGGTGGCATATTGAGATTGTTATTGGAAAGCTCTCCGAGAAACCAGCGCGAGCAAGCCAGTGATATCAATGGAAAGTGAACAGAGCAGACAGAAGTACTATGTGGTACTTATGCCGTATGTCACGGAACTACAAATATTTGGCAAGGTCTTGCGATCTCAACAAATTCATAGATATTCGGTGTCAATAAAGTCACGTGCAGTGCCATAATTGAAACGCGACCTCGCACAGTCCTGGGAGTGGAGACCAGTGATGACCCATAAATTAATTATTAGTATTATTAAAAGACGCTGGAAGTGAGATTTCTCCATGATCCATGAATTGACAAACACATCAAAATTGCATGGTTCAGCTCCCGCGGGCCATAACTCCTCGAGTCCTCAACGAGGCCATATTTTGCTTTGATTCGATAGTAAAAGTAGCTCAGTTTTTTTTCACCTCTAGATGCCACCGTAATCTATTTCTCGATCTGATGACTTTGAGTCCAGGCAGCCCCATAGCCCATTGGCAGCATCTAGCACGAGAACTCATTGCAAGGGTATGAGAGTGTCTCCTTGTGTTTTATTGGGCTATGCGACCTAACAATACCACATGTGGCGGCTGGGCTACTCAGGCGATGAGCATTATAAAGTATTAGTACCAGCATATATAGCGGATCATCACCGTTTCCCGTACTATTCCGTTATTAATGACGAATTATCAGGTGTAGGCTGTTCAAGAGGTTGGAGAGTGTGAACCCGAAGTTTACATGTGCTTCATGGATGGATAGATTACATACCTGTGCCAACTCCTTTTCTATATGCATGTGGATCCATAGAGATTTCATTTAATGACAGGAATTCCAACAAGTTACCATGGGCACCACTGCAGTGTATATTACAGTACTTATCCGCGTATGTCCATGAGTTTAGCCAGAGTCTTCCTTAACACCCGCCTATCATCTTCTTTTGTAATTCTCAGGTCGTCAGACACCCTACCCTGCTGTAACTCATCATTGAGGTTTGCCGTAGGATAGAACACCTCTCCGTCTTTGCCACCCCAATCAAAGTCAATCAACATCATACAATCTTCTTTGCAGATGATATTCGCGTCCCGCAAGTCACCGTGGACAAGGCCCTCTGCATGAAAGTTGTCCACAAGGCGCTGGAGCTCATCTGTCCAACGGTCTTGGTGAGCACGGAGTAGGTCCGCGTGAGTGATTGGGACGCCAGACTCGATATATTCCATCGCCACAGCACACCAACCGCCAGGAAGTCGTTCGAAAGCAAGAATTGGTGGTGCATGACCTGATTTGGCGCAAAAGTCGTGCAACTCGATCGAGTACCGTCGCGAAAACTTGATGAGGATGAGTTGCTTGTCGGCACCTGAAGTCTCTGCAGCGTACAAATGACGATAGGGTTGCCTGTCGGGAAAGAAGCATCCAATCTTAAAAGTGAGATAGTCGTCAGGTGAGGGTGGATATTTGGGTAATTTGGAGACTGCCGGAAAACGACGCGCACGGGCTGGGATCGGTGCAGTAGGGAGATTGTTCAGGAGTTTCTCGGCATCTTGGAGAATATGAGCTTGGAGTACCGACGCTGCAATAAAGGCCGAATAGAGGAACGTGCGGTCGCGACCATCAGAAGCCGATTGGATACATGAGAATGTTGGTGTCAGACTAACAAGTCTAAAGCGATGGTCGATCGCAACGACAGCATAGAATGTGATATCACATCCTAGGAATATCAGATCGCCAAATAACTCTATGAAATGCAGAAGTATCTAACTCACCAACAATGGTCAGACCAACGCAAGGCACCCTCCATCGTAGATAGAGTTGTCGACAGGCATTGTCCTCATCCATTCCCGTCGCATTTAGACGTGCAACATAGCATGCGAGCTCAACCTGAGGAAGGGCGCTGACCCCTGTACTCCAGTTTTTAAACTTAACAACCATCGTCCCTGCGCCATGAGTCGCAGTATTATGGACATCGGTTCTGACGGAACCAATGGCAGCCACGTGAAGCGGAGGAATCTTGATGCCTCTACGCGCCGAGAAAATGCGGGTGAGGCAGGGTAGAGCCGCATCCCTCCGGCCATCTTCTTTATCGAAGAATCCAGTCATCTTGCTTGCAAGATCGTCCACCGCCCTCCACAATTCTGGAACGTCAACATCAGCCAGCCCGGGAACATCGTCACGACCGTCCATGATATCCAGGAAGTGCCCAAAACCTTCGTAAAGAAGAGGGATGGGTGGAATGTCGGCATCCGGTTCTGGACGGTCATCCAAGATCTTCTCGGAGGGTTCCTGCTGAAGGTGCTCGTATATCGCTGATTTTGCTGTGTCTGATGGTGCCTTCGTGACAATTCTAGCACGTTTCAGACGATCGAAAATGTCTTCTGCTGGTTCGGAAAGAGCGCGTTTCTGTCGGATGTCTAGAGGGTCCCATTCGATAAAGGGAAAAAAGTAGAAGGTGGAAGAGAGTTGCGGCAAGAGAGAAACCGCGATAAGGGGATAGGGGGTGGATATGGGACGTCAAATTTGCCGAACGTAGCGAGAAGGACGACGTGATGAGCGAGATGGAGGGCGAAAACGGGATAACGATATTATCAGTACTGTTTATATGCATGAACAAAAAGCCACTCTGCTCACCAATAGCCGGAAGCTTCACAAAGACGCTGAGGTGTGCATCCGCAGGCTGCTCCGGCCAGAATTTCTCGACCCTCTCCCACTCAGTCAACCTTTCAACGCCTATGTCATCATTTTCGAACCTGAGCCGGCTAAGGGTGTCTTCATTATGACCACGGAGATCGATATCGACCTGAAAAAGCATAGGAAATTGAGCCACAACAATAACACGGGACTGTACGCTGTAGCCACTTTCAGAAGGACTAGTTCCTTGGCAAGAACGTGTCGCTCAGAAATGTTGATGCCTTTCTCATGAACGAGTTCTTTCAAGTCACTACATCAGCAAAATGTCAAAATAGATTCCGAGTTTTTGCTGGTTTTCACCAGTTTCCAAGTTTCCTGAAACTCGGAAACCCAGAAACCACGAAACCTATAGCTAAGCTTTGGTTCAATCAATGCTTTTCTCGCGTGACATAAATAGAGTTTCTCA
>Ga0210383_10003432_pt1 | contig 14170 bp, 21 predicted proteins | sample IncBWC14OmetaG_FD_160072 | JGI IMG/M metagenome (GOLD analysis project Ga0210383, IMG submission 160072) | Forest soil microbial communities from Barre Woods Harvard Forest LTER site, Petersham, Massachusetts, United States - Inc-BW-C-14-O ...
CTCCTGTGGCACTGATAGTTTCTTTCCGACAGTCGGTAGGCCGTCAAAAAAGTAAGATGGTGGGACGCCAAGCGCCTGACTGAACTGTTGCAAGCGTGACGCCCCGACGCGGTTTGTTCCCTTCTCGTATTTCTGAACTTGCTGGAACGTGATACCGGCGACGTCGGCAAGTTCCGTTTGGCTCAATCCCAATAAGGTTCGGCGGGCGCGAATCTTTTGCCCGACGTGGGTATCTACAGCAGTGGGACCTCTGCGGCCGGTCGACGCCTTCGCCATGTCAGAAACCTCCCGATCTAAACCAAGCGCTAGAGTTGCATAAACCGATAGTCGCGTCAAAACGACTATTGAATCGGCTGCGGTGTTTGCCCAGCCACGCGCTTGCTCGACCCAGCTGAGCGGGCGTAGTCTAAGTGCGGGCGGATGCTCGACTAGCCCCGCCCATAGTCCTTCGGCCCCGTGTGCCCCCTCCAAGGTTGCCGGGGCCTCTTTTTGGCCGGCGCTGTCGTGCGCGCGTGGTAGGGTGTGACCAATCCGTCGGGCCGAGTCGTGCCGCCAAACCACGCCGTCGGCTTACAGATGGTTTGGGACATTGTCTTGGCCCGGCTTGAACCACCGTGGCTTTTTTGTTTGCCTGGCCGAATGCTCGCTCCGCTGGCCCCCGAATTGGAGGTTGATATAATGAAGGCTACTCCGCGTAATCTGGGAGGGTGCAATGCGCTCATTGCTGTTTGGTTTGGCCATCATTGTCCTACCGTTGACAGACTTGACCCCTGCCGTAGCTCATAAGATCCACCATTACAGGAGTACGCAATCCTCCTATTCCGCATGTGTTTGTCATTGGGGGTATGATACCGACAACAGCGGAAACGCTTGCACAGTCGCGGTCTCATGCGACGCCGAGGGTGGTCGGTGTGTAAGATCATGCCCGTCCGTTAGAGTTGGCGAATAGAGACTCACTAATTATTCAGGCAGCGTGTCCGGCGGGAAGTAGCCGACATCGAACATCGCCCGGAGCTGCGGTCCTACCGCTAGGGATGCCCCGTGGCTAGTGGTCTTGGCGGGTGTCAGCCCGCTATCAATGCAACGACGATAAATGCCACAAATATTAGTGCGAACAATAGCAATCCAATGCGACGCTGAATTACCCGTAATCGATTTCGTCCGCAGTTCGGACAGATCCACAAGTCCTTGTTGACGGGAAAGCCACAACCCGGACATGGCTTGCGTTTGCTGACCACTTTAGGATTGGGCATGGGAGACCTTACAACACCATTGTCGTTGCGTCCCCCGGCAGCGTTCCACATCCGGTCGGCTCGGCACTGTGCCTCACGTCACACAGCGTCAGCGCGAGGAGCTGGCCTATGCTCGCTCAATCGTCCCGGCTGGCCGTATTCGGCGGCCTCGGAATGTCCTTCAATATCTGCCGCAGCACGCAAGGCAACTTCGCAATGTTCACCGCTGGCGAAAATCGCGAAGGCTAAAAGCAGCAATCCCCTGCCTGGATCGGCGGGCACGGCACCGACCCGTAAGAGCAAAACACGCAACAGACGCCCGGCTTAGGCTTAAGCCGCTCGTTGCACCCTTTGCAGTTATAGAAAAACTGGCAAGCGTCCGTCGGCATCGTTTCGATAGCCTGATGCCCACACTTGGGACAGGTGATGGTCGAATCCAAGTGCATAACCAGACGTTCCTCGATCGACCAGCGCGCGGCGCGCTACATCAGGACATTGCCCAATCCAAACCAGAACATCGCGGCGATACAAGCCGCTAAAATGCCCAGAAGAAACCACGCCGCAAAATCCCACCAAGTCATAGTCGGAGCCGCCAACACATGCCCAAAGTGTAGTGGCATTGACCTATTGCCGCGACCCAAAGTCAAATCAGCCATGGGCTTCAATAAGCGCCGGATGGAAAGCGAGCGAGCCGCCGCCGCGGCGAAGGAGGCCGCTGCGCGCCGCGCGCTCGGGCCACAGATCATCGAGGATTCGGTGAAGCTGGTTGAGATCTGGAACGCTCGCCGGGCCGCGCACATACCCATGCTGTTCTCGCCAACGATCGAGGCGGCGATCACGGCCGGCTATTGGTTCTTGCGGGCGCGCTGCCCGGCCTGCCGCACCACCGGCGACGTCGACCTGCGGACGCTCGATTGGCACCACGGCGCGGCCGTGACGGCCCTTACTTCGGCGCTGTCGTACCGATCCTGCCGGCCCAATGCGCCGTTCGCCGAATTGGTTTGCCTATCGAAGTCGAGCGTTGCCGAGCAGTATTACGCCGAGCGCAGCGGCAATAAGTGGATCAACGAGTAGCGCGGGACCGGTCGAATGCTCGCCCCGCGTTTGCTCGTTGAGTGAGAATCACGATAGGCGGCATGTGGGCGGGGCAAATCATGGCGCCTTCGCCTTTCCTCCCAAACTTGCCCCGTCTTCCTCGGCGGGGCTTTTTCATCGCCGGGCCGGCTCGCGCTTGCCCTTCTCACCAATGAAAAACCCGCCTGAGAGGGGTTGCTCAGGCGGGTGGCAATCGTTGGAGGCTCAATCGGTCAGCCGTAAAGGTCGTGCTCGTACCACTTATAGGGCGGTCGGTTTTTCCTGCGAAATTCCTCAAACCATCGAACGAGCCGCGTGCCGGTCCTCTTCACAGCTGCAGTCATTGCGACCTCCTCGATCCACATCCTGATTAAGGAATACTGCGGGGGCTGATAGCGCGAAGTGACCGCCGTCACACATCTTCGCTTTGGCCGTCCTGGCCCGCCGGTGGCGTGTTCGGCGGGAAGTAGCCGACATCGAACATGGCCGGCTAGAGGCTGAACGCATGCCGGCAGAGGATCACGCCGATTACGACTGCCGCGCTGGCAATAAGCGCGAGCAGCGTCCAGTGGGAGGCGTTATCTCTCCAATGTTTGCCCAGATCGATACTTGGAAAGCATTTTCGGCCGAACAGATCTAGAGCTCCTTGATTGGCAAGCTTCGTCGTTGAGAAAAAGAGACCCCGACCCAAGTCCCTTGGAGGAGGGGTCGAGCGGATCGGGGCCTCCCTGTTCGCCAAGCCCGCCTGGTATCGCCGTGCGGTTAAACGGCGGAGTCGGTGGCCTTCGGCGCCCGGCACCTAAATCTTAGCTGGCGGAACTCTGAACGCAATGGCAGGGAGGCCGAGGAGTAGTCGTTATTCGCGCGCTGCGCGCACCACGACCGCAGGAGGCCCTTCGACGGCAATGCTATCCTCTTCGTCGAAGTGAACCGTTGTGACGTGGTCATCTTGAGAAGAAACGAACCGGACCTGGTCGACGTTGATCCACACCTGCGGGCCGCTGTGCAACTTTGCCATAATAAACTGAGCCATTTTGGTCGCTCCTCCCCGCGAGACACAAGGCGTCCGAGGAGGTGACTTTCGCCGAGCGGGGCACTGACACCTCCCCGTCCGCCGTCGCCGGCCAGTGGCGATGCAGCCGGCATTCGACTATGCAGGCGGCCCGATTACGGAACGGTTAGCGCCAGCTCAATCATTCCGGCTGGCTGAATTCGGCGGCCGCGGGATGTCCTTCAATATCTGCCGCGGCACGCTCGGCAGCTTGGCAATGTTCACCGCGAGAAGGAACGCCTCGTCGCGCGGCGCTATTTCTTCTGGGGATTTTAGTGGCGTGTATCGCCGCGATATTCTGGTTTGGATTGGGAAAGGTTCTGATGTAGACCCTCGCGCGGAGGTGAAACGGCATTGCACCTCGGTGTGCGGCGGTTTTACCCAACACGCACTTGCCGCGAACTTGCCCTCTGCTCGCGGCGTACCTATGCCGCCGCCCGGCAACGGCTTTCACTTCTGGACTCGTCCAACTGAGCGCGAACCCAAATCCAGAACGCCTCGATTTCCTGCGCCGCTCTGCTCCCGCGGGCGTATTCTGTAACACCGAGGCCCACGGCAATCGCATCCTGAAAATCGATGCGCGCAGACAACAAAGGCTCGGCTAGAACTCCAAGGCGCGTTAGGTCTTTTGCCGCGTCGCTCGCTCGCGAACTGCGGTAGGTCGGCGGGCACTGATTGAGGACGAATGCGGCCTTCCGCTTCGCCAAGTAGCAAGCCCGAAAAGTCGCTGCCGTCGCCTCTACATCCAAGCCCGTTGGGCGCGCTGGCAGAAGGCAAAGATCTGCAGTCTCCGTCACAAGGCGAGCGGCCACGCTGTCGGCGCCGGCGGTGTCGAGAATAGCGAGCGTGAACCCACTGTCGTTGAGCCCCTCGAGAAATGCGCGGAGCCGCGGGAGACGTTCGCCTTCGAGCTGATCGATCATGACCTTGTTCGGCACATTCGCGGCCTCTCGGCGCTTGCCCCAGCGGGCCAACGATGCCTGTGGATCAAGGTCGAGTGCGATGACCCTTTCGCCCGCGCCTGCGGCAGCAACAGCGAGAGATGCCGCGAGGGTAGTTTTTCCCGCTCCGCCTTTTTGCGTGAGAAATGCAATGGTGCGCATCAAATCACCCATTGGTTCTTTGTTGACATATAGTTTACGAGTCCGTCGAAAGTCAGCCGGTTGGGTCGGGCGATCACGTCCGACTGCCGGCAGCCGTTCGGAATCTCGATGTCGACGGCGAGTGTTGACGTGGATTTGCAGCGCCCCAGCCTAATCCGCACATTGTCGGGTTCGAACGAGACATGCCGGCCGATTACTGCAAGGATCTCCTCACGCAGCACGCCCAGCAAATCGGGATGGCTGTACTCCATGCGATCGTGCGCAAGCAGAATTTTCAAGCGCTCACGCGCTATAGGCGCTGAGCCGCGTCGAAAGAAATGGAATAGACTCATGCTGCCTTCCGCCCGAATAAGGTCTTGAGAAAACCTCTGCTTCCGGTGGGGACAACTATCGGAATGTCCTTACCTTTGAGCCTGTGCGCGGCATCGAAGTAGGCGCGGGCGGGCGCGCTCATCGCGTTGTTAAGTGTCACCGGAGACCCGACGTTGGAAGCGAGCAGCACTTCTTTGCTTTCGGGAATGATACCGAGGAGGGGGCACGATAGAATTTCGAGCACATCATCGATCGACAACATCCCGCCGCGGGCGGCGCGCGACGAATCGTAGCGTGTGATCAGCAGGTGCTTGTCGATGTGCTCGCCACGCTCTGCCTTTACCGTCTTGGAATCGAGCAGTCCGATGATGCGGTCGGCATCCCGCACCGATGATACTTCTGGATTGGTGACGATGACGGCGGCATCAGCATATCGCATGGCCAGCGTTGCGCCGCGCTCGATCCCGGCCGGGCTGTCGCAGATGACCCAGTCGAATTTCGTCCGCAGCTCCTCGATGACCTTAGCGACTCCGTTCTCGGTCAGCGCGTCCTTGTCGCGCGTCTGCGACGCGGGAAGCAGGTAGAGATTCTCTAAACGTTTGTCGCGAATGAGCGCTTGGGACAGTTTTGCAACGCCGTTTATGATGTTGATCAGATCGAAAACGACGCGTCGCTCGGCGCCCATCACGAGGTCGAGGTTGCGCAGTCCAACATCGAAATCGACGACCACCACTTTCTGGCCGTCATGGGCAAGAGCGGCACCCAATGCGGCCGTGGACGTAGTCTTGCCAACGCCGCCTTTCCCTGATGTTACGACCAACACTCGTCCCAATTCATCTGTTACCCCGCCCATTTTATCTGCCTTTCGTAGTCCAATACACCGCCGAGGTATTCAGCGTGCTGCGCTTAAGCCAAGCCTGAATCGGTCCGCGGCGTAGGGTGTATTTGATGTCATCTGCCATCTTGGACATGACACTCGACAGTGCGCCCGTCCGATTCTCTGGGGTTCCGATTGGTTAACAAACTGGGCATATTCGGTTAACGGACGATTAACGGCTCGTTGCTCCGTTAAGCTTTTTCGCGGCCTACCACTCGTCGCGTGCCGCGTCGATCGACAACATCGCGCCGCGGGCGCGAACCAATCCGCGCCGAATTGGCCCCACTGGATAAAGAATTGCATTAGCCCAAAGGCTGGTCGGCTTCACGAACCCCTCATGAAGTATGTACGACCGAAACGCGTGATCAGCAGACGCGCCTGGGGCAGCTTCGCCACGCCGTTGATGACATTGATCAGATCGAGGACGACGCGCGTCGTTCGGCGCCCATTATCAAGTCGGGGTTGCGCAGTCCAATATCGAAATCGACGACCACCACGTTCTGTCCGTCACGGGCGAAAGCAGCGCCGAGCGCGGCACGCCACCTTTGCCGGATGGCACGACCAGGACCTTTGCCATGCAGCTTTCGTCAGTTTATTGCTGAAATTTTCAGCGTTTCCCCCTCTAGCCAAGCTTGGATCGGTTGGCTCTGAAGGTCGGGTGCCAAGTCGGCGGCCATTTTGTAGTGCGAATCGATTGCAAGAAGCTCTGCTTCGGCGCGATGGCAAAAGATGCGCGCGCGCTTGTAACCGGCGATGCCCGCCAATGCACGCCCACGCAATGTTCCGTAGATGTGGATTGAACCGCCGGCGATTATTTCGGCCCCTGATCCGACAGAACCAAGCACCGTGATGTCGCCGTCGATGTGTACCACCGACTGCCCGGAGCGAACGCGTCCCTCGACTAGCAGCGACGCCAACTTTTGGTTTTCAGCCACACTATCCACCACGACGGTCTGATCTGGAAGCTGGAACGGCTGTTCGACACGGCCGGAACGGAGAATTGGTGGCAGCGCCCCTTCTGCACCGTCGGGTGTGATTCCTTCGATGCCGAGGACACGAATACTGCGCTCGCTAAGATTCGCGATCAGATGGGCGATCTCCTCTGGAGTCAGATTTACCGCGGACATGTCAAGTGCCACGGGATGATGCGAATAAAGGCCCTTGGAACATTCAATGCTGGCGTCAAGGTCCGCCAGCCAATCCGGGATTGGTTGCCGAGGGGCCAGGACAAACGCCATGTAGGAGCGCGCTCGAAACGGCAACGGCGGACCTTTCGGAGTTACAGTCGACACGGCGCTGCCTCTCAACCTCGTTGGGCCTGAGGCCTCAAATGTCCGATGACCTTGGCGGCCTGGTTTGCCGGCTCGTCCGAGATACGCCACTTGCCAATGGTTTCGGCAATTATCTTGACCGAGGCGGACGCGGTCTCCGCCAAGTGGCGATAGTTGGCGTTTATCCGGCGGACGCGGTCACCTTCAGATTGCAAATAGTCGCGAGCGACTAGTAGCTCGGCCATGAGCTTCTCTATGTCCGCGATGGACGTCGCACCGGCAGAGATGGCGTCATCACTGGACCCCGGCGCATCTGCTGGCCTATTGCCGTGCACGAGCGCGCGAATATCCCCTTCGATTGTCTTCGTTACAGTGTCGGGGGCCGGTGATTTTGATTCCGCGGACTCCATTAGACTCTCCCGTCTCACGCTGGATAAAACCTGGATTTGGCAGAGCGTGTTGCGCCGGATTCGACATACGGTTGCACGTTCCATTGGCAGTTTGACGCACCATAGTAAATCGAGCGTTAACCATCCACGGTGTGGAGACTATTGGTTCCTACGGGCGCGCTGCCCGGCCTGCCGCACCACCGGCGACGTCGACCTGCGGACGCTCGATTGGCACCGCGGCGCGGCGGTGACGGCCCTTACCCCCGCGCTCTCGTGCCGATCGTGCCGACCAAATGCGCCGTTCGCCGAATTGGTTTGCCTATCGAAGTCGAGCGTTGCCGAGGACTATTATGCGGAGCGCAGCGGCAATAGGTGGGTTAGCGAGTGACCGACCGCACCGCCGATAAGTTATTAAGCTGATCTTAGCCTTGGCACTGCCAGAATGGCCCGTGGGATGACGTAGTGTGTAGGGTAGCCGTGCGTTCACACCTGACAGATGACGAGCTATTGCTCGCTATAGCTGGCAATACAAACTCATTTTCGGCGCTTATCGAAAAGCAGTTTGAATTGGATGCGGGGGTAGGGGCACCTGATCCCAATACCCGACGAAATCTAATGCGTTTTAATGTTCAGACACTCAATAATTGTCATCGCGAATACCGAGAATACATTGCTGAGCTTCGCCGTCGCTATCCCACGATTTAGTCGAAATGCGCAGCAGCAGCAGATTGACCGACCAAACCAGGGGAGTTATCCAACAAATGCTCCAACGTCACACGAATGATAAAACCTCGTCACCAATTGCGGACTTCGGCTGCCCGCTCTGTCACGCCAAATATGCGGTCACTCGACGCCCAACCTCCCCAGGCATCATCCCTGTATGCGAGGAATGCGATCAGGAGTTTATGTCGCAAGATGACGGCGACTGGCTGCTGTACGACCGGGCAGACGCCTGACCTAAATACCCTCCAGTATCGATCGACCAGGGCGGCGGGAAGCGGCGGGGGATGTCGGATTATGTGCTCCGGTCAAATGATCTTCAAAAGCTCCGCGATCTCACTTCCAGTAAGCCGCTCCCCTGACGAGTTGATAATGTCGGCGCGATGCGGGGCCAACTCGGGAGCGTCCATCTTTTCATAAAGCCTATTGTTTTGACACCAAAAGGCCCGATCCCTATCAGGGCGATTTTCGCGACGAACATAACTCTCGATGCACGATTCCTTGGGGCCGTAGAGATACCAGACGGCAATGTTGTGCTTGGCAAGACGGTCAATCGCATGGGGGAGTTAAAAAATCGACACCGTAAAATGTGAGAACACAGCCATTCTCGCCTTTAGTTCTGGCGCGCTCTTCTAGCTCGCTGTTGAAGCTCCCTCCAACAACTTGTTCCACAATTCAATGAGCCCCTCCGTGACTAATCCGTTATCTCGATCACCACGGTCGACCGGTATGTGGAGATATTGGCAATTGTCTTGAAGCCAATCGCCAAACGTCGTCTTGCCGACGCCGGAGGGACCGAGCAAAAAGTAATGCATGGCTGGGCCTATCGGGTTTCTTCGCGCTCAGTCGCCGCGAGATTGGCACGACGCCTCCTCGCTGGTGAGTACAAGCGACCTCGCTGATCTCAGGCTCGCGGAATAAGTCCCGCGGCATGGGCCTTGCTGAGCAAGTACGACACGAAGGCCGCGCACGCGCCAATCATGAAGAGCGCGTCTGTTTCGTCGACCTTTGCCGTTCCATCATCGAGGAGAGCGTGTCGTATGCCATTTTCGTCGCTTGTGTAGCCAGCCCGGAGTACAAGGGCCGAACCTGTGGGATCATGACCGCAGGGGCAAATGCCGGAGGGCACCGGCAAGATAAACAGGACGCAGGGCCAGAAGGCACCTGCACAGGACGCGCGGCCAACGGATCGGCTGCGCCGTCCTCGCCGTCAGATGAAGTAGCAAGAGCGCCGACCGGCTGACCCAGGCGCACCCCGTCGCAATGCGGGAGCTTGCCGATCCGTTGTGTCTGCGATGGCCAGGCTCCGTCCGCCATGTAGGCAGCGTCGCCCGCTAGGGCGAAGTATGCCCGCTCAAACCCTCACCATCCGCCATCACCATCAGTGAGAATTGAACAACTGCAATAGTGCATCGATGTGTGGCGAGAGGCGGGGGAGCTCATCGAACGCTAGTATCGCCGTCAGCACGAAAATCGCCCACGTGAGATTTTTTATCGTGCGCTGCGCTCTATCCATGTAGCGGGCAAGGACTACGAGCAACTGTCCAAACACGGCCATCTGTTCGACGGCGACATCGTCACCGCTACGCGGTATATTGTTCGCATATGGTGTCCTAATGGTCTGCGACAGTTCTTTTAACTTTGCGGCGAGTTCAGATGCTTGGGCCAGGTCATCTTTCATCCTTGCGCTCCATGTTCTACCTGTCTGGCATGATATGACCGAAATCGTCACCGCGCTTACGGAGATCAGCAGACTTACTGACTAAGATGGTGCTACATGATCCAGGGATTGACCACGCCGTCAGAACGCTTTCGTCAAGAGGTCGAACCTGCTCTCGCGGATTATGATCGCGACCGCCTTTCGGAGCGGCTCGCCAACAATCTTGCCAGAGCGATTGACCATCACGTCGATTGGAATTTTCAATATTACAAGGCTGTTGGTGCTTCCCGCCTCAATGGCGCGAAAGATACGAAAGAGTTCCGCGCAACGTTGCTATCGCAGTGCCCGGAATTGCAGATGATGAACGATCTCTCTGATGCGGCCCACCATCACTTCCTAGATCGCCCCAATACGCCCCCGCGCGTCGTCGATGTTTCGACCGCGGCCTATGTGGTGCAGGACGGGCAGCTTTGGGTGCGGGAATACGAAAAACCCTACTGGCCGTCGGCGACCAAGGCGGCGGATTTTTTGCGCAATTGGAAAGATTGAGCGACTGGATTGAGATTGGTTTAAACGATGGACGCTGTAAACAAATCCAGCAAACAGCGAGGCCGACCGTTTCAGCCCGGCGTCAGCGGCAATGCCCGAGGCCGACCAAAGGGCGCACGCAACAGACGAACGCGCGCCGTCCTTGAGGCGACCGAAGCTGGGGGAGAAATGCCGCTCGACTATATGCTGACAGTGATGCGCGATCCCAAGGTCGATGCCAAGCGCCGCGACGCGATGGCGATGGCAGCCGCGCCCTATCTACATCCGAAGCTCAGTTCGGTGGAGCCGAAGCCCTTCACCGATCCTGAGAAGCCGGAAGGTGTGAGCCGCATTGAGGTGAGCTTTGTCCACTCGAGGCCTCAGCCGGACTGAAAGCCGCGGCCGGACTAGATGTGATCATGCTAAGCGGCTGAGTACATCGGTTGCCGCCTATCGTGTGGTTGTTAGTGCCGTTACCGACCCGTACGCAAAATCTCCCCGCCAAATGCCCTTAAACATGCTTCGGCAGAAGGCGCCAAACGGGATATGAACCCTCCACCAGAGGGAGCACCTAGTCCGCCGAGTTGCAAACAACGGGTCGCGCAAACATCCGTCGCATTCTCAGCCGCTGCTGGCCCTCACTTGGTCTGATTAGGCAGTATCGGCGCTGCCGCTGCGACGTTTGGGCTGCACTTGCCAATTTCGATGAAGAGGTCATCCGGATTGGCAGGATCAACTGGCAAGTGCGTCTTCGGATTCTCTTGGCGCAGCCGTTCCCAGCGACCTTGGTCAATATAACCGCCATGATAAATCATTTCGAATCTGTGGGTGTCCTTATCGAATGAAGCGGAGCTAACCAGCGGTTGGCAGTCAAATAATTCGACGCACGTCGCCTTTGGGACGCCGTCGCGGCCAAACTCAAAGAACGCCCAGGTGGCTTTTGGTCTACCCTCAAATAGGGACCACCACTTCCCCTTCTGATGATCTCGATCATCTTCATTCAGTTTACGCAGGATATATTTGCGGCTCGTTCCAAACGCCTGCGGTCGCCAGGCACCGACTTGATTGTCGTAGTGCAAGCCGGCGGCTTGCTCGACAACGCAGAGGTACTGGTTGGTCTCTGAATCCGCTGCGGTCTTTGCGACCGCCAGCATTAAACCGCCGCCAATCACAACGAGAGTTACCACGACAGAGTGGAACGACGGGAAACCTACGGCGGCCCGAATGACGCGGACGATCAAGCCGAGAGTAACCATCAATGGTATCCTGGGTAGGAGCGCGCCCCACACGTGCATTATAATGCGTCGCAATTAATTGCACACCCTGCCGAACTGGGCCCATGTCGGAAGACGTGCGGCGAATGGTCGGGCGGAATGTGCAGCGGCTGCGGGTCAAGGCCGGGCTATCCCAGGCCGCGCTTGCCGAGCGTATGGGCGTTGATCGCGCTTACGTTAGCGGACTGGAACTTGGACAGCGAAACCCAACGATCTTGAGCCTTTGGCACGTCGCCGAGGCTCTAGGGGTGAAGCTCCAACATTTTTTCCAAGAAGAGAAGCCTCGTCGTAAGGCACGGTGATATGTCGCTGCCGCCCGCAGAGGCCGCCCTGGTCGTCTAATCTGCGGCGGGTGGCAAAAGGGCAGCCCCTCACCTTTTGCGCAATGTGGCGGGCTTCCGCAGACAAGAGAGAGCCGCTGCAGCCCCCCAAGCGACAGCGAAGACACCCATCGCGCCAACGCGCGGACGTGGATGAGGAAGGCGAAGCGTGATGGCTGCAACGAGCGAGGACGCGGCGGCTAAGGCGAGCCGTTGCGGCTCGTGGTGCTCTGGGCGCCGTGGTATAATGGGAACATTGGAACGTGATTCGTGCCCGGTTGTCGGGTAGTGCCCCTTTTCAGAAAGGATAGAATGCAATGCGTTGCACAAAATGTCTTTGCTCTCTCGCTCTCTGCACGTGTATCGCTGTTGTCGGCACCTACATCACCGCGAAGTCCGACGCGGTCGGCTGCGATCAGCCTTCGAAGATCGTCGCGCCAGTGTGGTGCACCTTGCCGCCGATGGACATGCCGCACGACGAGCCCGGCCAGATGCCAGGTCCGCCGCTGCCCAATGTGACGATGGCGGTGTCGACATCGTCGGCCAGCGTGTCCAGCAGCTTCACGCTGGTGCGCTATCCGTCGACCTCGACGTAATTTCGCTGGGACCCGCACACCTGTCTGCAAGTGACCCTGAAGGCGAGGTCGGCAGCAGGCACTTATTGGTGCTTGAGGCCCGTCAATACTCTGCTAAACAAACGGTCGGGCCCCGGTGCGCGAATACTGCGTATTGACCGGCGGGCTATACGAAATATGGCGAAGATCGGTCGGAACGAGCCCTGTCCCTGCGGCAGCGGCTTGAAGTACAAGAAATGCCATGCCAGCTCCGGGGGACCGCCCGCCGGGAAGGCTTCTGCTGTGCCCAATCTCCAACACGTTCTTGAACAGATGCGCGCGAGCGAGCGCATCCGACAGACACAGCAAGGACTCGGTCGGCCGATTGTCGGCCTCAAGTCCGGGGACCGGCAGATCGTGGCCGTCGGAAACAAAGTCTATTTTTCTGACAAGTGGAAAACGTTTCCCGACTTCCTCGGCGACTACATGAAGCAGAAATTGGGAAGCGACTGGGGCAACGCCGAAATCGCCAAGCCGTTCGCCGAACGGCACCCAGTCATGCAGTGGTACGATGCCTACTGCAAATACCAGCAAGCGACGATCACGGCTCCCGGCGAGGTCTGCAACGCCAATGTCACCGGCATCGTCGCCTGTTACCTTGGTTTGGCTTACAGCCTTTATCTGCTCGACCACAATGTCGAAATTCAGGAGCGGCTAATCGGCCGCCTCAAAGACCCCGCAAACTTTCAAGGTGCGTTCTACGAGCTATTTGTCGCAAACGTCCTGATCCGGGCCGGCTTCCAACTCACGTTGGAGGACGAAAGCGATGGCAAGTCGAAGCATTGCGAGTTCGCGGCTGTATCGCGCGAAACTGGCAAGAAATACTGGGTCGAAGCGAAAATGGGCTCCGCCGCAGGCGTTCTGGGAAAGACGCATCTGGACGGTGGCAGTGGCCGAAAGGCTCTCGGACGGCTGATCCCAAATCTCAATAGCGCCCTTGCCAAGCCTGCTGCGGACGAACGGCTTATCTTCATTGATCTAAATGTCGATCCGAAGTTCGGCCGCGACAACAAACCGACTTGGGGCGATGCCACCGTGAAGCGGATCGAGCGTTACGAAGCGATCGAGCTACCGAAAGGCGCTTCGGCGTACCTTTTCGTGACCAATATCGGCTTTCATCGAAATCTCGACGGCACGCCTGTCCAGGCAATGCTACCGTTCGGCCTCGGGATTCCCGACTTCAATAGGCCCGGATACATGAGGCTTTCTGAAATCTACCGCCAAAAACGAAAGCACGTCGATGCCCATCACATCAGTGAATCTTTCCTGACTTACACCAAGTTCCCGACGACTTTTGATGGAAGCCTAGCGTCCGAAGCATTTGGTGCAGCCTCTTCGCGCGTAAAGATCGGCGAGTCTTATCTGTTTCAGAACGTTGGCGGCATGGACATGGTCGGCACCGTGACTTACGCCACGGTTTGGGACAGCGAAAAGAAGGCCGCCATTTCGGTGACATTCACGGATGGAACGTCACGCATCATCACGCAGCCGATGACGGATGCCGAGTTCAGTGATTACAAAGCGCACCCCGATGCTTATTTCGGGAAGATTCTGCCGGTCGGGAAAAAGGCCGAGAATCAATACGAGCTTTTCGAGTTTTTTGTCGAATCGTACAGGGGCTTGCCTCGCGCGACGCTCTTGCAGCGCCTCGGCAGACCGGCGGATTTCGACCCGCAGGTCAGCGAGGAGCATTTGCTCGCCGAATACTGCGAGGCGCTCGTCGGCGCGGTACCTGACTCGGCAAA
>Ga0210383_10003434_pt1 | contig 14165 bp, 10 predicted proteins | sample IncBWC14OmetaG_FD_160072 | JGI IMG/M metagenome (GOLD analysis project Ga0210383, IMG submission 160072) | Forest soil microbial communities from Barre Woods Harvard Forest LTER site, Petersham, Massachusetts, United States - Inc-BW-C-14-O ...
GCGTAGGGCGAACGTTTAACATATCCGCAGGCTGGCCTGTGGCCTCAAGTACAGACCTCCATATGTCACCCTGTGGATCGATTTTTCGCCGTCCTCCAATCACTATGGCGAACGGAATATGGACGAAGGTTTCGTGCCAACGACCGACCAGCATGTTTGTCTTGCCGGCCATTCCAGCGTGAACCGCGTTCTGAGCTAAAATCGAACAATAGACATTGTCTTGGGGAGAGGCAGGCACACTGCGAACTGCGTAACTGGGATCTATATACTTAAGAGTGATTGGAAGATTGTTCGATCGGAAGAAATTACAGATTTCGTCTTGCAAGAAATGGCCGATGTCACCCAGCCGATGGTTGCCAGAAGCGTCAGTCTCCGAGGAGGCTGACGCCAATAGTTGCTGCCCTGCGCCCTCGGCGACCACGATGACCGCATGTTTGCGCTGCGCGATTCTGTGCCGAAGGGCTTCGAGAAGACCGCAAGATCCATGCAACTCGAAAGGCACTTCGGGAATCAGGCAGAAGTTGACGTGCTGGCTGGCCAAGGCAGCATAAGAAGCAATAAATCCAGACTCTCGCCCCATCAGCTTCACCAAGCCGATGCCATTCGTCGCACAAATGGCCTCGACATGCGCGCAGGAGACAGCTTTCACGGCCTCTGCAAACGCCGTTTCAAAACCAAAACTCTTGTCCAGGTATGGGATGTCGTTGTCGATCGTTTTGGGTATTCCAATGATGCTTTTGCGAAGACCTCGATGACGGATCTCCGCAACGAGGGCGGCGGCGCCTTTGAGAGTGCCATCCCCCCCAACCACGAATAAGACGTCGATCTCGAGCTGCTCCAGAGCATCCACCATTTCATTGACGTTCTGGTGACCGCGCGAGGTTCCGAGCATCGTTCCACCAAAAGTCTGAATGCTAGAGACTGTTTCCGGTCTGAGTTGCAAAGGCGGATGCCCATGCTTGGGTATCAAGCCCTCGTAGCCGTGGCGGATTCCGAGAATCTTCGTGACGCCGTAGCCATGCCAAAGCTCCATGACGATCCCGCGAATGACATCATTCAAACCGGGGCACAAACCTCCGCACGTGACGATCGCAGCGGTCGTTTTCGCGGAATCAAAATAGAGGTGTTCTCGCGGGCCAGCGACTTCAAAATTCAGTGCCGGCAATTCAGAAGGGTGGTCGACAATTTCGTGGTGAACACGGTCATCAAACACGATCTGATCAGAATCGATTTTAAATTTCGATCCATTGTGGCCCATGTGGAGCAGGGGTGAACGGAAAGGGCAATCGCCCAGCGATTCGATGGTCGGCGTCATTTAAATTTAGTCCGCAAGCAGGATTATAGGAACTCCGAGAACCTACCTATTTCGCCGATCGCTTGCTAATCAGACGTTGTCCCACCTGCACCGCATATTGTTCTTGCAGGTCTGGAACAACCGCAGGAATCACCGCAAATTCGCAGCGGGTTGGAAGAAGTATCGAGCAGTAGTGTACTCGGTTCTCACGGGATAGTAAAGGGACGAGTCGTCGTTATCTTTCACTTGAAGAACCGGAGAGGGCGCCCTGCAGGGGGCATTAAGAAATGCGGATTGCGGAATGCGGATTGCGGAATTTTGGGAAGGGGGATTGACAAAACAATTTTCGACCATGGTAACGATTGCCGATCTTACGCCCATGCAGGGCGTACCCTTTATTGGATGTCCCCTGCGTTGAAACGCCGTAAATCGTTCCTAAAATCGTATTCGTACTCGAGCTCGTCCTCGTACTCGGATTTTTTGGAGTCTGGTCAAATCAAAGTAAGCCGAGTGCTCAATTGGGGCCGAAGACACGACGCTATACGGATACGAAACGTGTAAAATGGCTAATAGGCGGAATATAGAAGTATGGGCGCGGGTCGAAAATCATCCTAATTGTATGGATCGCGAAAGCCGACTGGGTGAGAGTAAAAGATGCGAGTCTTCGACACCCCCCATTCGCGCGTTCCAGAGGTCCAGCTCCTGTCCAACGGTCGTTATCACCTAGCAATCAGCAATGCTGGCGGCGGCTACAGCCGTTGGCGCGATCTGGCAGTCACCCGCTGGCGCGAAGATGGCACACGCGATTGCTGGGGAACCTTTATTTATTTGCGCGATGCTTCGACGGGAGAATTCTGGTCCATACCTTATCAGCCCACATTGCTCCCGACCGAGCAGTACGAAGTTATTTTTGCCGGGGCGCGCGCTGAGTATCGCAGGCGCCGAGGCAGCCTCGAAATGGGCATGGAGATCTGTCTTTCGGCGGAAGACGATGTGGAGATGCGGCGCGTGACCCTGACGAACCATTCCGAGACACCCCGTTTGATCGAACTAACGACTTATGCCGAAGTGGTCCTCGCTGTTTCAGGGGCGGATGCGGCCCATCCGGTGTTCAGTAATCTTTTCGTGCAAACAGAGTTCGTGCGGACAAATTCGACGATTCTGTGCACCCGGCGCCCCCGCTCGGAAGCTGAAATGCGGCCGTGGCTCTTCCATACGATGGTCGGGGAGGAAGGCGCAAAGGATGAAATCTCCTGGGAGACGGACCGAGCAAGATTTGTGGGGCGAAGTCGCACTCCGATCAGCCCGGCGGCGATGCAGGATCATTCGCCTCTTTCTGGTACGGTAGGTTCCGTTCTCGATCCGATCGTTTCGCTCCGGCGCACCTTCGGACTGGCTCCCAGGCAAACGGCCCGGGTCGATTTCGTATTCGGTGTGACGGAAACTCGGGAAACCGCGCTGGCGCTGGCCAAGAAATATCACGATCGCAACGCAGTCGACCTTTGCTTTGATCTCGCCCGGACCGATGTGGCCTTGAGCGAGTCCGGCGTGACCGACGCTGAGGCCCAAATTTATGCGCAAATGGCCGGCGCTTTAATTTACGCCGATCCCGCCAAACGCGCTGCTTCGAATGTGCTACTGACGAACCGGCGCGGCCAAAGCGGGCTTTGGAAGTATGGCATCTCCGGCGATCTCCCGATTGCCCTGGTGCGTCTCAGTGACCCAGCCAAAATCCAGGTCGTGAAGCAACTCGTCCAGGCGCATTCCTACTGGCGCATAAAAGCACTCCCGGTGGATCTGGTTGTTTTAATCGAAAAGGTTTCTGATTCTCCCCAACTTCTCTACGACCAGATTGTCAGTTTGATTGGGCCTGGGCGGAAAGCGGAGCTGCTGGATACGCCAGCCGGCATCTTTCTCCGATATCTGGACCAACTTCCCAGTCAAGATCTGGTGCTGCTGCAATCAGCCGCGCGTATCGTTCTGACTGATGAAAATGAGGGGTCAGCCGAACAGCGGGATTCCGACGAAAGACCTGATCTGTCGGTCTTCGCGCAAAGGCCGAGCGAATCCAGTTTCCGCGATGCGCCCCCGCCCCTTACTCCGCGCGACCTTATTTTTGATAATGGGCTAGGCGGTTTTACTCCCGACGGCCGCGAATACGTGGTGACCTTGCCACCGGGACAAGCGACCCCCGTTCCCTGGGTAAATGTGATTGCGAATCCGTCTTTCGGTACAGTCATTTCAGAAAGCGGCTGCGGCTACACCTGGGCGGAGAATTCGCACGAATTTCGTCTGACGCCTTGGCACAACGATCCGGTCACGGACGCCACCGGGGAAGCCTTTTACATTCGTGATGAGCAGAACGGAAACTTTTGGTCGCCAACACCGTTGCCGGCACCCGGAGCGACGACCTACGTCATCCGGCATGGCTTCGGCTATAGCGTATTTGAACATGCCGAGAATGGTATCGTTTCCGAGTTGACCGTGTATGTGGCCATGGATGCGCCGGTAAAATTCTCGGTCTTGAAATTGCGGAACGTCTCGGGTCGATTCCGCCGGATATCCGTCACGGGTTATTGGGAATGGGTTCTCGGCGACCAGCGCCCAAAAAACCTGCTTCATGTGCGAACCGAAGTGGACCACAAGTCCCGCGCGTTACTGGTCCGCAATTTTTACAATTCCGATTTTTCCGAAGAGGTCGCCTTTGTCGACGTTGCCGATTCGGTGCGAACGTTCACGGGAGATCGAAAAGAATTTCTAGGCAGGAACGGAAGTATGTCGAATCCTGTGGCCCTGAAACGGGAGCGTCTCTCGGGTAAAGCGGGGGCTGGGCTGGATCCTTGCGGGGCGCTGCAAGTCACAATCGATTTGCCGGACGGTGAGGAACGAGAGACTCGGTTTTGCCTGGGAGCCGGCCGCGACTTAGCGCACACGCAAAACCTGATCGAACGCTCTCGTGAAGCCGGGGCCGCCCAGGCGGCTCTCGAAGCCGTTTGGAAATATTGGAAGCAAACGCTGAGCGCGGTCCACGTGGAAACTCCCGACGCCTCCGTAAACCTGATGGCCAACGGGTGGCTGCTGTATCAGATCTTGAGCTGTCGTCTTTGGGGGCGCACCGGTTTCTACCAATCCGGCGGGGCATTTGGATTTCGCGACCAATTGCAAGACTCGATGGCGCTGGTCTACGCCGAACCGACCTTAACACGCGAGCATCTGCTGCGCGCGGCGGCCCATCAATTCCGCGAGGGCGATGTCGAGCATTGGTGGCATCCCCCGACGGACCGTGGGGTGCGGACCCATACTTCGGACGACTATTTGTGGCTACCTTACGTCACCTGCCATTATGTCTCATTTGTCGGAGACGCCTCCATTCTCGATGAGATGGTTCCCTTTCTGGAAGGTCGGCCTATCAAACCGGAAGAGGAATCTTACTATGATTTGCCGACTCGCTCGGAGGTGTCAGGCTCATTGTACGAACATTGTGTGCGCGCGATCGAACATGGACTAAGATTCGGCGTCCATGGGCTGCCGCTGATCGGGAGCTGCGACTGGAATGATGGAATGAATCTGGTAGGAAAAGAAGGACGAGGGGAAAGTATCTGGCTGGCTTTTTTCTTTTACGACGTGCTGGGGCGGTTTGCGGAATTGGCGCGGAAGCGCAACGAAATCGACTTTGCCGACCGTTGCCTGGTCCAAGCGCAGCGGCTGCAAGAAAACGTGGAGCAGCACGGCTGGGACGGCCAATGGTACCGCCGCGCCTATTTCGATAGTGGCGAGCCACTTGGCTCGCAAAGCAACCTGGAATGCCAGATCGATTCTCTGCCGCAGAGCTGGTCGGTCTTGAGCGGCGCCGGCGATCCAATGCGCGCGCGGCAGGCGATGCAGGCCGTAGAGGAGCGCCTCGTCCGCTCCGAGGCAAAGCTGATTCAATTGTTGGACCCGCCGTTCGATCGTTCCGTACCTAGCCCCGGCTACATCCAGGGCTATGTCCCGGGCATCCGAGAGAACGGCGGCCAATACACCCATGCCGCGATCTGGGTGGTGATGGCGCGGGCGCTCCTCGGGGATAACGATCGGGCCTGGGAACTGTTTGCCTTGCTAAATCCCATTCATCACGGGTCCACCCCGGCCCAAATCGCCACCTACAAAGTGGAACCGTATGTGGTTGCAGCCGATGTTTACGCCGTCGCGCCACACACGGGTCGGGGCGGCTGGACCTGGTATACCGGCTCGGCCGGTTGGATGTATCGGCTATTAAGTGAAACATTACTCGGTTTGAGGTTGGACGGGAACCGATTGCAGTTAACACCCCGTCTTCCGAAACACTGGGCTCGGTGTAAAATTGAATACCGCTATCGGCAAACGCCTTATCATATCACCATCTCCAGATTGCCCGATGGCTTCCCCAGTACCGGTCAGACCTCCCTCGACGGAGAAGAACTGAGCGAAAGAATAATCTCCCTAGTAGACGATCGACGCGAGCATAGCGTCGAGATGCGATTGCCGAATCAGATTCAGCCTGGATCAGGCATTTGATTGCCAGGTATGCGATCGAGGAAGGCGGCACAGCTCCGCATTTGCTTCGTGGCTTGCCATGAGCAAGCGACAGTGCGTCGAATGGATCGATACGTGACTGATCCGGCGGCCGCTGGAAAGCAGCCGACCCATTTTCAACGCAACCCTCCGGGCCAGCGGCCGGTTGGCTGTTTTCTTCCGCCGCGGCGGATCGGCCCCTATGATCCAGATAGAGACACTTCGCTCGCGCCTCGAAAAATCCGCCGCGGCGGAACCTGCGGCGAAGCTCAAGGGATTTCTTGGAAAGAGGATTTATTTCGGGTTAGTTATGTATTTTGCTGAAAGCTCTTCCCGACACCCTACATCACTTCACTTGGCTGGCGTCATCTGTTGGAAGAAAAGAACTAACCTGTGAACTCCTCCACCCATTCGACGCGCTGTCGCTTGCTCAGGGCATTCGGCTCGACATCACGCCCCGAAATTCGGGTGCGACTCCAGGGCCCGACGCGATAAAACTGCGTTTCCCAGGGTAAACCCTGGTATGTGGTTAACGCCGCGCGCGCGGCTCCGTAATCCTTCGCCCGCAAAGAATCGAGGAGGAGGACGACGACGAGGACGATTGGGACATCTGGGGAGAGAGCGTTTCGGTCTGGCAGTTCGTCAACAGCTGCCTGGGAGCGATCCTTTTGCGTGCTGAAGGTTTTAAGAATCCCTGACCAGGTCACCGTATCATTTTCGTAAGACCTTACGTGGGAACGAGATGCAACAGCGCGCCCTGCGGGACTCGAACCCACGACCGACGGATTAGAAATCCGTTGCTCTATCCAGCTGAGCTAAGGGCGCAATTGAAGAGTCAGCTCGGGAGGGTACTATGTCCCAGGGCGCCGTCGAGGCAAGGAGATTTGCAAGGAGACCACCGACGAAGAACGAGGAAGGTCAGGTGGGAGAGGGAACTAACAATGGCGAGAAAACGCTAGAGAAAGCGCTCCGCTACTGTTAATGCGCTTAATTATGGGATTTAGAAAATAAGCAAGGGAAAGCCATCGCCGGATTTAGCGCCGCGCAACGATTAGGCGCGACATCGGCTCCCCAGCGGCGATCAAGATTCCAGGGAACCGGTTCTATCCTATTCAGTCCCTGACGACAAAGCGGGGCGGCCAGTCTAGCCGACGGCCATCTCTGTGGGCCTGCAGTAATGCGTCCGTGCAGAGCTGAAAGAAATGGCTTCGGTCCTTGAACCCAAAATCGCGAACGATTCGTTCTAATGTATCTAGATGTTCGAGGCGAACGCTGGTCGTGCGTTTGCCGTGCATAATCTGGGTTAACTCTGGTTCATTATTCATATTAGAGATTCAGCAACGCGGCCTTTTGCGGTTCAACATTCACCAAACTCAGTGGGATCCGTGGCACTTGCAGTCACCTGGACCCCTTGCAAAGCGTGTAGCACCGAGGTTTTCGCGTTAGACGCGAGGACGAATAATTCTCTTCGGAATAAGTCGGTCCCGGTACTGCGCGTTTGTATTTTAGGGATTGATGCGGTTGTTACGTTAGCGTCACTTTTGTCGATTTTGTCAATGCCGAATATTTCTGCTTGATTTCGTACTAGGTTATTAGTTTGTTGGCGGACTGATGTCCGTTCCGTTTGCCATTACCGATTTTCATTACGCACCTTCTAAACGTTGGTGTGTAGGCTTCGCCATGCTTCGTGGCGAGGTACAGTCGGCGGGCAAGGGTACGAGCAGTTAATCGGCTAAAATTCTAGGACTTTAGAGAAAACCCACCGCTGATCGATCGGCGGCGGGCTTTTTTTTTGCCCGCAGCCCATTGTCTCAGCGAACTGAGCTGCGAGGTAAAATCATGACAATATTAAACGAGAAGGAAACTCTGAGCACGGAAGAAAAACTTGTTGCCCTGGCGCACGTCTACCTGGAGTTGCGCCTGTCGCTGCCGCGCGCCATAGACGCAGCCGCGGCGGATCTGGTGGATCTTGACGGCTCCAAGCTGGTCGCGGAAGCTGCGTAATGAGCCTGGCGGATCTTCGAGACGCAAAGCCATACGCTGCTGCGCTGTCGATTGTGCAAAAGCTGCAAGAGCATGGTTATGCCGCCTATTTTGCCGGCGGCTGCGTCCGGGATGCGCTCCAGGACGTTCCGCCGAAGGACATCGATATTGCCACCGGCGCAAACCCGGACCAGGTGCAAAGGCTTTTTCAGAGGACAATTCCGGTAGGAGTCCAATTCGGGGTGGTCCGTGTCCGCGTGGCCGAAATGGAATTTGAAGTGGCTACCTTTCGTTCGGATGGAGTCTATTTGGATGGAAGACACCCCTCAGTCATTAGGTTTTCGACGCCTGAGCAAGACGCCGCCCGGAGGGATTTCACTATTAATGGAATGTTTTACGACCCTCTCAACGGCAGAGTCATCGATTACGTAGAGGGTCGGGAGGATCTGTCTCGCAGGCTCATCCGGGCGATCGGTCAGCCGTCCCAACGCTTTGGAGAAGATCATTTGAGGATACTTCGGGCGATCCGGTTTGCTTCGACTCTTGCGTTCGAGATTGAGTCCGACACCTGGTCCGCAATCAAGGTAGGCGCCAGAGAGATCGCGAGGGTAAGTCCAGAACGAGTCCGGGATGAGTTGCTCAAGATCCTCGTTAACCCCCATCGTCTGCGCGGCTTCGATCTCCTGGATAAGAGTGGTCTATTGGCAGCAATCCTTCCCGAGGTCGAGGCGCTGAAAGGGTGCGAACAGCCGGAACAATTTCATCCCGAAGGAGACGTGTTCGTGCATACCCGTTTGATGCTTAGTTTGCTGGCACCGAACGCGAGCGGGCCGCAGGTGTTTGCCGTGCTGTTGCATGACATCGGCAAGCCGCCCACGAGATCGTTTGACCCAGTCGATCAACGGATTCGTTTCAATGGGCATGACAGAGTGGGGGCGGAGATGGCAGAAGAGGTCATGACTCGCCTTCGTTTCCCTCGGCAGGAAATCGATCTGGTGGTCGATGCGGTGCGCAATCATATGATTTTCAAGGATGTCCAGCAAATGCGTCCCGCCATGTTGCGGCGTTTCATGGCGCGTCCTCATTTTGGGATCGAGCTTGAGCTGCACCGGGTAGATTGTGCCGGCAGCCACGGTGATTTGGAAAACTATCAATTTCTCGTCAACAAAACGTCAGAGTTTGCGCAGGAACCGCTGATCCCAGCCCGCCTGGTGCGCGGCGATGATTTGCTTTCGATGGGTTTGAAGCCGGGACCGAGAATTGGCGAGTTGCTGGAAGCAGTCCAAACTGCTCAATTGGAAGGCGAGGTCAAAACGCGTGCCCAGGCCATCGAATTGTTGCAGGCATTGCTAGGGGAAGGGGACTAGTGCCAGTGTCAGTAAGGATATCAGTGTGGGCGTTGTTATATCGCTTGAAAATACTGGATAGAGTTTCCGACCAAATCGCTAAGGCACGATGGCTGCCCACTGACACTGGCAACTGCTTGATGCGCCTTGGTCTGATTATTCTACTGCTAATTATAGCTCCTTCACTCAGTCCCGGTGATGTTAGTTTTTTTCAACCGAGTGCTAGGTCGCCACGCTTAGGCGAGATCATCTATTTTCTTCTCCCAGATCGGTTCAATGACGGCGATCCATCCAATAACAGTGGACGATCGGCGTCTGCTGATCCGAACCAGAGTGGATTCGATCCGGCTAACCCAAACTTTTTCCATGGCGGCGATCTGCAGGGCATCACGGCCAAACTCGATTACCTTCATGACCTTGGGGCGACATCGATCTGGATGAGTCCGATCTTCCGCAATCGCGCGGTGCAGAATTACGGGAAGGGTGCTGCACCGAAAGCGGGTTACCATGGCTATTGGATTCTGGACTTTACAGATGTTGATCCTCATTTCGGATCAAAGGAGGATCTTCACCGTCTGATCGCGGAGGCGAAAAATCATGGAATAGGGACCATCCTCGACATCGTGGTCAACCACACCGCGGATGTCATTCAACCCAAGAACGGGATCCACGATTACGAGTACAAATTTTCCAAACCTTACCTCGACGCGAATGGAAAGCCATTTGACGACCGCGACTACATCAACAGGGCGGATTTTCCTCCGCTCGACGCCAACACCAGCTTCCCGGTGCCGCCAGCGTTCCTGAGCGAAGAGGATCGGAAGATCAAGGTACCGGACTGGCTAAACGATCCGACGGTTTATCATAATCGCGGCGAAGCGGCAACTGGTGGCGAAAGCGCACAGTACGGAGATATCTCCGGTCTGGACGATCTGTTCACAGAGCAACTACGCGTTGTCCACGGGATGATCGATATTTACACGAATTGGCTCAAGGACTTCGATTTCACGGGATTCCGCCTGGATACGGTGAAGCACGTCAACAACGAGTTCTGGCAGAGCTTTGTTCCTGCGATTCAGGACGCCGCACAGAAATCTGGACGCAAGGATTTCTTTATTTTTGGCGAAGTGTACGACCCCGACCCTGCGGTTCTTTCCGAATTCGCACATCGCGCCGGAATTCCGTCAGTCTTGGATTTTGGATTTCAACGAGCGGTGCGCGGATTCGCCTCGGGCTCGGATGCACCGACGAAGCTCGCTGAGTTTTTCGCCAAAGATGGTTTTTATACGACACCGACGGTCAACGCGTACAGCCTGGTGACGTTTCTTGGGAACCATGATTTGGGGCGAGTCGGCCACTTTATATCCAATGATGTGGACGCCGCGTCGGACGACGAGCTTCTGGCCCGGGATATCCTGGCGCACGCTGTGCTCTTCTTCACCCGAGGGATCCCGGCAATCTATTACGGTGACGAACAGGGTTTCACCGGCAGCGGGGGTGACGTCGCAGCGCGTGAGGATATGTTTGGATCGAAGGCGTCCGAGTATGCTCAAGAAAAGCGAATCGGCGGAGGAGATGGATCGGCACCCGCGTTCAACGAAGATCATCCGCTTTTTCGTGCAATCCGCGAGATGATCTTGGTCAGAAAGCAAAATCCGACCCTGCAAAGAGGCGTGCAAATTGTGCAATATGCGGATGGGAAACCCGGGATCTTCGCGGTTTCACGAATTGATCGAGAGCGGCGGGAGGAAATGCTGGCTGTTTTCAACAATTCGGGGGAAACGAACAAAGCGAACGTCAAAGTCTACTCATCGGCGGGCAACTGGGAACGGGTGTTCGCTTCCGGTACGAAGGGAATAAGCTTCGGCCCCGGACCCGACAAACGGCTCACCATTGAGCTTGCGCCATGGTCGATTCTGGTGCTGCGCAATCCACAGCCGATCGAGGCGGGGACTGAGCCGCTGGGCGAGCTACATTTCACCGTCAACCGCAACGGCGAGATCGACGAGCGTTGGGAAATCAAGGCTGAGGCGACATCGGACAAGGTGATGTCCGTTGCATTTGGCGTCCGGGTCAAAGGAGAAACGAATTACAAATTTCTTGGGACCGCGGATTCGCCTCCGTATCGAGTCCTGCCGACCTGGGACGAAGTTCCGAAAGCGCCGGATCTCGAATTCAAGGCTGTCGCCCGTGATTTATTTGGCGCCGAAACGACGGCGGAGTTCGAATGGAATCGGCGTAAGCCGGCACGCAGAGCGACGGAATGAATCATCCCCTCCGGGCTCGCATGCCGTCACTCTGAGTCCTTCCGAAAGAGCCGAGGATAAGAAGACCTGCAGCGATGCAAATACAGGAATCTGCGACGTTAAAAGATGGCCAGGCATATTCGTTGACGTAAAAATGCAGAAAATCGGTCACCGCTCCGCGAAGAATTCGATCGGTCAGATTTCCAAGGATGCCGCTGGCGAGCAATCCGAACGATATTTTGGTGAGCTGGCTGAGCCGCGGTTCTGCTTTCCCTGCGCGGGAATCCCGTAGCAAAAGGAAGATGATCACCGCCAGCGCAACGATTGCCAAACCGACAAAAAAGAAATTGTTTCCTGTGAACATACTGAATGCTGCACCGGTATTCGAGGCGTGAACCAGGCTGAAGAATCCAGGGATGACTGGGAGTTCCGCGCCGTAGGGAATATTCTGCCGCACGAGCCACTTCGTTAGTTGGTCCAGCGCGAATAGTGGCAGTCCAAGAAAAATCAGATATTTCATTGATCGGGACCGTCGTGCAGGACAAAAAAGGGATCGTTCTTTCGCGCTGGTTGATTTTGCTCGCCGCTTTTCTCCGCGTCCCATCCGGCTAAAGTTTCCGATTTCCGACTGGAGACACCGAAACTAACACTAAATGGATGGATCGCAACGAAGGAGGAATACCGTCCGTGGAAGCGGTTCTGGGTATTGCCGTGCGGCTCCCCGCATACCCTAGTGCATCGTCTCATAAGTGGGAGGCATACCGCCGTCGGCGATTTGGCCGATTTTCAAGGCGCGAGCGACGAGCATCACCCAGCTTCTCGCAGGAGGTATCAATGACCTTATTGAATCCCAGCACCTTCGCCCGCTCCGCTTTCGCATGATTGGTCGCGCTTGACATGGCGTGTTTCGCGCCCAGCGCACGCGCCAATTGCGTCACCGCGTTGCCGACCGGACTCTCCGATCGCCGGTGCCAGCACGGTTTTGCCTGCCTGAAAACCAGCGCGGGTGAGGGCCACCTGCGCGGTGAGATACGTGACCGGAATACCTGCGGCGCTCAGATCGTCGACGCCTTCAGGTATCGGGCAAAGGAGTTCCTTCCGCACGGCGAGCCATTCACTGTAGCAATGCCGTGTTGATTGCGCTGCCATGCGTTTTCGGCATAATGGAATCCAGCCATGGAACGCCGGCGTCTACGAAATTTTCTAGCCGTAGGTGAAGCGCTCAACTTCACCAAGGCCGCTGCGCAGCTTCGCGCCGGGCAACCTGCGTTGAGCCGGCAGGTGCAGCGATCTTGATGTCACGCTGCACGAAATTAGCAGATTTGGAGAATAAGGAGTGGTCCCAAACACAGTCTTACTAAATTAGCGGCGCATGAAAACCTCCAAAAACAGTGTTCCTCTGATTCCCCCCAAGGAAATCAGCCTTCCTTTGGAAGAAATTACGACAGAGAAAATGGTGGCCGGCCAGAATTTCTTCCCTCAGCTACCCGACGGTTTTGTGACGGACATCAGCATACCATCGTGCGGCATCAATACCTCGCCTTCGGTGTTCGCAAAGTAGGGCAAGTTTTCAAAGATAGTGCGTTGCGGACTCTAGCAACTCAGCGACCTCTTCAGAGCGCCAAGTATGGTAAACTCCCCTTCTAACTCTGTCACCCAGCCAGTACTAGTGGCCGAGGGTATTAGCAAAAGTTACGGCGCGACTCGCGCGCTGAAACGAGTGGACCTCGAATGCCGGCCTGGTGAGGTGCATGCCCTGCTTGGTGCGAACGGCGCAGGCAAAAGCACTTTGGTGCGGATCTTATCTGGGGTGATCGCACCGGACGAGGGGCGCCTTTCCTTGCACGGAAAGGAGGCTCGGTTTGCCAACCCAAGCCACGCGGGTCAACTCGGGGTGGCGACCGTGTTTCAGGAGCTTTCACTATTCACGAAGCTGACGGTGGCGCAAAACATCTACATTGGTCGTGAAGCGAAAACGCGACTCGGGTGGATCGACGAGCGCCGAGGTGCTGAGCGCGCAGCGGCCGTTCTCGCCCGGCTTGGAGCCGACCACATTTCGGTCAAGGCGACCGTTGGGGACTTGAGCCTCGCGGAAAAGCAGTTGGTCGAGATTGCAAAAGCGCTCTCGCACCAACCCGACGTCATCCTCTTTGATGAAGCGACTTCTGCATTGGGACCTCGCGAGGCCTCCGGTATCTTTCAGATCATCGGATCACTGCGGGATGAAGGCAAAAGCATCATCTTCATTTCCCATCGAATGGAGGAGATTCGCCGACTCGCCGATCGGCTCACCGTCTTGCGGGACGGCGAGATCGTCGGACGATTTGAAATGACGGATTTCGACCATGACCGCGTGCTGCGCTCGATGCTGGGCGAACGGCTCGCTTCAGAAACGTTTCGCCGTCGCTTAAAACCATCATCCGGAAAACCTGTTGATAACGGAGCGCCAGTCTTAGAAACAAACCAATTGAGTTTCAAGCCCGCATTCACGCGGCTGTCGCTCCGCATTCTACCGGGTGAGGTGGTTGGAATCGCGGGTCTCGAGGGGCACGGCCAGATTGAGTTCTTACATGCCCTGTTTGGCCTCTATAGGCGAGGCGTTACAGGTCAGATCCGTGTCGACGGACAAGAATACCGGCCGACCTCGCCATGGGCCGCGGTTAAGCGGGGGTTGGCTTTGGTTCCGGAGGATCGCAAGAGTCAAGGTCTGTTCCTGCGTTTGGCGGTGTCATTCAACCTCAACTTCACTGTTCTAGGTCAGCT
>Ga0210383_10003435_pt1 | contig 14164 bp, 13 predicted proteins | sample IncBWC14OmetaG_FD_160072 | JGI IMG/M metagenome (GOLD analysis project Ga0210383, IMG submission 160072) | Forest soil microbial communities from Barre Woods Harvard Forest LTER site, Petersham, Massachusetts, United States - Inc-BW-C-14-O ...
CACGCGATTGATATCCATCCTCTGATTCACCAGCTCGGTTGCGATTTCACCTTCCGGCAAACCCTCCAGCGCAAGCACCGCATGATAACTGCGCGAATCGCCTTTGACGCCAACCGATCGGATGGGCAACAGCCAGCCTTGGTCGCTGCGCGTTACCGGAGCGACAGTTTCCGAACACAGGCAACGAATCGCCAGACCCGGTCCGGGAAAAGGATGCCGATGCAGGAACTCGCCCGGGATTCCCAACTCTTCGCCGATTTCCCGAACTTCGTCTTTGTAAAACGAAGCCAGCGGTTCGATGATTCGGCCTGTCTCAATGAGCTTCTGAATGCCCGCGACGCGATTGTGATGGGTCTTAATAACGTCGGCCTTTGCGGTGCCACCCGATTCGATGGTGTCGGGATAAATGGTGCCCTGCCCCAGGATCCAATTTCCGTCCAAGAACCGCCCCGAACTCAGGATGCGCTCCTGGACTGCGACAAACTGCTCGCCGATAATATGGCGCTTGGTCTCCGGATCGGTAACGCCTTCGAGCGCCTTCAGGAATTCGGCTTCCGCTTCTTCTACTTGAAAATCTGTCGCACCCAGCTGCTCAAAAAGCCGGCGCACATAGTTGGTCTCGCCCTCGCGCATCAAACCTGTGTCGACATAAATGCCGAACACCCGCTGCGGCCCGAGGGCCTTCAGACAAAGCGTGTAGGCCACGGTGGAATCCACTCCGCCGCTGACGAAGAAGAACACATTGCGGTCCGCGGCTATGGCGCGAATCTCGTTCTCGATAGGACCCACGCGATCCTTGGGATCCCAATCCTTTACGCAGCCACAGACGTCAAACACGAAATTGGAAAGGATCTGATGACCCTGTTCGGTGTGCGCCACTTCGGGATGGAATTGCACGGCCATCAAAGGGCGCGTGCGATGCGCCATCGCGGCAACGGCGCAAGTGGAGGTGCCACCCAGGACATCAAAGCCCTCGGGAACTGTCTCCACCTGGTCACGATGGTTCATCCAGACCTGCAGTTCGCCGTTCAGGTTGGCGAACAATTTGTGCGCCTTCCCGGTTTGTAGGCGCGCGAATCCGTATTCGCCCTTTTCGCCTTTCCGCACGCCGCCTCCGAGGACATGCGTCATCAGCTGCTGACCGTAGCAGATACCAAGCACGGCGCTGCCGCTGGCGAGAATAGCTGGATCGATTTGCGGGCTGCCCGGTTCGTAGACGCTATCGGGGCCGCCCGAGATGATAATGCCTTTGCGGCCTGCCAGCTCGGGAGCTGGAGTTTCGCTTGGTTTTACATCGGCATACACGCCAAGATCACGAATCTTCCGGGCTATGAGATGACAATATTGGCCGCCTGCATCCAGGACGGTGATCTGTGGCGTGTTCAAACTGTCGCTAGTGGCCTAATGGATCCCGCTGGATCCGCTCGACGATCAGCTTCTTCGATTTGTCGAGCAAAGCCTTGGCATCGGGCATCGCATCGATGGCCTTCAACACCATCGGATCGCTCTCAATAGCAACCTTCTGCGAATCTTCGTAGCTGAATGCCGTGGCGTACATCTCGCGCTTGAGTTGCTGAGCAATCCAAGTACGGTTGTCGTTCCAGTCCGCCTCGGTAAACGGCAAATTCTGTTGGGTGATGTACTGGCGGAACTCCGAAACCACCGTGGCGTCGGGCTCCCAGCCCTTTTGCAAATGGGCTTGGGGATGCGAACCGAACCACTTCGCCGTGAAGTTGAAGAACTCGTATTTGGTCAGCAGGTCCGTCTGGAACTTGTTGTACTTCGGCGGCTCGTACTTCTGGTCGGGCGTAATTCCCCCGCCGCCGTACACCGTCCTGCCGCTATCGGTGCTCTTCACATCCTGCATGTTCTTCGTCTCGGTACGCTTGCCGTAGTAGTAATCGAGAAACGAAATGTTGGAGTAGTCGCGTTGGATCAGCCGGCCGCTGGGAGTGTAGTAATGTGCTGTGGTGAGCGCAAGACCGGTATTATCCTCGAGCGGATAAACGGTCTGAACCAGACCTTTTCCGAAGGTAGTCTCACCCAGGATCCATCCGCGGTCATGATCTTGCAGCGCGCCGGCAACGATTTCCGCAGCCGATGCCGAATAACGATTCACCAGGACGACGATGGGGTAATTCTGGCCCAAAGCGCTGCCGCGCGCCAGGTACGGTTTCTCAGCCGAAGCACGCCCGCGGTGGGAAACTACAACTTCACCCTTGCGCAGGTAATGCCCGGCCACTGCTACGCCTTCGTTCAGAAGACCGCCCGGGTTCTCGCGTAAATCCAAAACCAATCCCTTGACGTTGCCCTCACCCAGGCGCTTGAAGTTGTCTTCCATCTCCTGGCTGGTGTTCTCGTTGAACTGCGTGACCTTCATGTACATGATTCCGGGGTGTACCCAGAACGCATCTTCCACGCTATTGCGGGAAATCTCGTCCCGCACGATGTCGAACACGATCGGTTTGTCGGAGCCTTCGCGGCCCACGGTCACCTGGACATGTGTCGCACGCGGACCCTTCAATAAGTCCGCGACTTCGGTGGTGTTCAGCGAATCCGTCTTCTTGTCATTGACCGCAAGGATCACATCGCCGGGTCGAAGGCCCGCTTTGTAAGCTGGGGAACCACCAAACGGCGCCACCACGATGGTCTTACCGTTGCGCGGGGCCACCTGCATTCCCACGCCATAATAGTGGCCGCTTTGATCGTCACGCAGCGATTGAAAATCTTTGGGATCGAAGAAATTGGAGTGCGGGTCGAGCGTCCGGAGCATGCCAGGGATTGCTCCCTTATAGATGCCCTTGTCGGAGGTGACCTTGTCGGCGAAGTTGTTCTCCACCAACTCATACACCTTCGTGAAGCTCTTGATATTGGCCTTGAGATCTTCCTCAGGACCGCTGGAGGCCGCAGAAACACCGGTCACACCTGGTCCAAAAACTCCACCGAGGACCGAGCCAAGAACGATGACGAAAGCGGCAAATAGGATAGACCGGAACCAACGCGGCATTCACACCTCGCACTTTCAGTATACCGGAGTTTTCTCGATGCCTCGGTCCTCCATCCCGGAGGGGCAGGGGCAGCGTTCGTTTAGGCGCTACGAGCGGATCGGCGCGATCCGGCGGTGACGGCTTCAGCCTTTACCGGCTTGCGTGGAGATTCCTCCAAGCGGCGCACTTGATCGCTCACGCAAACCAGAAACATGGGCTGCTTGGCGTTCTTGAGAATATCGATGATCCGCTCCTGCTGGTCTTCCAGGTAAATCGACTTACCGTCGGTGACCAGATGAAGGTCGGAGTTCGATTGCATGACATCGCTCAGGCGCTTGCCCATTTCACGCTGCAGGAACCGCAGGACGCGGCGGATCTTTTGGAGCGAAAATCCCTTGCGGCGGAGCTCGGCAATGACCGTAATTTCGATTACTTCCTCAGCCTGGTAAACGCGCTTATGACCCTCGTGCCGGGGAGAAACTACCTTACGCTCATCCCACCATTGCAACTGCCGCAAGCTCACCTGAGCAATACGCGAGACGTCGCTGGAGGCAAACGTGCGCATGTTTTCTTCTGCTTCAGAACGACTTTTCTTTGTTTTGAACATGTTCCCCCGTTAACGTTTGCAACAAGAGCGCATTTAAAATTCTACCCGGTCCTTGGCAACTGTCAATAGGTAACTGGGATGCTTTTCATTTCGACCGACCGAGTCGAAGGAAGCGACGCCCTAACCGCCGCCGACAAACTGTACGATCTCTAACGTTGCACCAGGACCCACCGTGGTTTGGTCCCACGCCTGGCGCTGCACGATGGACCGGTTCAGCTCCACCGCCACGCGTGCCGGATCAACGTCCAGCCATGTCAGCAATTCTTTTAGAGTGCAGCCGGCGGGCGCCAGCCGATCCTGACCGTTCACAACAATTTCGATCTGTTTTGTAGTGGCTGCCGGCATTGCTTGTGAACCAGATCCAGAAACCAAAGTTGCGGCCCGAGGCCGGATCTCATTATAGTCGAATGTTAGGGCGTTGAGTCCACAATCCAACCAATCGAATGCCGACCAATTATTCCGATACGTACTTCCCGGTGCTGGTGCAAGTTGCGATTGCCATCGTGGTGGCGGGAGCCTTGGTGGCCATCTCGTTTCTATTGGGCAAACGCGTCAGGAACCGGGTGAAAGATTCGCCGTATGAATCGGGCATCGCGCCCACCGGCTCGGCTCGCGAGCGCTTCAGCGTCAAATTTTATTTGGTCGCCATCGTCTTCATCCTCTTCGATATTGAAGCCGTGTTCTTGTACCCGTGGGCCGTGGTGTATCGCGAGTTGAAACTGTTCGGGTTCTTCGAAATGTTGATATTCGTCGTCCTTGTTCTCTCAGGCTTCTTTTACATCTGGAAGAAGGGCGCGCTGGATTGGTCGCAGGATGCGTCGGAGGGCAGTCCTTACGATGAAGAGGGAGCCCGGGTAACCAAAAGAAATGCTGCCTGAGATATTGAAAGACCACACAGTGGCTGCGGCGCTTGAAACCGCGCTTCCCGATGCCATTACAGCCGGTCACGCCGAACGGAATGAGCCGACATTGTGGATCGAACCGGCGCGCATCGTCGATGTTTGCCGCTACCTGAAAGATCAGCAACAGTTCGTTCGTTTGAGCGCCATCACGGCCGTCGATTGGCTGCCGGCGGATCCACGGTTTGAAGTGGTCTACCTGTTGCATTCGCTGACGCGCAATCAACGGCTGCGGCTGAAATGTTGGGTCTCAGAGGCGGATCCCGAGATCAATTCCGTCACCGGCGTGTGGCGCACTGCCGATTGGTATGAGCGCGAAGTCTTCGATATGTTCGGCATCCGTTTTCGCAACCACCCCGATCTGACTCGGATCCTGATGCCGAGCGACTGGGAAGGCCATCCGCTGCGCAAAGACTATCCGGTGCATGGACACAAGTACAGTTATCAGGATGAGTAAAAAGCCTCAGGACGAGTAAAGCCCGTTATGCGTGAATCCATACTTCATACCGATTCGATCACTGCGTCCGACGCGACCCAGGAGACCGTAGGCCAGATCGCGACTCCCAGCGGCACCAAGCGGATGATCTTGAACATGGGGCCGCAGCACCCCTCTACGCATGGCGTGTTACGCATTGTGCTGGAGCTGGACGGCGAGACCATTCTGAAAGCGGTGCCCGACATCGGGTTCCTGCACACCGGCATCGAAAAAGAGTGCGAGGTCAAGACTTGGCAGCAAGTAGTAACGCTCACTGATCGCGTAGATTATCTTTCGAACCTGTCGAACAATCTGGTCTACGCGTTGTCGGTGGAAAAGCTGATCGGTGATATTGAAATTCCGCCGAAAGCACAATGGACGCGCGTAATGATGGCTGAGCTTCAGCGCCTGAACAGCCATCTGGTATGGCTGGGAACGCACGCGCTGGACATCGGCGCAATGACCGTATTTTTCTATTGCTTCCGCGAACGCGAAGATATTCTTCGGATCTTTGAGATGTTCTCGGGCCAGCGCATGATGACCAGCTATATCCGCATCGGCGGCCTGGCGCTAGAGCCCCCGCGCGGCTGGCAGCAGGTGGTGGGCAAGTTCATCAACGGCTTTCCCAGCAAAGTGGACGAGTACGAGAATCTGCTGAACAGTAATCCTATCTGGAAAGTTCGCACGCAGGGCGTGGGATTTGTGCCGCTCGAAGATTTACTGGACCTGGGCGTCACTGGACCGATGATTCGCGCCGCCGGCATGAAGTGGGACGTCCGCAAAGACGAGCCGTATTCGAGCTACGATCAGTTCGATTTCGAAATTCCGGTGCACAAGGAAAACGACGTGTTCGCGCGATACCGCGTGCGTCTGGAAGAAATGCGTCAGAGCGCTCGGATCATCAAGCAGGCGTTGGAAGGTATGCCCGAGGGCGCTTGGCAGGCCAGCGCGCCCAAGATCGTGCTGCCGGAACGCGAAAAGATGAAGACGCAGATGGAAGCGCTGATTTATCATTTCAAGATTGTCACTGAGGGCTTCCGGGTGCCGGCCGGCGAAGTGTATCAAGCCGTTGAGTCGCCGCGCGGAGAGATTGGCTATTACGTGGTGAGCGACGGAACGTCGAAGCCATACCGCGTGTTCATGCGGACGCCCAGCTTCGGAAATCTGCAAGCGCTGGCGCCGCTACTGGAAGGACGTCTGTTGGCCGATTCCATCGCGTCGCTCGGCAGCATGGACTTTGTTTTGGGAGACGTAGATCGTTAAATGACCTTTTCTCCGGAACTAGAAGCCAGATTCGCGAAACTGTTGGATAGCTATCCGCCCGGCCGCACTCGTTCGGCCGTAGTGCCGATGCTGCTATACGCGCAGGACGAAGTGGGTCACATTTCGCACGAGCTGATCGAAGAAGTGGCTCGGCGCTGCCAGGTGAAGCCGCTCCAGGTGGATGAAGTGGTGGGCTACTATTCCATGCTCCATCGCAAGCCGCTTGGTAAGTGCCACGTGCAGGTGTGTACGAACATTAGTTGTCTGATTCTAGGAGCGGAAGAATTATACGAGCACGCGTCTAAGACGCTCGGGATCGGCCACAAGGAAGTGACGCCCGACGGGCGGTTTTCGCTCGAAGAGGTGGAATGCATGGGAGCGTGCAGTTGGGCCCCTGCCGTCCAGCTCAATTACGATTTCCACCACAATGTGACGCCGGAGAAGCTGGATCAATTGCTCGCCGACGTAAGAAAGGCGCACTAGGTTATGGCGGATCCCGAGGCCGTTACCAAGAAAGATCTAGAGGACGCTCTGGCGGAGGTCAAGGTTCTGATCCGGGAAGTGCAGGATGTATTGTTGGGACACTTCCTTACTCATATGAAAACCCACTCCTTGCGCCTGGACGCGCGAGAAGCTTTCGATGCTGCGACGCTGGAGCGTTTGCAGGTCATCGAACAGCGCCTGATGAACCTCGAGACGCGCCACAGCGCGAGGCCGAATTAGAGAACCGATGTTATATAACGAACCCAGCCCGCTCGAAGTAAAGATCCTGACCAAGCGTTTTGGTCTCGCGAATTCGGAATCGCTCGATACATATCTGGCAACCGACGGCTACAAAGCGTTTCTCAAAGCGATTGAGATGACGCCGGAGCAGATTATCGAAGAGGTAAAAGCCTCGGCTCTTCGCGGACGCGGCGGCGCTGGATTTCCCACTGGCCTGAAGTGGAGCTTCGTCCCGCGCACTTCGCCCAAGCCAAAGTACATCATCATCAACGCCGACGAGAGCGAACCGGGCACCTGCAAAGACCGGCTGCTGATGGAGAACGATCCGCACCAGTTGATCGAAGGCATTTTGATCGCCGGGCGCGCGGTTGATTCGCACAAAGGCTACATCTATATTCGCGGCGAGTATCGTTACCTGATCGAAGCCATGGAACGCGCCATCGCCGATGCTTATTCACACGGTTACCTGGGCAAGAATATCCAAGGCACCGGCTTCGATTTCGATCTTTATACCCATTCGGGAGCAGGTGCGTATGAGTGCGGCGAAGAGACCGCGCTGCTGGATTCGATCGAAGGCAAACGTGGCGTTCCGCGCATGAAGCCGCCATTTCCCGCCGTGGTGGGCGCCTGGCAATCGCCCACGCTGTTGAACAATGTCGAAACGTTCTCTGCGATCCCAGCCATCATTCGCGACGGCGGTGCGGCCTTCGCTGCCTTGGGACCTCCCAAGAATGGTGGAACGCGCTTGGTCTGCCTCTCTGGCCACATCAATAAACCGGGTGTGTATGAGTTACCCGTGGGATTTAATCTGCTCCGTATGATTTACGAAGTGGGCGGCGGCATGCGCAACGGAAAGAAGCTGAAAGCCGTGGTGCCAGGCGGTTCCTCGTGCCCGCTCTTGAAAGCCGACGAGTGCGATATAGCCATGGATTTCGATTCGCTGGCGAAAGTGAAAAGCATGCTGGGTTCAGGTGGCACCGTGGTTCTGGACGAAGAAACCTGCATGGTGAAATTCGCGCAGCGCATCATGAAGTTTTACGCGCACGAAAGTTGCGGATGGTGCATTCCGTGCCGCGAAGGTACTACGTGGTTGAAGCGAATGCTCGATCGCTTCCATAGCGGCGGTGGACTGAAGAGCGATATTCCGCTGATCGGCGAGTTATCGAAAAACATGCTGGGCCGGACTTTCTGCGCATTGGGCGACGCAGCCGCGATGCCGACCATCTCCATCGTTGAAAAATTCAGCGAAGATTTCGAGGCCCATTTGAATGGCCGGCCCTGCCCATATCAGCACGCGGCCGAGTTGGTGATGGCGTAATACATGAGCGACCTAATTCATCTCACAATCGACGGCCGGGCGGTGACCGCGGCTCCGGGAACGCTGGTGATCAATGCCGCCAAACAGGTGGGCATTGAAGTTCCCTCATTCTGTTACTACGACGGTTTGTCGCTTCAGGCCGCCTGCCGCATGTGCCTGGTGGAAGTGGAAAAAACGCCCAAGCTTCAAGTTGGATGCACGCTGCCGGTGGCTGAGGGCATGGTGGTCCACACCGATTCGCCGCAGGTGCATGAGGCGCGCAAGGGCACGCGTGAGTTCCTGCTGACGAATCATCCACTGGATTGCCCGGTGTGCGATAAGGGCGGCGAGTGCGAATTGCAGGACATGACTTTCCGCTACGGGATGGGCGAGAGCCGGTTCCTGGAACAAAAGCAGCATACGGACGAACAACAATGGTCGCCGGTTGTGTTTTACGACAAGCCGCGCTGCATCCTCTGCTATCGCTGCGTCCGCATCTGCGACGAGGGCATGGGTGTGAAGGCGCTGGGTGTGGGCAATCGCGGATCGGTTTCGGTGATCGAGCCCAACCATTTCGATCATCTGGAATGCGACGAATGCGGCATGTGCATCGACATTTGCCCGGTGGGCGCGCTCACCAGCGGTACGTATCGCTATAAAACGCGCCCTTGGGAGATGAAGCACATCGGAACCATTTGCACGCATTGTTCCGACGGCTGCAAAACTACGCTGGGCGTTCGCAACAACGAAATTATTCGCGGCAATAACCGGGACCGGTCGGGAATTAACGGCGAATTCCTTTGCATTAAGGGCCGGTATGCGGCGGACTTCGTGAACAGTCCTGAACGTCTGCAATCGCCCATGATTCGCCGGCATGGCAAGCTGGAACCGGTATCGTGGTCGGAAGCTTTAACGGCTGCTGCTTACAAATTGAACGAAGTGAAGGCGCGCGACGGGCAGTTTGCGGTTATCGGTTCCAATCACACCACCAACGAAGAAAACTACTACTTGCAGAAGTTCGCGCGACAGGCGCTGGGGACGAATAATATCGATCACCATCGCACCGGTGATGTCGCAACGCTGCTGGATGCGCTGAGCGGCAAGAAGGAAGCGCTGGCTACGACAGCAGATCTTTACGATCGCAAGGCGATCCTGGTAGTGTCGAGCGATCTTTCGCAACAGCATCCGTTCCTGGCGTTCCAGATTCGCGCCAATTACCGGCATCACGACGCGCACGTTTACACAGTCACACCGGGACCGGTCCGCGAGCAAAGCATAGCTGTGCGCAGCGTGCTAACTGTTCCTGGCAACGAACTCGCGAATGTCGAGTCTCTTCGAGCGGACCTCCAGAAGGAACCAGAGCTGGTGATTCTTTTTGGCGACGCGATCAAGGGCGACACAGTTCGCGGGCTCGTGGCATTCGGCGATTCGCTCGGTATCCCGGTCAAATATGTCTGTCTGGTGGATTATTCCAATTCGCGCGGCGCATCCGATATGGGGCTCAGCCCCGACTCAGGCCCCGGTTATCAACCGGTAAGCATTCCAGGTCTCGCTTACGATGAAATCCTCGCGGCGAAGAACCTCGATGTGGTGTGGGTGGTGGGCGCCAATCCGCTCAAAGAAGCGGCCATCGCCTCCACGGGCGCTTTTGTAATCGTCCAAGATCTGTTTATGACCGAGACTGCCTCGCGAGCCGACATCTTATTTCCCGCCGCCTCGGCCTACGAGAAGCACGGGACCGTGACCAACGTTTGCGGCGAAGTGCAGCGTCTCAAAGGCGGCGTGCAGGTGATGGGCGCAAAACCCGATCTCGAAATCCTGGGCCTGCTTTCCAAGGAAATGGGCGTCAATCTCGGCATGTGGTCGGCCGACAAAGTTTTTGAAGAGATTCGCAAGAACGTGCATGGTTATAATGTTCCTTTGCCCGTACTCGCAACAGGGGGAGCAGCGCAAACCGCGCCGGTGAATGGCCGCGTGCCGGTGAGCTCACGGCCGGATCTGGTACAGTCGGCCGGCGACACTTTGTTCACGTCCGGAACGCTCGGCCGTTACTGCAAGAAACTGAATTCGACACTTGAGGCGCCGGGCGCGTTGTATTCCGAGCGGCCATAACTCCACATGAATTTTTTCATACTCACCCTCATCAAGGTGGCGGTGGTCGCCTTCGTGCTTCTTACCACGCTCGCGTACCTGCAATGGATCGAGCGCAAAGTGATCGCGCACGTCCAGCTTCGCGTGGGGCCATATCGCGTTGGCCCGCATGGATTGCTGCAACCGCTGGCCGACGTGGTGAAGTTGATCACGAAAGAAGGCCTCATCCCATCGCACGTCAACAAGCTCTTCTATCTAATGGCGCCCTTCGTGGCTGTTACGCTGGCGCTGATTTCGATTTCCGTCCTACCGTTTGGCCCCGAGATCAAGATCGGACCCGTCGATACCTGGATGCAGCTTACCGATCTGCGCATCGGAATATTGTTCGTGATCGCCGTCTCGTCCATTGGTGTTTACGGCGTGGCGTTGGGCGGGTGGGCTTCCAATAACAAGTACTCGCTGCTGGGCGGTCTTCGCAGTTCGGCCCAGATGATCAGCTATGAGCTTCCGCTGGCTCTGGCGGTTGCCGCTCCGCTGCTGTTAGCCAACACGCTCAGTTTTCGCGACATGGTGAATTATCAAAGCGGCTACTGGCTCGGCTTCATCCCGCGCTGGAATCTTTTCCCCGAGATCCTCGGCTTCATCGTTTTCATGATCGCTGCGTTTGCCGAAACAAATCGCGTGCCATTCGATCTTCCCGAAGCGGAGAACGAGCTAGTGGCCGGATTCCATACCGAATACAGCAGCATGAATTTCGCCGCGTTCTTCATGGCCGAATACGCCAACATGGTGACGGTCACCGCCGTGGCTACGCTGCTGTTTCTGGGCGGCTGGCAGCCTCCATTCCCAGCGCCTTATTCGGACGTTATACCCATTCTGGTTTTCGCCGTCGGCGGCCTGGTTGCGCTCTATCACGGCCTGAATCCGGCGCGGCGCATGGACAGATTCACTTTGCCAGCAACCGCCCTGGTGTTTCTCGGCATCGCCGCCATCTTCGGCCTGTCGCTCTTTGTTCCGCTGCTGAAGCCGATCCTGATGGCCCTGTTCTGGTTCTGCGGAAAAATCCTGGTCCTGTTGTTCGTGTTTATCTGGGTGCGTGCGACGCTGCCCCGCTTCCGCTATGACCAGCTGATGCGTTTCGCCTGGGTTTTCCTGTTCCCGCTTGCGATGATCAACCTGCTGGCCACCAGCCTGATCGTGGCTTTAACTACAAAATGACACCGTGACTACGAAATAGACATGACTGCGCTCTTCTTTCTCGTCTTCGCCGCCCTAGCCGTTTTTTGCGCTATCAATCTGGTAGTGCAGACGCACCCCATCGCCAGTGCACTCTCGCTGATCGGCGTCATGGGATCGCTCGCAGTCCTGTACTTGCAACTCGGCGGTGAATTCATCGCCGCGGCCCAGGTGATTGTTTACGCGGGCGCCATCATGGTGTTGTTCGTCTTCGTCATCATGCTATTGAACGCCGGGGCGGAAGCCGCAACGTTCCAGGTTTCGCGCATCGTCAAGTATTTCGGGGCGCTTCTTCTGGCCGCTTTTCTTGGATTGGTTAGCTTCATCATTCAAGGCGCTCTGCCCCGCAGCGACGGCGTGATTTTCGGAGCATTCCAGGGGACGACATTAGACGTCGGGCGAAAACTATTCACCACCTACCTGCTGCCGTTTGAAGTCACCTCGGTCCTGATTCTGATTGCGATTGTGGGCGCCATCGTGCTCGCCAGAAAGGAAGTCTAGCCATGCTGAATGCTGCCGTCCCCTTGAGCTGGTACCTGATCTTGAGCGCCATCCTGTTTGCGCTGGGCGTGGCCGGCTTCATTTTCCGGCGCAACATTATCACCGTCTTCATGTCCATCGAACTGATGCTCAACGCGGTGAATTTGAGCTTCGTGACCTTCTCTTACCAGTTCCGGCAAGTGGATGGACACATCTACAGTTTTTTTGTGATGGTGGTGGCCGCCGCCGAGGCCGCCGTGGGATTGGCCATTATTCTGACGGTGTTCAAGAATCGCTCTACCCTGATGATCGACGAAGTCAATTCGATGAAGTACTGACATCATGCACCTTTGGCTGATTCCAATCTTTCCGCTGCTCGGGTTCTTGGCGAACGGGCTTTTTGGCCGGCGCATTCCGAAAGCGTTGATCAATACCATCGCCGTCGGATCGGTGCTGCTCTCGTTTCTTTGGGTGGTGAAGACGCTGCTGGCGTTGAGCCCCATCGAAACCAAATACGTTGAGCAGTACTACACCTGGATTCAAAGCGGAACCCTGAACATCGGCGTGGATTTTGCGGTGGACCGTCTTACCGCCATCATGCTGATGGTCGTAACCGGCGTCGGAACGCTGATTCACATTTACGCCGTCGGTTACATGGAACACGAAGGGGGCTATTATCGCTTCTTCGCCTACTTCAACCTGTTCATGTTCTTCATGCTGGTGCTGGTTTTGGCGCAGAACTTTTTGCTGTTGTTCGTCGGCTGGGAAGGCGTGGGACTGTGCAGTTACTTGCTGGTCGGATTTTATTTCACCGAGCAGTTCGCCACCAACGCGGGTAACAAGGCATTCATCGTGAATCGCATCGGCGACTTCGGATTTACGCTGGCGGTCTATCTGATTGTCCGCCAGTTTGGCACGCTCGATTTCTCGAAAGTGTTTGACGCCGCCAAAGGCATGCCGGTGGAATCGAGCGTTGGGATACTCACCACCATCACGCTGCTGCTCTTAGTGGGCGCAACCGGAAAATCGGCGCAGATTCCGTTGTATGTCTGGCTGCCCGATGCGATGGCGGGTCCAACGCCGGTTTCCGCTCTCATCCACGCCGCCACCATGGTCACCGCTGGCGTTTATATGACCGTTCGCTCTGCCGCCCTGTTCATGAAAGCTCCCATCACCATGGACACCGTGGCTGTCATCGGCTTGGCTACCGCATTCTTCGCGGCAACTATCGGCTTAACGCAGATGGACATCAAAAAAGTCTTCGCTTACTCCACCGTCTCGCAACTCGGCTATATGTTCCTGGGCGTTGGCGTGGGCGCATTTTCGGCCGGCATCTTCCATCTGATGACACACGCGTTCTTCAAAGCTCTGCTGTTCCTGGGCGCAGGCGCTGTGATCCACGGCTTGCACGGCGAGCAGGACTTGCGCCAGATGGGCGGCCTCTTCAAGCACATGAAGATTACGGCGGTCACGCTGTTCTGCGCGTCGCTTGCAATCTCGGGGTTTCCGTTTACCGCGGGCTTCTTCAGTAAGGATGCAATTCTGGTGGCGGCTTACGAGCGCGCTCCGTGGATGTATTGGGTCGGCGTTTTGACCGCGGGCATGACGGCGTTTTACGTTTTCCGCGCCTGGTTCCTGGCATTCACTGGCGACTATCGGGGCCACGCCCATCCGCACGAATCGCCACTGGTGATGACAGGTCCACTGATGATCCTGGCCGTTCTCTCGCTGGGCGGCGGGTTTATCAACGTTCCGCACATCTTAGAGTCCATGTTCGCTGAGCATGCAGAGAATCAAGGGTTGGCGTGGCTTTCGGCGGGGGTGGGCATTGTTGGTATCTTGCTCGCCGTGCTCTTCTATGTGGTGAAACCAGGGTTGGCCGATTCCGTATCGAAGGGTTTTGGCGGCGTGTACACGCTGATCTACAACAAATATTTCGTCGACGAGGCGTACGAAGCCGCCGTAGTCGAGCCTTTGATCGAAGGTTCGCGCACCGTGCTCTGGCGCGGTGTTGACGCCGGCCTAATCGATGGCACCGTAAACGGCGTCGGCAGGCGATCGCGCGGCGTCGGTTCCATCCTGCGACTGATTCAATCGGGCAATATC
>Ga0210383_10003436_pt1 | contig 14163 bp, 11 predicted proteins | sample IncBWC14OmetaG_FD_160072 | JGI IMG/M metagenome (GOLD analysis project Ga0210383, IMG submission 160072) | Forest soil microbial communities from Barre Woods Harvard Forest LTER site, Petersham, Massachusetts, United States - Inc-BW-C-14-O ...
CGAAGCGTTGGCATAGACCTGGCCGAAATTCGGTTGCACGCCGCGGTAATCGATGGCCGTCACTTCCCCGGACTTGGTGCGGACCTTGTGGTCTTGCTCCCACCAGGTCAAAAAGACCGTAACGTCTTTGACCGCCGGGCAGCGTTCTTGAATGGCCACCGCATCAGCCAGCGTTAGAGGCTTGCGTTCACGCTCGTCCTTGGGGCGGCGGCCGTTGTGCGGACCTTGTTCAAAGCGCGAGACAAAGGCGGTATCCGCGCCGAACTGCTTGATGTTGTCCTGGACTTGCGCGTCAAAGCCGGTGATCAGAGCGGCTACAAGCATGATCACGCTGACGCCGAGCACTACGCCGAAGACGGTCAGAAAACTGCGCAATTTGTGCGCGCGCAGCGTGTCCATTGCTTGCTTTAGATTTTCACCGTGTTGTTGCGCCATTTTTGTTTTGTGTGACCCGGTCCCGATGAGCCGGAGTCAACGCTCCTCAGCCATCGGCCCGCAGGGCTTCGATAGGATCGAGTTTCGCGGCGCGCATGGCGGGGTAAATACCAAAGAAGAGGCCGACTCCGGTTGAAACGGAGAGCGAGAGAATCACCGCGCTCATGGACGTGCGCATGGGAATCGAGGTCGCTGCGCGTGCGGCCGCAACCACCACGTAGGCCAAACTTACACCAATCAGCCCGCCGGTCGCCGCAAGCACCGCAGACTCGGTCACAAATTGCAGGATAATGTGTTTCTTTCTTGCGCCAAGAGAGCGCCGCAAACCAATCTCGCGCGTGCGTTCAGTCACGCTGGCAAGCATGATATTCATAATGACGATTCCGCCGACCACCAGGAAAACGGCGGTCAGGCCAACGGCGACCATGAAGATGTTTCCCGTCAGCTGTTTCCACAGACCCATAATGGAATCCGAGCCGATAATTCCGAAACTATCAGCCGAGTCCCAGGATTGATGGCGCCAGGCGCGCAAGAGCATGCGCGCTTCATCCTCGGAGGATGCCATCATCTCCGCGTTGCCTGCCTGCATGAAAAGCGTGAGGGAATCCCGCTGGTTGCCCCATTCCTTGGAGTACGTGCCGAGAGGAATGTACAAGAAGCGGTCTTGCGATTGACCGAAGGCGCTTCCGATGACGGCGGCTACGCCAATGACTTCGTAACTGTGGGAGCCTGCGCGTATGGTTTTGCCAATAGGGTCCACGTTGTAGAAAAATTTTCTGACCAAGTCCGCGCCGATGAAGCAGACCGGTGAGTGATGCGTTTCATCCGCCTCGGTCAGGAATCTGCCCGAAGCCACGTTCACATTGCGCACCAGAGAATAGTTCGAGGTGACCCCATCGACGCTCACGTCTTCGAGCAGCTCGCTTCCCGAGCGCACGTCCGAAGATGTGCCGAGAATGGCGGCAATCTGGCTGGTGGTGTGCATCGCTTCCTTCAGGCTGTTGAACTCTTCCCTGGTGACGAGCGGGCGCTTTTGGGCTTTGATCCACTCGTCGTTGCTGGTGATGATGCCGAAACGGGTTAGAACGTAGACGTTGGCACCAAGGTTGGCGACCTTGTCCGCGACGTAGAAGTTCAGTCCTGCAACCACGCTCATGACCACGACCAGGGTCAGTACGGCCAGGATGACACCCAGTAATGTCAAGAAACTACGTAGCTTATGGGCGCGGAGGGCGTCGATAGAAAGCTTGAACGTCTCAACCATGGTGACGGCGGCCGTGCGCCACCTGGCCAAAATGAACGGGACTCTGGCCGTTCGCGGAACGGCCCGCCCGATGCCGCGCAATCCTTCGATAGGTGCTACGCCCAAACAGACCTCCACATGCACTAGGTAATACGGGAATAAGGGTCGATTCGTTCCCGCTATATAGACGGTCGAAGGACCGCTTTGCTTACCTCAGATCTAGATGTACGTCACGCGGGGTTTCCTTACCGGGTTCCTGTGCCCCGCTACGGAGTTGGAACCCATGACGAAACCCTGCCAGCAGGATTCCTGCGTCCCATCTCTATGTATTCTCTAGGACTTACCATCCTTGCGGTGGCGATTGGCTGGAACGCTCGGGCCCAAGACCAGAGGAGAGAGAAAGTCGCTCGAGCCCTTGCGACGGGTACTGGACTCAAGGCCGAATTCCTAGAAGAGATAGCATACTACGAACAACGGTATGTCCGCCTGGCGGAGTCCGTGCCGCTCAAAAAATACGCGTGGAGGCCGGTCGAGGGAGTGCGCTCGATCGGGAGGTGTACACGCACAGGGTAGCCGCTAAATTATGGAGTTGCCCGATCGCTCGGGACCCCGCCACCAGCGGGCTTCGATTTCAACTCCCTCACGGCGATGTCCATCGCCAAAACGCGCATGAACGGCGTAGTGCGGCCTTGGACCGAAGGACAACAGCAGCAACAAAAACAAGCCGCAGAACCAAAATCATAGTGGCTTGGCGCGAAATTCCGGGGCGCTCGGCAAGCGCGCGAGACGAGTATTATTGCTCGACTAGAAAGCAACAATTGCCCCGGCTCGAGAATCAAAACTAATATATGTGTTGGCGGTCCTTGCCGCTTACAACGATGCGCGCGCGATCACTCACTCTCGTTGCAGGTTTGCCCCTGGCGTTTGCCGCCATCTCTCTCGGACAGGAGGCCGCCGCGCCGGTCCCTGGGCCGCTTCGACAGACGGAAGCCGAAAAAACGGCTCTGCTCGACCTGGTATTGGCGAATCAGAAAAAGAACGACCAGGCCTTGAGCCTGTATGAACGGGTGGAGCGCGTCGAAGTGCGAAAGAACGCCGTTGATAAGCAGACGGGCGAAATCAAGGTTTCGCGCGTCGTTCCGGCAGGCACTGGTGTGGATCATATTCCGATTGGCCCGGACGGAAAGCCTACCGACCCGGACGCTTATCACACCGAACTCGTGAAGCTGGAGCGTGCTCTCTCCTGGGCTGCCGACGATGGGCACGCACAACATGACGCCTACGAGCGAATCGCCAAAAAGCAGAAGGAGCGTGACGATCTGATTGACGCCACGCGCGTCGCTTTCGTCTATAGCTTCGTTTCCAGTGAAACTCGCGCCGGCCGGGTGCTTTACAAATACAAGATGGAACCGAATCCGGCCTACAAGCCCACCTCGCGAGCGACTTCTATTTTTGCCAAGGTGCGTGGGTTTGTGTGGATTGATCGGGAGGCGGGGCAAATCGCGCGTGTGGAAGGCGAAGTCACGGGCGACATCACGGTCGGGTTGTTTCTTGCGAAGGTCTATAAAGGCAGCCACTTTACGCAGGAGCGCTATGAGATACTCCCGGGACTGTGGATGCCTTCGTTTTCTCAATACGACTTCGATGGTCGAAGACTCTTTAGCTCTATTTCCATCCACGAACGAACTTTTTACGGTCAGTACCATCGCATTGGACCTCCCAAAGAAGCCCTGGCTATGATTCGTGCTGAATTGGGCAAGCCGGGCGGCGCCATCGCAAACCCCTGAAACTTTGTCCGGTATACTGGGTTTAAGGTACTAGAACTAGCCTCGGCCCTCGAAGGAATCGGAGGCTTTATGACCCGGTTGTTCATCCATTGCAGTGCCTTGGCTTTTTGCGGGGCGCTGAGCTGTTCCCCGTGTTTCGCCGAGAGTCCTGCTCCGGCCTCTTCCCAGAGCGCGAGCCCGGCCCCGGCAACTTCGCCGGCCCAGCCGCCGAATGCAACTGCTCCCGCGCCAGGCGATGCCAAGAAAACCAAGAAAGTCTGGACGAATGACGACGTCAAGGGATTGAGCGGACCTGTTTCGGTGGTGGGGAATTCGAAAAATCTGGGAAAAGGCGACCCGCACGCAAATGTGGATGGACAGTACATCGCCAATACGCGCAAGGAACTCCGGAAGCTCGAGTCGCAGTTGGATGACACCAACAAGCAGCTTAGGGACCTCCAGGCTTTCAGCGAAGGGAAAGCGCCAGCCACCTCCAGCGGCTACCCGATCAACAAAGGGTACAACCGCGTGCCGGTGGACCAGCAAATCACCAGCCTCGACGACCAGTCGAAACAGCTTCGCGCGAAGATCGATGCGCTGGTCGATGAGGCGCGAAAGAAGGGTGTGGAGCCGGGCGACCTTCGTTAACGGCGCTTGTGTTCTGGGATCGCGCAGGCCATCTTCGCTTCTCTAATCTCTTCGACAACGGCCGGAGGGCGCTGTAAAATTCGTAGGCCCCCGGGGTGCGGGCACGTATGGGCCGCCGTTGGCACACCGTTCGAGTCGTTCGCCTGCTTCTGGTGGTAATCGTTGCGACGGGGCTCGCTTCGCTTGTTGGCACGTCTCTGGGCGCCCGAAACACTGCTTTCGATCTCGCGGGAAATCCTGTGGACCCCCTCAAATCCGGCGGCGGGAAAATTGTTGTGCTGGTATTCATACGCACGGATTGTCCGGTTGCGAATCGCTACGCGCCGAGGATCCAGAAACTAAGTGCAGAGCATGCGGCGAAAGCGGCGTTCTGGCTGGTGTATCCGAGTAAGGCGGAATCCGCGGAAATGATCCGCAAGCACGAGCGCGAGTACGGTTACAAAATTCCGGCGCTGCGCGATCCGCAACATGTGCTTGTAAAAGAGAGTCAGGTCGAGATTACGCCGGAAGTTGCAGTATTTAGCACCGACCGGCGTCTCGTCTATCACGGCAGGATCGACAATCTTTACGAGGATGTTGGCCGCACGCGCAGCGTTGCAACAACGCATGAGTTGGAGGACGCCATTTCCGCCGCGCTGGGCGGCAAGAGTCTCGAGGCGGGCGCGACGCATGGCGTGGGATGCTACATTTCGGACCTGGAATGAGGCACGCTTCAGAAACCCTTTCTGGATTTTTCATTGTTCTCGCTCTCGCGTCTGTCGGGGTTGCCGCCCGCCGCGCCACCACGGCCACCCGAAAATCAGCACGGAAACTCGCCGCGGCCGAGGCCCAAGTGACGTTTAACCGCGATATTGCGCCGCTTGTGTTTCGGAATTGCGCGCCGTGCCATCATCCCGGCGAAGCCGGGCCCTTCCCCCTGCTTACCTACGCCGACGTAAAGACGCACGGGCGGCAGATTGCCTTCGTCACGCAGAAACGCATCATGCCCCCGTGGCTACCGGAGCCGGGCGAGCTGAAATTCGCTGACGAACTTCGGTTGTCTGACGAGGAGATCCGGAGGATTCAATCGTGGGTGGACCAGGGGGAAATCGAAGGGCATCCCGCCGATCTTCCTCGGCCACCAGCATTTACCACGGGCTGGCAGTTGGGCAAGCCCGATGTGATTGTCCGCGCCGCGAAGCCCTACCTGCTTCTGCCAGGTGGCAGCGATTCGTATTGGAATTTTGTGTTTCGAACGCCCGTCGATCGCTCGCAATGGTTGCGAGCGATTGAAATCAGGCCCGGCGATAAACGGCTGGTGCATCATGCCAACGTTTTGGTGGACCGGGAAGAGTCCGGGCGCAGGCTTGAGAAAGAGCCGGGGGCGGGTTTCGCCGGAATGGAACTGGTCATTGAATCAGAAGTTTTCGATCCGGACAGCCATTTTCTGTTCTGGAAGCCGGGCTCTCCGCCGTATGTCGAGCCCGACGGCATGGCCTTGCGCCTCGATAAAAATACCGACCTGGTTTTGAACACACATTTCCAGCCTTCGGGAAAGCCGGAACTGATTCAGCCGACCCTCGGACTTTATTTCACAGCTAAGCCAGGAACGCGGCATCCCATCCTGTTGCAGCTGGACAACGACCGCATGCTGGACATACCGCCTGGCGAGCGGAACTTTCTAGTTTCCGACGACTTCACTTTGCCGGTGGACGCCAGCGTCTTGGCCATCTATCCGCACGCGCATTACCTTGGACGAGATTTACTGGCGTTTGCAACTCTGCCCAACGGAACCAAGAAGACCTTGATTCACATTGGCAACTGGGATTTGAACTGGCAGGCCGTCTATCGTTATGAACAACCCGTGGACCTTCCTGTGGGAACGACCATCTCCATGCGTTTTACCTACGACAACTCGGCGGAGAATATTCGAAATCCCAACCAGCCGCCAAAACGCGTTGTCGCGGGCAACCGTGCCAGCGACGAGATGGCGCATCTGTGGTTGCAGGTGCTTCCGCATGAATCCGGGGACGCGACGATTGATCCGCGAGTACAGATTCAGGAAGCGCTGGCTTTGCACCACCTGCAAAACAACCCCGAGGATTTCGAAGCGCACTACAATCTTGCGGCTCTCTTCGAGATGAAAGGCGAGCTTTCCGGCGCGGTCCTGCAATTTACGGAGGCCGTTCGCATTCGCCCGGACGATCCCATCGCCAACAACGCGCTGGGCGCCGTGCTTCTGGCTGGCGGACAGATTGACGGAGCCATCCCGCATCTAAACGCCGCGCTGAAAGGCCGACCCGACTATTTCGATGCGCATTACAATCTCGGGAATGCACTCGCGGCACAGGGCGACTTCCCGGGAGCGCTTACGCAGTTTCAGGCCGCGGTTCACTTGCATCCGCAGGATGCAAACGCCCAGGCCAACCTGGGCAGCGCGTTGGCGGAGACGGGAAACCTAAAGGAAGCGCGGCTGCACTTTGAACGGGCCCTCGAAATCGATCCAAAGAATGAACTGGCCCGCGAAAACCTGGAACAACTGAATCGCGACTCGCACGACCATCCGAACTAGCAGGGGTGTTGCCAGGGGGTGAACTGGCCTTCGGCGCATACAGGCGAACCAACTCTTTCCTCGATTCTCGCCGTCCAAGCGTCCATGCTGTTATTATCTCCGGACGCTTGGGGCACTTGTGGCGCCGGTCACGCAACCTTTTCTGTTCAGGAGTGTTTCGGATAAGCGTCCAAGGCCGAAATCATGACATACATCTCGCCCAGCTTCCGACGGCGCTCGATTCTCGCCGTACTCCTCGTGTGTCTAGTCCTGGCGATGACCGCGAGCGGAACTTCGCGTGGCCTCTTGCCGAAAGAGCGCGAGCAAGTATTTGAAAAGGTCTGGAAAGATGTCGATGAGCATTACTACGATCCGAAATTCGGCGGCGTGAACTGGCAGGGCATTCATCAGCGTTACTTGCCGTTGGTCGAGGTTGCCAAAGATGACCAGGACTTTTATTCCATCCTGGACCACATGACGGCGGAGCTGCACGATGCGCACACGCGGTTTAGCTCGCCGGAGCAATGGGAAAATCGCAAGAAGCACCAGGGCGTGAGCATCGGTTTCCGGGCCGGCTATGTCGAGAGCAAGGTGGTGGTGCTGGATGTATTCCCCGAAAGCAACGCGGCGCACGCGGGCATCGAGCCGGGCATGATCGTGACGGCGCTGGACGGACGGCCCATTGCCGATCGACTCTCCGAATCGGCACAGAAAGTCTTGCCGTCTTCGACCGAACGCGTCACCAAACTCCGCGTCCTCAGTACGGTGTTTGGGGGTCCGATCGAAGCTCCCTTCGCCGCCAGTCTCGAGCGCGCCGATGGTTCGCTCTTTGAAGTCAAATTTGCGCGGCAAACACTTTCTACGGCTCCCCGCGTTACGGCCGCAAAGTTGTCGTCGGGTTTCGGATACATACGCTTCGATGAGTTTCACCCTTCCCTGGTCAAGGACTTCACGACAGCCGTTCGGAATCTCGGCACCACGCCGGGACTGATTCTGGACCTTCGCGGGAACCGCGGAGGCGTAGGTGCTACTTTGGAAGCCATGGCGGGCCTGTTCTTCGACCGCAAAACTCTGTTCGAACGGCGAATGAGCAGAAAACAGGTTACCGCCTCCGAACGCGACGGCCACCGGGCGGAGGAGCAGCAAGTTTTTGTAGGCAAAGACAGATCAGAAACCTATCGAGCACCGGTGGTCATCCTGGTGAGTGAATATTCTGCCAGCGCTGCGGAGGTTTTTTCCGCGGGCATGCAGGACTCTGGGCGCGCGACGCTGGTGGGCAGCCCGTCGTGCGGTTGCGTCCTGGGCATCACCCATGACCGCGTGATGAAGGGCGGCGGTGTGCTGGAAATCAGCGAGATTCTCTGGTTTTCACCGAAGGACCGCAAACTCGAGGGCGAGGGTGTGATTCCGGACAGAGCTGCCGTGCCGACCATTGCCTCGTTAGGAGAAAAGCGTGACCTGGTTCTCGAGGAAGGCGAGAAAATACTGCTGCAGCTCACCGCAAGAGATCGCTCTGTCCCGCCGCGCTGAGCAAGGCTGGCCGAAGCTGCGGATGGCAGAAGGCTACTCGACGCGCAAAGCGCGCATGGGATCGATGGACGCTGCGCGCCACGCCGGCAAGACGCAAGCGACTCCGGCAACCAGCACAAGGAGCGCAGCAGCCGCGAGCAGCGTGACAGGATCGCGCGAGCTTCCTCCGGCCCACGAAGCGACGACCCGGTTTAGAGTCACGCTCAGGAGCAATCCTACGGCTACGCCTGCGCCAAGCATGGCAGCGGTCGAGCCCAGCACCAGTTGCACAACGGTGCCGCGCCGCGCGCCCAGTGCCATGCGAATGCCCAGCTCCTGGGTACGCTGCGTCACGGCAAAAGAGACCACACTGTAGAGCCCCGTGGCAGCCAGCACCAGCGCAAGAATTGCAAAGAGACTGAAAATTGTGGCGATAAAACGCTCGCGCCCCCAGCCGTCGGTGTCGAGCCACCAGGCTAGCGTGTGGTCACCTCCAACCACAAACTCTACGTTGACTTCACGCAGGCGCTCTTTCACGGAGCGGATAGCCGTTTCCGGATCGCCGCTTGCGCGCACGATGAACCTTTCCTCCGACAGCAGTATAAAACTGTAGGGCAGAAAAATCGCCGGCTTCACCGGGTGTTCCAACCCGTCGTTTTTTGCATCGCCGACGACACCGACGACTTCGAGCCAGTCGTCCGGAGATTTGGCGGACAACAAATTCGGCTGGTCGATCTTGAGCATCGGGCTACGGACACTTTGCCCGATGGGGTCGAGGTCGCCGAGGTATTGCTTCACGAAGGCCTGATTGACCATCGCCAGATGCGCCCCGCGTCGCGACTCGGCGTCGTCGAAAATTCTGCCACGCACGAGCGGCATGCGCAGCGCCGAAAGCAATTGCGGACTGATGAGGGTCAGGACGGCTTGGGAATCCGTCAATGTCGGTTTGCTTTGAATTTCAATCTTTGCGTTGAATCCGCCGAAGCCCGGAAGCCACGATGTGGAAACACCGGCTTCGGCAACGCCCGGAGCTTGCGCCACGGCTTGGCGCACCATTTCGTTCTGACTGATGCGCTCCTCCCAGGTGGAGGTCGCGCCTTTCGGCATGGCCACGTTCATGGCAAAAACGTGGTCCGGGTCGAAACCCAGAGGCGTGCGCACCTTGGCCAGGAACGCTTTCAACGCTCCACCGGCTCCTGCCAGCAGGAGCAGCGTCAGGGCCACCTGCCCGGCGATCAGCAGCCGGTGCGTGCTCCGGCTGCGTGAACTGCCCGTGAGCTTTACGCTGTTGGCTTGAATCAGGGCACTCAACTCGGGACGGGAAAGCTGATATGCCGGCGAAATGCCGAAGAGAATGCCGGTGAACAAGGCCATCGCGGCGCTGAAGATTAACACCGTGCCGTTGACATGAATCGCGGCTTCATGGGGAAAGGAGTAGTACGGCAGCATGGTGGAGAGCGCTTTCACACCCCAGTAGGCGGCCAGGACGCCCGCCGCCGCGCCCGTCACGGAAAGGAGCACGGATTCCGTGAGGAGTTGGCGGATCAACCGCCCGCGCCCTGCACCCATCGAAGTGCGTACTGCGAGTTCGTGCTGACGCGCCGTTCCGCGTGCGAGCAAAAGGATGGAAACGTTTGCGCAGCCGATGATCAGAAGGATTACCACGGCGCCGAACAAAAAGACGATTGTTCCGGCGAAGCGGCCCAAGACCTCTTCATTGAGCGTCACAATCTTGGCGCGCATATCTTGCGGGTAATGCTTGGGGTCTTGCTTTGCAAAGCGGTCCGCCAAGACTTGCATCTCCGCCTGAGCGGCGGGATATTTCGTGCCCGGCTTCAGTTTAATGAAGGCCAGCCAGTAATAGTGCGGATCGGCGGAGGGCAAGGCCGGGAGATACACGTCGGAATCGCCCCAGGTGAAACGCGGCGGCACGACCCCGATGACGGTATAGGATGTGTGGTCCAGCTCGATGGATTTCCCAATTACCTCGCGGCTGGCGCCGTATTGCCGTTGCCAGAACAGGTAGCTCAGGACGGCGACCGGCGCGGGATTGCCGCCAGGAGCGTCGGCAGGCGTGAATTCGCGCCCGAGCAGCGGCGGCACACCCATGTAATCGAACATGTTTGGGGAATAGAGACCGACGTTTACGGAGACGGGAAACTTCTCGCCGGTAAGATTTTCCCTCTTTTCGTCTTGCAGAAAGACATCATCGACCGAGGAGGCCTTCTCGACCTCCCCGGCTTGGGTACCGTTGACGATGAGCAGGGGTCCACGGCCATTTTTGTCGCGGAGCTCGACGTGCACCATGCGCTTGGCGTCCTTGTACGGATACGGATCGAGCAGCACGCCATAGACCACGCTGAAGATGGCCGTGGTTGCGCCAATCCCGAGCATTAGGGAAAGGACGGCACTCGCGGCAAATCCTGGCGATTTCCGGAACTGCCGAAATGCGTAGCGTATATCCTCGACCAAGGTCCTCATACCCAGCCTCCGGAGGCAGCTATACCTCTAAAGACGTTGCTAAGGTGGTTTGGTTCCCCGTGCGAGAGAGAATTACGAGAAATTTTCGGTTCAGGCCGTGCGGGCGACCTCGTAGAGAAACTCGACGTGGGAGCGGACGGCGTCGTCCAGGCCCGCGACTTGGGGATTTTTCGATTCGATTAGGTAATACTCATCGGGGGCGTGGGCCCCGTTGCCGTGTCCCATGCCGAAATGGCCTGCCGGAAGGTGCAACGGGTCGCCTGTGAAGACATAGCCGGGCCACGAGCCGGCGAGACGTGGAAGTAGTACGGGATCGATTCCGTTTTTCTTATAAACCGCGATGGACGCCCGAATGATCGAAGAATCGGCGGGTGTGCTGGTCGGATCGTACCCGCCGCTCATGTTTACTTCGATATCGCCGAAGCCTTTTTTGGCGAGGTGGGCCTTTAGCGCGGCCAGAGCTTCTGCTGCCGTCATGTCCGGCACGAGACGCATGTCGATCTTCGCGACGGCCCTACCCGGCAAGATGGTTTTGCCTCCCGGGCCGGTGTAGCCGCCGACCAGACCTTCGATATTCACCGTCGGACGCGAGCAAAGGAGCTCGAGCGATTCTTGCCAGCTCACATCGCGCACCCAGTGGTCCACGCCCATCTGTTTTTTCGCGTCCGCTTCGCTGAGGCGACGAGCCGCCTCTCGGATCATTTTTTTGTCGGAGTCCGAGAGCGGCCGCGCTTTGGCGGCGAAGCCCTCGATCACGGGATCGTTGCCATCCGGTGAAACGAGTGAAGCCAGGGCTTCGACCAGATGCCAGGCCGGACTGTCCACGCGAGCCTTGTTGCTGGAGTGCAAGTCTTTCTTGGGACCGCGACCCCACCGAGCGCCGCTAGAAACCAGCTCGAGTTCAACAACGCCTTTCGCGCCAAGCGTCATGGTCACTTCGCCGTTCAGGCCCTGCGCCGCAAACGGCATGAAGACCGAGGTACATTTTCCTAATGCCGCTGCTATTTCGGGCTTGCGCACAACTTGAGGGAAATGCGGCGAGCCGATCTCTTCTTCACCTTCGGCAACGAACACAAAATTCACAGGCATTTTCTTTCCTGCGCCGCGCATGGCATGCAGAGCGGCAAGGAACGTGGCTTCGGGCCCTTTCTGGTTGACAGCCCCGCGACCGACGACCACTTTGCCGAGCCCGGGCTTGTCCACCAGCGCGGCTTCAAATGGCGGCGAACTCCACTCCGCAGGATCCACCTGCTTCACGTCATACATGAAATAGAGACCGACGGTACGCTGCGCGCCGGCATCCAGCGTGGCAAAAATTCCGGGTTGCCCGTCCGTGGGAACTTTAACGACTTGCTCGAAGCCCGCGTCGCTGAGCATGTGCATCGTCAGTTCGCAGCCTTCGTTCATGCCGCGATTTTCCGCGGCGATGGAGGGCTGCTGGATCCAGTGCTGCAAACGCTCGACGGCTTCGTCGTGGCGCTTCTCGATTTCCGCGCGAATCCCATCCATTTCATCGGCCGGTACAGCTGGACGTACAGCCGCGCGCGCCCAGTTCGGCAAGGCCAGCGCCGCGGCGCTGGCCACCGCGCCCCCTAAAAACGTCCGCCGGCCGGCTATCGCGTCACTACCTAAAGCGGCCGTCGGCTGCTCCGCCTTGTCCTTTTCTGTTGGGCAGCTCTGACTGTCCGCGCGTTCGAATCCAGATTCCGTTTCCATGATTCCCTCCCGCCAAACAGGCGTTCCCCCCTAGCGACTAGCCGATCCAGACACTCTCTAATTTACGCGTTAGCCTGCTGCGCTTGTTCGGTTGCCTCGGGCAACCAAAGCCGCAGGACTTCTTCGGACTGTGGCGGAACCTCGCGAAACTTCATGCCCATGCCCAGGAACGCCTGAGAATGGACCACCGTGGCGGGCGCTTCGAACGAATGAGTCTCGGTAAAGATTCTCAAATGCACGAGCGTGCCATCCGGCAATGGATTGACGGTGTCGACATAGCACCCGTTCAAACTTAAGTCGCTGATACGCGAGTTCAACCGCGCGCCCGAATCTTCTTCGAAAAGCTCCGCCGCGGCGATGAAGGCATAGCGTGGCTCACGTCTTGGTGTTTCATCCATGATTTCGCACCTCGCGAAGCAGGCGTATTCTATCCCCAATTGATTGCTGCCGCTCCGCAAAAAAACTCTTGGCCACGGCCTGCCGCCAGGAACGCCATAGACGGCATATTCTGTCAAACAGACACATCGTGCGACAACCCAGAAAGATCAGACCAGAGACGAACTTGGACCAATAGATCGAACAGGCCAATGCAATCTTGACCTGCCCTTTCGGACAGTCTCTTTTCCACCACCCTGCACCACGACGTTCCCGCCTTTCCGCAGAAGTCATCTCATACTGATAGCTGGATCCGTTCACTCGTTTTTCGCGTCTTGGAGGAAATCATGAACCGCAGGCTCGCTCCTCTCGCTGCCTCGGCTGTTGTCGGAATGTTTTTTGCCGTTCATTCGGCGGCGCAAAATCCTTCTCCGGTTGCAGCGCCCTTGACGCCCGTTCGTTCCGTCACGAAAGTGGATCCGAGCGCGACACCTCTCCCGAGCACCAACGATTTGCTGGAGAAGTTTGAAACGGTCAGCGGCGGCCGCGGCGTGTGGGCGGGTTTCACCACGCGTTATTTGAAAGGCATTTATCAGACCGAGGACGCTTCTGGTTTTGCGGCGATTGAGATTTTCAGCAAATCGCCGAACAAAGCTCTGTCCAAGATTACCTTTTCGAACGGCGTGGTGATTCGCGAAGTGTGCGACGGAAAAACCGCGTGGATCGAGGATCCCTCCGGCGGCACGCATTTCATAACCGGCGCGGCCCTGGAGAGCCGCATCCGCCAGTCAAACTTCAACGACCGCAGCGATGCTCTCTTGCTGGCTGTCACCGGGAAGGTTCTAGGCACGGAGAAAGTCGGCGCACACACGGTCTACGTGTTGGAATTTTCGCCGCAGAAGAAGCTTACTTCGAGGATCTATTTTGACACCGAGACTGGCTTCCCCGTTCGCACCGACGACACGCTGCACAGCGCGGATGGCGAATACAAAGTGGAGACCGACATGGACGACTACCGGGCCGTTGACGGAGCGTACTTCGCGTTCCGCATGCGCCACGTCGAAAAAGGAAATGTATTTACCCTCCGGCTGACGCAGATCAAGAACAATGTCGCGGTCGATGATTCCATGTTCTTGAGGCCGGCATCCGCGCCGAAATAGGATCCGGGCCGCTAGACTCGCAGATTTCAGTTTCGGAGATCAATAAAAACCAAACGGGGCGCAAAAGACCGCGCCCCGTTGTTTTTTTAGCAGCATTTTTCCGAACGCTATCTTTTGCACCTCGGGTTTTCGCCGGCCGATGGAGCGTTATTTCGCGGCCGCCGCCGAGATTTCTTTCTCGATCGGCGCGCCAATCAAGTTACCCCACTCGGTCCATGACCCGTCGTAGTTGCGCACGTTCTTGATGCCCAAGAGGTACTTGAGGACAAACCAGGTGTGCGAGCTGCGCTCGCCGATGCG
>Ga0210383_10003437_pt1 | contig 14161 bp, 16 predicted proteins | sample IncBWC14OmetaG_FD_160072 | JGI IMG/M metagenome (GOLD analysis project Ga0210383, IMG submission 160072) | Forest soil microbial communities from Barre Woods Harvard Forest LTER site, Petersham, Massachusetts, United States - Inc-BW-C-14-O ...
GATCCGCCAGAGGCAATCGTGTTCGCCGGTGACGGTCAGGGGATCTCGCAGTGGGGCAAGTACCTCGAGGCGGCCGACGTACCGTCCACGATGATCGTCGGTGTACACGGGCTGGCCGATGAGATGCCGCGGCTCAAGGAGTACTCACCGGTCTTTGACCCGGAACGGTTCGCGGCTCATGAGAGGTTTTTCGTCGAGGACGTCCGCCGATGGGCGCGGTCGCGGTTCGGAGTTGCGCTGCCCACCGAACGCAGTGCGGTGTTCGGTGTCTCGGCGGGTGGAGAGCTCGCGCTCGCCCTTGGGCTTCGGCATCCGGACGTCTACGGTGTGGTCTTCTCCGGCTCGCCGGGCGGGGGTTACAAACCGAGTGGTGTGATGCCGAGTTCGATTCCGCGCACATACCTCGTCGCCGGCGCGTTGGAGCCGTTCTTCCTCAACAACGCGATCCGGTGGGCGGTCGCGCTGCGCAATGCAGGTGCGGACGTCGTGATGAGCGAACGGGTCGCGTCGCACGGCGACGCGCTGTGGCGGGGAGAGTTCCCACTGATGGTGGCGTGGGCGTTTGGACGATGAAGCATCGGCGCTGCGGAGCGTGTCATCAGGTGTCCGCTTATTTTTTAGTGGGCACCTGTTAAGTGTGTCTTAAGCGGCTTCAGAAGTGTGTGTCTGAAGAATCGGCGCCAGGTTCCAGGGCAGCAGGTCGTGGATTTTGCTGATTGGATGATCTGCGATCCGTGCCAGCACGGTGCGGAGGTAGAGTTCCGGGTCGAGTCCGTTGAGCTTCGCCGATCCGATCAGGGTGTACATCGCTGCGGCGCGTTCGCCGCCGCGGTCGGAGCCTGCGAAGAGGAAGTTCTTCCGTCCCAGAGCAACGGCACGGAGCGCCCGCTCGGCGGCGCTGTTGTCGATTTCGAGTAAGCCATCTTCGGTGTGGCTATTACTGCGCATTATCTGCACCCATTCGAGTCGGTTACGATGTTCCAGAATCAGTCGGACGCACTTATATCGAGCTATCCCTGGACGTTACGGCGGCCATCATAGTCACGGTAGCCCAGGGATGGGAACGCGCGAAGGGAGCTCCGCAGTTCACGTCTACGAGACGAAGGATTTCGATTACAAAGGTCCGATGGATTGGGATGCGAGCGACAAGAAGGCACGCTGCGAGCTCGCCAAGGATATTCTTGCGATGGCGAACACTCTGGGCGGCAATATCGTATTAGGGGTTTCAGAGCTCGCCAACGGCTGGGATTTCGAGGGCATGTCTGATGGGCAGTCCAAGACTTTCGACTCTACAAAACTCAACGCCTTCGTACAGAGCTACGCCGACCCACCGATCAACTGTAGCGTTCACAAGCTTCAGCACGAGGGGAAGAATTTCGTAATCGTACAGGTTCCGCAGTTTCCGGACACGCCTCATATTTGCCAGAAAGACTTTCCTGGGGTTTTGGCTGATCGCGGCCTCTACATGCGGACTGACAACAATGAGAGCGCTCCATTAAAGAGTTCCGCGGACTTCCGCATTGTGATTGGTCGCGCTGTACAGAATAAGAGTGAAGAGCTCCTGCACTCAATGCGCGCGGTACTCAAGGGCGCATCCGGAGTACTACCCCAGGCTTCGGACCAATTCGATCGGCAAATCGTTGACGCGCGCAAGTCGTTCTCCGATAGGAATCCTCTAACTAGCAAGACATTCGACTATTTCTTCGAAACTGCATTCGTTCCTAACACATTCGACGAGCGGCGATTCGACGTGCCGAAGCTACGCCAAACCGCGTTCGACGCCAGCGTAGATTTCACCGGCTGGCCTTTTCTCCCGATTCATGTGAACCGGCCGGACGTATTCAACGTCTTCGAGGATGGCATTGAAAGTTTCTGGTACTCGGACGATTACTTTGGGAAAAAATCCTGGATTTTTGGCGGTTCTATCAATCGGGACTTTTCTACAAGAAGGAACTTCCTTTCGGCGCATGGCAACAACCCGAGGTCGCGATCTACCCGAATGTAGCCCAGTATTATGCTATTGCTGTCGATTGCCTGTCCCGCATGTACACGCCTCTGCTCGCCCCAGAAGACATCATCACATTTCGGACGACAATCACAGGCACGAAGGGGCGGAGAATGATTAACGGGGCTCAAGGATTACCACTCCCCGCCAACTACACTTCGCAGATACCCGCAATACGAGTAGCGGGCAGGAAGTCATTCGAACTCTCTGTACAGGTTGTTGCACTGCAATAACTTACGACATTCGACTGGTCCGAAGTTCAGGCATGTTTTCAGCAGCTTCCCCACTGGCCGACTTGTGGGGACTAGTCTCACCGCAGCACTTCGACGACATGGCGACTACACAGCGAAGTGAAACTTCCTCCAACCAGACTTCGGGACAACTTTCGGGGCCAGCTTCCGGTGTGGGTTGCTTTCCAATGCGAGCCGCTGTTTGATCGCCGATAACTGCGGATTTTGCTCGTGACTCGCCAACTGGGAAACCCTGCTACTTTGTTAGCTGCTTACGGATCGATTGCAATTCCAGTTTGCGCTTCGCCGTGGCCTTCGGATAGGCCATCTTGAGATCCTTGAGAGCATCAAGGACAATTCTGGAAACGATCAACCGGGCGTCCTCTTTATCGTCGGCGGGAACGACGTACCAGGGCGCGTGACGGGTGCTGGTCGCGCTCAGGCAAGCCTCGTAAGCCTTCACATAATCATTCCAATATTTTCTCTCGTGAATGTCGGCGAGGCTGAATTTCCAGTTCTTGTCAGGCTCATCGAGACGCTCGAGAAACCGCTTTCGCTGCTCTTCCAGCGAAAGGTGAAGAAATATCTTGATAGTCCGAGTTCCGTTGCGATAGAGATGTCCCTCCAGGTCGACCATGGAGCGATACCTCTCCTCCCAGATGGTTTTTTCGTCGCGCAATTCTTCCGATAGACCCTGGTTGCGGAGAATCTCGGGATGCACCCGAACGACCAGCACTTCCTCGTAATAAGAACGATTGAAGATGCCGATCCGCCCGCGTTCGGGAAGGCGGCACGTGGTGCGCCACAGGAAATCGTGTTCCAGCTCCTCGGCGCTCGGCTGTTTGAAACTGAAAACCTCGCAGCCCTGCGGATTGACCCCGGACATGACGTGCCGGATGGCGCCGTCCTTGCCGGCAGCGTCCATCCCCTGAAAAATCAGCAGCAGCGCATAGCGGTTGGAGGCATAGTGAAGTTGCTGCAGCGAGCTCAACGCTTCCACGTGTTCTTCCAGAAGTTTCTGATACTGCTTCTTCGACTTGCAAATGGGCTTTATCGTCGTCGGCCACTCGCTGAGTGTGACCGTCTTACCGGACCCCACTCGGAAATCCTTGGAATCAATTCTCATCTTCTTCCTTTCGCTATCACGCGCTGCGCGAGTGGTGCTTAACGATCTTCGGTCGTACGACGATGTTGCTATAACTTTCAATCGTGCCGGCTAAGCTTTCCGAAGAAACCTGACGCTTATATTCCTGCCTTCGTGTGGTCGAGATAGACGCGGAAGTCGGGCCAGGAAACCGACTGTACCCAGCCAGTAGGCACGAGCACCGATCGATTCTGGAGCCAGTCTCCGCTTTTCACATCGAGATAGCCTAGATGCCAGCTTGCATCATCCATGACAAAGCCCTCAAGGGTTCCGAAGTCGCCATCTGTAGCCCACACGTGGTAACCCAGCATGTGGGAACTGCAGCGTAGATGGAGGTCCCCGGCGGTATGTACCGGATAGCTCGCTCCAGCCGGTATGGATGACAGGCCGAACTCCCTGTCGACCCAACAGGCGAGAGGCCCAAAGTATTCAGCAGTCGCCGCCAGAAATCACAGCCACTTTCACAACACCGAGAAGCTCATGCAGCAGCCCCGACATTTCGGGATCAAGGGACGACTTACTTTCGGCGAGGGTCCCATCCAGATCAAACACAATTAGTTTTTTCACGATGCTTCAACCTCCGAATTCCGGCGATTTCAATCCGGCAGTGCGATCTCCAACACGTTCACTGCTCCGAGGGGCCGAAAAACACACGTTCCGATCGCCGCAGGCAACACAAATACGTCGCCCTTTCCGACTGCGTAAGTGGCGCCGCCGTGTTCGACCTGCCCTGCTCCCTCGACGCACACCAGTACGCGCGGCAAGTCGGCGGCGCCGACGGTAAACGGCGATTGTCCGCGCAGTCGCCATAGCCGGAGTGCTCACAATCAAAGAGTCTCTCGCGCTCCACCGGGGTCTTCGTCTCCACCACGGGCGTCACCCGACCAACCGGACCCTCCGAAAAATCGACGCAGGCCATCGCCTTTTCGACTTGTAGTGCCCGTGGCTTTCCGGTATTTGGGTCAACATGGTTCCAGTCATACAGGCGAAACGTAACGTCGCTGTTCTGCTGAATCTCGAATACCACGACGCCGCCGCCCAGAGAGTGAACCGTGCCTGCCCGCAGGAAAATGGCATCGGCGGGCTTCGGAGTCAGGGACGCGAGTTGGTCCGCCACCGTCCCGTTCGTGAGGGCATGCCGCAGACTCGCTGCAGTCGTACCTGGCTTTAGTCCCGCATAGATGCGGCTTTCGGTCCCGGCTTCCAGCACGACCCATGCTTCAGTCTTCGGGGTCTCGCCCGCTGGCAACAGGTCGGTATTTGCGTCGGTGGGATGCACTTGGACCGAAAGCATCTTGCGTACATCGAGGAACTTCAGCAGAAGAGGGAATCGACCAAAGCGTCCGGCTAGATTCCCCAGCATTTGCTCTGGAAACTGCTCCAGCAATTGCGCGATGGTCCGCCCTTTGAGCGGTCCGTTGGCGACGCGGCTCTGATGGTCATCGCGGTCGCTGAGTAACCAAGCTTCGCCGATAGGGCCGTCGCCCGGCAGCGGCGCGTTGAGCAGGTCGGCCAAGCGCCGACCACCCCAGAGCCGATACTGATAGATAGGTTCGAACCGTAGGAGATACAGAAGCACTTCACAAGTGGCTGGCTTACTTTCATCCATCACTGGCAGGCCTATGTCGCTATTCATTCGCGTCTGTGCCATAGATAGCATGGGTGTCTCTAGTTTCTGGCGACGCCATTCGGACCGCGAGCAAGCGAAACCATCATGGGCGCCCGCTTTACGGATGCCCACACCCTGATCTAATCGCCAGTCGGTGAAAAAGCAGATTCGTGTTCAGTTTCGTGCAGCCAATAGGGCGGCTGTCCGTAGTGACGGCGGAGCCGGTCTTCATACTCACGGGTGATCGAAGTGGACTCGACGAACTCCGGACTGTTTTTGATGGCTTCCCGCGACAGGGCAACGAAGACTTTGGAATCGGTCCAGCTTACTCGTTGTATCCACGACGGTGAGACCAGTACCTTCTTGCCCGGCCACCAATTCCGAGTCGCTACCTCAATATAGCGAACAGCCCAAGCCTTATCGTCCATGACGAACCCATCCACATGGCCGATCTCACCATCGAATGCCTCAATGTGATAGCCAGTAACCGCTTCGCTACTGCGCAGGTGCGAATCCTGCGACTCTCGCGGGAGTCTGCCCGCCATCGTCTCCTCAAACTCAGTTGATGGAATCGGCAAGCCCGACGGGTACAGCACTGGGCCCCACATGTTGGGGCCGACCCAATAGTAGGAATAGACGTAATACCTAAGGTATGCGGCCTCATGCTGTCGGGAGACGGGCTTGTGGGTGTCGATGTTGCGGCTGTTCTCGACTTGTTTTTTCGTCAGCGCCACATCCAAGCGCTTGGTTCGCCAGTCCGCATGGACGACGGAAATCGGCGAGATCAGCACCTCCCGGCCGCCAAGCCAGCCGTCGGTGTCTACCGTGAGGTAGCGGATGGCCCATGCCTCATCGTCGAAATAGAACTGACCTACCGTTCCAATCTCGCCGCCCGTGGCGTGGATCACAAGATCCTTCAGGTGCGCAGTGTTCACTAACATTGCCTTTGTCCTCCCGGGCAGGCTGTTGGCTGCATTCCTCTGGCACTATCCGCCTATCACGGGCGCGATCTTCAGTGTCGCCGCCGATTTAGAGTTGCCGGGACCCGTAACCGCCGATTCCAGTGCAGCGGTCACTGTTGATAATTCGTGGTTGTTTCTTGCTCATGAGATTTACCTTAGCAACGGCGCCACCGCTGTTCTGAGCAAATGTGACTATTCTCGCCCACCCATTGGGATGTATGTTCAGACACAGACCCGTCCGCTCGCCCTGGTTGCGCGAAAACGAATCGGAGAGATTCACGATCAGCGCTCCGAAGCTGCACGTGGCCGAAGACATCCGCATGGTTTCTGTTTTGGAGCCCGTGCAATGCTTAATACATTGCGGGGACTCTTCACAGTGGCTCAATCCTCTGGAACTTCGTCGTCTTCAACTATCTAGCTTTGGCTACCTCGGCATATCCGCCAATCTCCTCCAGCAGCGCTCTAGCCGAGGCCGGAACGGCAACTTTGCCGTCCAGAATTTCCTGTCGGTTCACATCGTTACCATACATAGCTTCGTCTCCGCTTTTGTCGGCTTGCACGACAGCGCCGTCCAGGCTCACCCCAGCGAAAACACCCTTGCTCCGCGAATAGGAGAGAATCTCCGCATTCAATTTGAGGTCGGTGCCCGCGGAGGCGTTCCGGCCGACCGGTCCGGCTGCTACTGAGGCGTCGGCTCCGAGCTTGAATTTGTCGCTGAGAAGGCTTTGCAAGGCACGATCATTCATAAAGAGCAGCACGATGTCGGTGGAAGAGCCCCCGATCTGGTAACCCACGCTTCCTCCGTCAATCGCCAAAAACATGGGGGCGCTCCAGCCATGCCCAGTGCGACAGGTTGCCAGTCCTCGGCCGTAGTTGCCGCCGAAGATAAAGGCGAACTTCACGTCGCCTGGAATGATGGCGATACATTTCGCCGATTCCAGTAGATCCTGAGGGATGCCACGATCCGGGGCGCTCATGATCTCCTTGAAAGCCTGGGTAGCTTTGTCGGTGCGACTAACGTCATCCCCGCGGTCCGAGGCGACAGCAGTTAGCGTCACAAGCAGAACGAGCGTTGTGGCGATCAGAATACGTTTCAACATTTTCTTTCTCCTCCAGCTTCTAATCGTAGAAGCTGGGTGAAAGCATTTCTGAGCAATAAAGACCGCTGATTAATTCCGGCCACAGGGCGGCAATGGGAGATGGGATGGCGATCCGTCGGTTCTGTGACAGGTCCGTCGCTTCTCTCAGTACCGGGTGCCGGAATAGTTCCATAAACAACTTCTTGTCAGAATAAAGCGGGGCGAAAGTGCCAGTGTGCTCGGCAATCCGAAGTTGGGTGTCTGTTGGCGAAAACAGGAGCTTGCATGAATTGGCTGTTTGTCGCCCAGATGTCGGCCAGCATCCGGCAACCGCATTGGCCCCTTCACTTGGACGTGAAACGCCCAAACCGTTGAATGGCTGTTCGGCCGCTCAATTTCGCGGATTGTAAGGGTGAACACCCCTGCGGTAAGTTGGCTGGAGAAAGGCCACAACGCTCGTCATAGAACAATCCGAGCCATGCTTTTGGACTTGAAACAAAAGAAAGTCTATGGTTCCCTGACTCGCTGCGCGGGCAGTAAGAGCCAATCGCGAACTCTCCGGTATAGGTCGGATCGCAGACCTGTACTCCGATTTTGGCGATCAGAGAATTTTGGAGTGTTTATGTTCTAGTTAATTGAAAGTTGGTTTCTCTGCTACAGGTCGGGGTCGAAGAATCGCGAAATATGCCGCCAAACTCGATAAAACTGACGCTTTTATAGTTACTTCTATGACAATAAAGACTAGCTGGTGGGCAGCAAGTCATTCGAACTCTCTATACAGGTTGTTGCACTGCAACAACTTACGACATTCGACTAGTCCGAAGTTCAGGCATGTTTTCAGCAGCTTCCCCACTGGCCGACTTGTGGGGACTACTCTCACCGCAGCACTTCGACGACATGCCGACTTATCGTCCAGGGGGATTCGCGGACTACGAGGCGTAAACTTTTCTCAACGACGAGAGCCCAGGCAGGTAAATTGCCGAAATGACCGGGTAGGAGCTCCTCGTGGTGGGCTGTGTAGCGCAAATCGAATCTGATAAATCGGGAGCCTGCATTCGCGAAGGCTCAGAAAGGGGGTCAAAAAGGATGACACGTCTTCAGGAACGACTAGATGAGTTTAAGAAGGGATTTGAGTCCGGAGCTCCGCCGTACAACGCGCCGCACGAGGCGATCGAGAAGATGCATCGGGCGACAGCCGAGCTCAAAGCGTCAGGAATAGAGGGTCGCGCACTGAAAGTCGGGGACCGCGCTCCCAGCTTCACCTTACTCAATCAGGATGGTGTGCAGGTGGCCTCGGGGGACCTTCTTCGGGAAGGACCGTTGGTAGTCGACTTCTTCCGAGGACACTGGTGACCATATTGCAATATGGAGCTGGAGGCTCTACAGCAGATCCATCCCCAGGTCAGAGAGCTCGGTGGGCAGATCGTCGTGCTCACTCCAGAACTCGAAAGGTACACCCGCGCTCTTCACAGAAAGCTCAACCTGACCTACGACATTTTGACGGATCTTCATTTGAAGATCGCAGAGCAGTTCCGGCTCGTGTTCACATTGCCGGATTACTTGCGCGATCTTTACAAGTCTTTCGGTAGCACCCTCGACAGGTTCCACGACGAGTCGGAATATCGATTGCCGATGCCTGCGCGCTACCTGGTCGATAAGCAAGGGATCATTCGTGCGGCTGATGCCAACGCAGACTACACGATCCGTCCTGAGCCTTCCGAGACTGTCAGTCAGTTACGGAAACTCGCTGGTTGATCGCGCCGCAGCAGATTGGCGGCGAAAGGATGCCGTCCGTAGATGAGTTTTTTTGGCAGCGTGGACGTATAACGCCCTAATCGCGGAAGTGGATTCCGGCGGTTGTCGAGGACTCTGCTTGTGGGAGATCTCCCGCCGTTCCACAAACAACTTTTTTTCGAACGTAGGAGTTCGAGGAATTGAATGCTCTTAACTCAACCAGTTACGACGGGAGCTCGGAATGAGGTTTTTGGAACACAGCTGGCCCGCAATCGGCAAGGCAAATGAATAGCCAAAGGAATCGACCACGACATCGTGTTCGTAATCGCGCATCTATTTCTGTTCGGGTCAATGCCTGCCACGGAATCACGATCGACGGACAGGCATCGCAAGGTCGACGTGCTTTCGTTTGGCGGCCTCGTACCGCTAGTACTGTCCGTAGCGTCCGCGGACCGAGTCGAAAAGTTTCTGTGAGTCATAGCCCACGCCGTCCTTGGAGACGATTTCCACCTTTTCGATGTCGTCAATCTTACTGGCCGGATTGCCTTTGATCACCACCAAGTCCGCGTTCTTGCCGGGCGCGATTGAGCCGATCTGGTCTTGCTTCCCCATATAGGTTGCGCCGTTCAGAGTCGCGACTTTGATCGCTTCCACCGGAGTGAATCCGGCGTCCACAATTAACTCAATATCGCGTTGGTCGCCGAATCCCGGCAGCGTGCCGCCGTTGCCGGTCGGATCGGGACCCGCGAGCAGCAACCCGCCAGCCTGCACGAAGGCGTGCTCCAATTGCATATCGCGCTGGAACATTTCCGCGGAATTGCCTGCTGGCCGGGAGGCGCGCAGGTTCCTCGCGTATAGAAACGCAGTGCGCGCATCCGGCGACATGGCGTCGAGCATGTCGGGCCGCAGTGGTGGGCGGCCCGGCACCGAATGCTCAAAGACCGGTAGCGTAGAGGTTATTGCCACGTGGGCTTTGACCAATGTCGCGATTAGGTCTTTGGCCTCGGGCGATTCAGGGGCCATCTTCTCCATCGTCGGCTTGCCGCCGCTCTTGGGACACTGGTCGGGCTGCTTGCCGGGATCGAGCTGTGTATTCACGAAGAAACCGTGCTCCAGATCGTCGATGCCCAGCGCCGCAGCCTCCGGATACGTTACCGAGCAAAGATGGCCAGTGATCTTCAGTCCCCGCTTGTGCGCCTCCTCAATAGCGGCCTTAAGCTGGTCGCGGGTGATGTCCATGTATGCCTTGAACGAAGTGACGCCTTGGTCCGCCCAGTAGCTCACTAGCCGCCGCGCATCGTCTGGACTGGAGAGCTGATGCATCTGCATAAAAAGGTAGTCATTCGGACCTTCCAGATAAGGCCCGGTGAGGTCCAGATGCGGCCCGGGAACCAGGCCGGAATCAATCATCTTTTTGAGGTTGAGGTCGGCGTACGTCTCCACGCTGCCGGTGGTGCGCATGGTGGTAACGCCCGCCGCGAGATACATGCGGGGCGAGGAGAACGTCATCTGCGGCACTAGGAGCGGTGCTTCCCAGTCACCATTCGCCTCCAAGTCGGGCCGCGCGATGTGAAACAGGTGATTGTGCATCCCCACGATGCCAGGTATCACCGTGTATCCGCGCAGGTCGAGCACGGTTACGCCATTGCTTGAGGTAGCGTCTGCGCCGGGCTGAACAGCGACGATCTTGCCGCCTTCGATCACCACGTTCTGGTCGTCGACCGCCGGCCTGCCCGTGCCATCGATCAAGCGCACATGAGCAAGTACAACGCGCGGCGAGTTCACCCGAACGTACTTTTGTGTGAGCGGCGACAGTGTCACAGGTTGCTGTGCGTTTAGCACAACGGCGGACAAAACCAGCAGAACCAACAGCATGACCTGGCTGTGGCGATTCATGGCGTCTCCGGATGTTCACGACATTGTACTGGTTCAGCCACTGCGGCCACTCATCTCAGACTGGACTGCCGCGCACAAGAGTTGGTGACCGCGCTGTCGCGGATGCCAGATCGGATTAATTGCCGGAACTATCCCCGGAACCCACCACTAAATGCGATAAGCCCGACCGGGATTCCTTGCAAGGCGGTTGACATTGGGCCAAGATTGCTGTTGGTCTAAGACCGACGTCTCTCGGTTTTCCATTTCTTTCGCTAGGATGTACCGTGTGCGGTGCTGAAGTACTTGCTCACTGACAGAAATGTCCGTGGCTTGGGTCGGGCGGCTATATTCGGCTATCTGTGAACTTGCGGCACTAACCGCTTTGGTTTGATCATCATACTTCTGCAGCCTTCGACAGGACATCCATCGGGACAGCGGCCTGTGATCGGTTCAATTGCACCGAGGAGCAATCAACGATGTCTTCCCCATCCTTTCGAAAACACGCTGGTGGCGCGACCAGCACTCAGCCTGCGGTGCTTGAGCCGTCGTTCGCCGAGAGAGCACGCACACTGATGTACTCGGGCCGCATCGGCAGTCTCTCGACCCTGTCGCGCAAACAGCCGGGTTTCCCCTTTGGATCCCTCATGCCGTACGGGCTAGACAGTCAAGGGCGCCCCATCTTCCTCATAAGCACAATGGCTATGCATACGCAGAATCTGCAAGCCGATCCACGCGCTAGCCTGTTCGTGACCGAACCCGACGCAAGTGGCGACCCCCTCGGCTCATCCAGAGTCACATTGATAGGAAGTGCCCTCAGAATACCCGAGCCAGAGTTGCCGAATGCCCGCGCGGTCTATCTGACCGGTTACCCAGATAGCAAGTACTGGGTTGATTTCGAGGACTTCTTCTTTTATCGCTTGGACGTAATCGATGTTTATTACGTCGGCGGTTTCGGAGTGATGGGGTGGGTGGCGGCTTCGGACTACTCACGAGCGCAATCCGATCCGCTGGCTGACAACCAGCGTGACATCATTCAGCACATGAACGCCGACCATAAAGATGCGCTCATCCTGCTCGCCAAACGGTTTGCGGGAATCGAAGCGCAGCAGGCAGAGATGACCGCCGTTGATCGCCTAGGTTTCCACCTGCGCCTGAAAACTCAGGATGGCATGAAAGGAACTCGAATCGCGTTCCTGCGGGAAGTTAGCGATCCGTCACAAACCAGAGAGGCGTTCGTCGAGATGGTGAAGCAGGGCCGCCAAGGATAAGCCGCTAGATCCAATCGCTGGACGCGACAAGCACACAACCGTAGGGTCTCAAAGGCCGCAAAAGGGTCCGCTCCACCTAGTCACCCAAACCAAGTGGATCCGTTCTTGAAGGGTTCCTTCTTGCTTCCGGCAAGGAGTCGACTTCGCTTGTCACGATAGCGGTTTTTGTCGCCGAGAGCTTTACTCCAATCAGTCCGCCCGCTCGCAGACCTGTACTCCGATTTTGGCGATCAGAGAATCTTGGAGTGTTTATGCTCTAGTAAATTTGAAGTGGGTTTCTCTGCTACAGGTCTCAGTGAAGAATTCGCAGAAAAGCCCGGTAAATACGCAGAGAATGCCTGCCCTGTAGTTATTTCTCTGATATTAATGACTTGATGGCGGAGAGGGGGGGATTCGAACCCCCGATACAGCTTTTGACCGTATAACGGTTTAGCAAACCGCCGCCTTCAGCCACTCGGCCACCTCTCCGGATTAGGCGGGTGAACATGCCCGCGGAAACACAGGCAAAGTGATTATAGCAGCACGAGATATTTGGGACGCGCATTCCCTCGCGACAGGCGGCGACCGAATAATCACTCATATCCACAGATGTGCGAGCCGCTTGAGTTCCCTCGCTTTGGATGACTTCCTCCTTGTTAGACTGAGAGTTCGACATGAATCCTCCACTGCAATCAGATTTGAGCGGCGCAACGCGCAGCCAAGTCGCTCGAGCACGCCGCATCGTGATTAAGGTGGGGACGAATGTTGTCATGCGCGACGACGGACGCGTGGCGCTGAGTCGGCTCTATGGCATTGCCGAGTCAGTAGCGCGGCTGCGGCAACAGGGTCGCGACCTGTTGATGGTCTCGTCTGGCGCCGTTGGCCTGGGCATGGAGCGGATCGGTCTCGCCGCGAGACCCACCGAGCTGGCGCAGATTCAGGCCTGCGCAGCCATTGGACAAGGCCGACTGATGGCAATCTACGACGACGCCTTTGACAAGTTGGGGTGTCGCACTGCGCAGGTCCTGCTAACGGAAGACGACTTCCGCGATCCGGTGCGATATAGCAACCTGCGCTCGACGCTGGTGTCATTGCTGGCGATGGGTGTAATTCCGGTGATCAACGAAAACGACACGGTGTCGACCGCCGAGCTGGACCAGCCCACAGACTCACCCGAACGGCGACGCGTATTCGGCGACAACGACAAGCTCTCGGCACTCGTGATGACTCATATTGATGCTGACTTTCTATTGTTGCTCTCGGATGTCGACGGACTCTATACGTCCGATCCGAACAGCAATGACGCGCAATTGATTCCGGAAGTTGCAGGGATCACGTCAGAGATCTTCGAGTGCGCCCAAGGCAAGAACGGACGCGGACGCGGCGGAATGTCGAGCAAATTGGAAGCCGCGCGCATCGCCACGGAGGTCGACGGGTTGGCTGTTATCGCCAATGGACGCCTCCCCAACGTTATCGAACGTGTATGTGCAGGCGAGGTCGTGGGCACGCTATTCGCCCCACGAGGACACAAGTGATCCAGACGGTTCGCGCTATTGCCGATGCGGCCAAGCGCGCCTCACGCATGTTGGCGACGCGTACGGCAGACCAGCGCAATGGTGCGATTCGCGCCGTTGCTGAACTAGTCGAGCAAAACCGCACCCTGCTTCTAGAAGGCAACGCAAAAGACCTGGCGGCTGCAGACGCGTTGCTGGCTCGCGGCGACATGAGCTCGGCGACGCTCGAACGGCTGCGCCTTACTGACAAGAAGCTCGCGGAGATGACATCGTCGATGCTCGTGGTCGCGGATCTGCCAGACCCCATCGGACGAGTGTTGCAACGCACCGAACTCGACCGGGGCCTGATGCTCGAAAAGATAACCTGCCCGTTGGGTGTTCTGGCGATCATCTTTGAAGCTCGGCCCGACGCTGTCACACAAATCAGCGCACTGGGATTGAAGTCCGCGAACGGAGTGATTCTCAAGCCCGGCCGCGAGGTCGAACAAACGGCAGCGGCATTGGTGAAGATCATGCGCCAGGCGCTGGCCGCAAGCGGGTTGCCCGAAGATGCAGTGACAATGGTGACCGGCCGACAAGCCGCGCAGGAGTTGCTTGGCACGGCCGACTTGGTTGATATGGTCATTCCGCGGGGCTCGAAGCAACTAGTGGAATTCGTGCAGGCAAATACGCGAATCCCGGTGCTCGGCCATGCAGAAGGCGTCTGCCACGTCTATGTTGACGCGGCTGCCGACGTCGAAATGGCGCTGGCGATCATCGACG
>Ga0210383_10003445_pt1 | contig 14142 bp, 13 predicted proteins | sample IncBWC14OmetaG_FD_160072 | JGI IMG/M metagenome (GOLD analysis project Ga0210383, IMG submission 160072) | Forest soil microbial communities from Barre Woods Harvard Forest LTER site, Petersham, Massachusetts, United States - Inc-BW-C-14-O ...
GCTACTGCACGCACCAGGCGCGTCTCCTGCATAAGAAGAATGAAGAGCGCCGACGCCACCAGGCCCAGCGGCAGCACCATGTGGTGAGTAATCTTCGGCAAATGGTGCGTCGCCCACACGCCGCAGATCAGAGGAAGCGCGATGTACAGCACAATGTTCGCCACCAGCAGCAGGACCGGGCGTTCGTTTTGCCGGGCTGTCTCTGGAATCACTCGCAGCGCCAGCGGAGTCATGGCAACGCTGACCACCGAGAGCACGAACGTCATCGCGGCAGCAAAGGCTAGGCGGGTCTTGGCCTGTCGGGTGAATTGCAACGCAATCGGCGTTCCCGGAATCGCTGCCAGCAACAAAATGCCAATCCTGGCCGCGGGAGCCAGCGGAAAAAGATGAACCAGCAGGAATCCCAGGGCCGGTATGAGAACACAATTTGCCAGCAGGGCGCGTGTCACCAGCCCCCGGTTCCGTACGACATTGATCAACTCCCCGGTGCTGACTCGTAGCCCGATCGAGAGCATCACAATCGCCACGAACAAGTTGAGCAACGTCAAGGGCCGGATTAACATGCCTTCCTCCGCGCAAGAAGCAAAGCTGCCCAAGAATGCACCAGGGAAGGATAAACCAGGACTCCCGATTTCAGGACCTGCCCATCCTCAATCCGCCACAATCCGTCCTCCTGAGCGAAGGGGTCGCTCGCGAAGCAAGCGGCTCCGCAGTCGAAGGACATTGTGTGTTGCCGGGTTCGGCAGAAAGCGTTAGGAAATTCTCGCTTCCTGACTTTTCACCTGTTCAGAACTCCCATCCCCGTTTATTCTGTTTGATCGTTTCGCTATCTCCTGGTTCTATGTTGTCGAATGGCGCCCATGAAATTCCTGAAAGTCTGGAAGACCCGGATCGTGCTGTTCTTCGCCGTAGTCGGTCCGGGTTTTATCACCGCCAACGTCGACAACGATGCCAACGGCATCTACACCTATTCTGCCGCCGGCGCGCAGTTCGGGAACCTGCTCCTCTGGACGCTGATCCCGATTACGCTGGCCCTCATCGTAGTGCAGGAAATCTCGGCGCGCATGGGAGCCGTCACCGGCAAGGGCCTCAGCGATCTTATCCGGGAAGAATTTGGCTTTCGCGTAACCTTTTTCATGATGATCGGAATCCTGATCATCAACTTCGGCAACGTCGTCGGTGAGTTCGCCGGAATCGCCGGCAGCCTCGAACTGTTCGGCCTTTCCAAATACATCACGGTCCCAGTCTGCGCCGTGATCGTCTGGCTTATCGTGGTCAAGGGTCAATACAAGAGCGTCGAGAAGATTTTTCTGGTCGCGTCCTTCTTTTACGTTACCTACATCTTCGCCGGTTTTTTCGCCAAGCCCGCGTGGATTGAGGCCCTGGTCGCTACGGTCAAGCCTCCGCCGAAATCCGCCTTCTTGCTGCCGGGATATCTGTACATGACCATCGGCGTCGTCGGCACCACGATCGCTCCCTGGATGCAGTTCTACTTGCAATCCTCGATCGTAGAGAAAGGCGTAACCAAACGCCAATATCGAGCCTCGCGCATCGATGTAATCTCGGGCTGCATCTTCACCGACATCGTGGCCTGGTTCATCATCGTGGCCTGCGCCGCCACGCTTTATGTCCACGGATATCACAACATCTCCGACGCAAAAGACGCCGCCCAAGCCCTCCGCCCCCTCGCCGGGCAATATGCCTATATCCTGTTTGCTATGGGTTTGTTTAATGCTTCGTTGTTTGCGGCTTCGATTTTGCCGCTTTCGACGGCTTATACGGTTTGCGAGGGCTTGGGATTTGAATCGGGGGTGGGGAAGAAGTTCTCCGAGGCGCCGGTTTTCTATTGGCTCTATACCATCCTGATCGTGGCTGGGGCGGGCGTGATCCTGTTTCCCAATTTGCCTTTGGTCAAGATTTCGATCCTTTCCCAGGTGGTAAACGGCGTGGCCGTGCCTCCGGTGCTGGTTTTCATGTTGCTGCTGGTCAACAAGAAGGATCTGATGGGTGAGTACGTAAACTCCCGCGTATACAACTGGATCGCCTGGGCGACAACGGCCATTATGACCTTGCTAAGCATCGCCTGGTTCTGGACGTTGCGATCGGGGCAGTGAAGCTGCGCGGCGATGAATCAGGACGCACTACGCCAGCAGTCCTGATGACTGGTAATTTTTGGACTACTTTTCTACTCTTAAGTGTGTCAGAATTCAGTCTGGTGGCAGGTCATGCTTCGTCCAGTGGTCGCGATTACTGTAGGCTTCCTGCTTCTGTTTGGGGCTTTGGCGGTCGCGCAGGACCACCCTTCTCCGGACACTAGTACCTCGCCGCAAATTGATTCCGCCACCGCGCCGGGTCCAACTCCTAGCGATCCGGTTACCACAGCCTCGACGGCGGACTCGTCAAACGCAATTACACCCACTACGACCCCTCCACCTCCGGTTGCGCCATCGCCTGAGCCACTGCCGAAGGCGGCGAAAACTTATCACGATGGCAGCCTTCGCGATATCGATGCCATCGGCAACCGCAAAGTCGGATGCGATCGAGGTATCGGAAACTGGTATAGCCTGGAAAAACAGATTGAGATGGGCCGCGGCTATGCTCAGCAGGTGGAGTCGACTACCAAACTGATCAACGATCCCGAGATCACGGAGTACATCAACCGCATCGGTCAAAACCTGGTGAGAAATTCCGATGCCCAGGTACCGTTCACCATCAAAGTCGTGGACACCGACGACATCAACGCTTTCGCGCTGCCGGGCGGATTTTTCTACGTGGACACGGGGCTGATCCTGGCGGCTGACAACGAAGCTGAATTGGCGGGCGTGATGTCGCATGAAATCGCTCACGTTGCCGCCTGCCATCTGGCGCGCGAAAACACGCGCGGGCAACTGATGCAATTGGCATCGATTCCTTTGATCTTTGTTGGCGGCGGAATTGGCTATGCCGCTCAGAGCCTGGCCAGCATGGCCATCCCCATGGGCTTTCTGAAATTTGCCCGTAACTTTGAGTCGGAGGCAGACTTCCTTGGCGTGGAGTATTTGTACCGAGCGGGTTACGATCCCCAGGCTCTGACTTCGTTCTTCGAAAAGATCAAAGCCATGGAGAAGCACAAGCCGGGAACCCTGTCCAAGACCTTTGAGACGCATCCTCAAACCCCGGACCGGATTGCCAAAACTCAGCAGGAGATCAATACGCTGCTGCCACCTGAACCGTTGTACAAACTGGATACCTCGGAATTCCAGGACATCAAGGCGAGGCTCGCGCAACTCGAGAACCGGCATAAGATCAATAACGGTGGCGATGGCGGTCCGACATTGCGACGGGCTACGCCCACCAATACCGCGAGCGATACTGCCAGCGCCGGTGACGGCGACGATCATCCCACGCTGAAGCGCCGCGACCCCGCCGCGCAGTAAACGCCTCCAGCCTTTAGTTTGATTTCTTTCGACAGAGACGCGAAGTCTCGGTTTCCGCCCGCGCAACAAAAAGCAGATTCCTCGCTTTGCTCGGAATGACAACATTTCCAGATATTTGCTAGGTGATCTTCCCGCTCGCCAGATCCTTCACTAGAGAGAGATCAGCTTCGAGAAAATCGAAGGACGGCAACTCCTGGGGCGGCGACCATCGAATGTCACGAAAGATTTTGTTCTCAATCTCACCCCGGTATTCGCGCACCACGAAGAATCGCAACTCGACCGAGCCGCCGCCGGGATATTCGTGGACGATACGTGAAACCTCTTCGCCAATCTTCGCGTCGATTCCGAGTTCTTCATCCAATTCGCGGTGCAGCGCGTCGCGCGGTTGTTCGCCTTCTTCGATTTTGCCGCCAGGGAACTCCCATTTTAAAGGCATGGTCTGATGCCGGGTGCGCTGGCAGACGAGAACTTTTCCTTCTTTGAAGATCAACGCTGCGACGACTCGCTTCATAAGCAGGCCAACGTTCTGAGCGGAGACGCGAGATGAGCGTAGTGATCCACAATGTTCACTAGGTATCAATCTTCCGGAGAGAGATTTGTTGCTAATGCATCTTAGACCTGGAGGTTGTGGAAAATCTTTCGCGGACCTGGAATTGATATCTATGGACGGGGTAGAAACATTGCTAGCAATGTTTCTACGGTTTGTGATTGTGCGCGTTTACAATTCTCTCAATGTATTCTGCTCAGCTTCTCGATCACTTCGAGCATCCGCGGAATCCGGGCGAAGTTGCGAATCCTGACGTCACCGTTCAACTTGAGAATCCGGCTTGCGGCGATATTTTGAAATTGAGCCTCAAGATTGAGGATGGACGTATCGTGGGAATCGGTTTTCTTGCCAAAGGATGCGTCCCCGCGATGGCTTGCGGTTCCGCGCTTACGGAATTGGTGAAGGGAAGAAGTGTGGCTGCGGCCGGCCAATTGCGCCGCGAAGAACTGGTGGAGGCGGTGGGAGGTTTGCCGGAAGCTTCCGCCCACGCCAGCCATCTGGCGATGGATGCGCTGGCAGCGGCGTTAAATCAAATCAAAAGCTAGCCACGGATTTCACAGATAATCACGGATTTTGAATTCTCTCCGGCCAATAGACCGTCCATCCGTTCTCTCGCGCTTTCTTCTCGAGATCAGGGTTCGGATTGACGGCGAAGCTATGGCGGGCAATCGCGAGCATGTCGGCGTCCCAGCGGGAGTTGCCAAAGGCTGCGTCAGGATCTTTGCCAATGACTTCCCGTATGGCTCGCGGCTTGCCTTCACCGGATGGAACTCGGATCAACTTGTCGGTGATGCGTCCGGCGTCGATTTCAACCGCAGCGGCCAGGATCTTTTTCGCATCGATTCCAAAGTGTTTCATGGCGGCTCGAATCACCCACTCGTTGGTCGACGAGACCGCCCAAACATCACAGCCTGACTCCTGCAGACGGCGAATCAGGTCGCGCATCTCGGGGAAGATCTGGCGCACGAAGTTCTCATCGAAAAATTGTCCAGCCGCCTGCAGCACGTCGGATTCAGCGAGCCCCTGATGGATGGTCACCATCTCGCCGCACATCTGCTCTTCGCTGACTTTGCGAGCTTTGTAATCGCCATAGCGTGCCCGCACCCAGCGCGCGGCTTCGTCCGAAAGCAGGCCGCGCCGTAGCTCCCAATCGAAGAAGCGCTCGCCGGCATCGCCTGCCCACAAGGTGCCGTCGCAATCGAAGACGGCAAGTTTAAGTTGAAGACGCAGAACTGAGTCGAGAAAATCGGCCGACTTGAGCGTCGCAGTTGGAGTCGAGTATGTCTTGTCCATGTTTAATGATTACGTTTAATGATTACGCGAGGGCTATTGAGATAATGCCGCATACTCCTGCGGGGTGTCGACATTCAAAGCGATTCGCGGATCATCCACGACAACATAGGAAACGTGCGGCAGGTTCTGGTGTTCGATATCGCGGGCGCTGGCGGTTGCGGGAGCCCTCAAGAAAGCCCCGATCATTTCGCGGGCAACCAGAAAGGGATGCCCATGTTTTCCCTGATATTCCGGAACGACGGCCCATATCTCGTTCGGCGCCTCGGTGAATGCCGCGCACAGAATCTTTAAGGTCGCGGCGTTCGCGGGCGGGCGATCTACCAGCGTAATCATGGCGCTGTCGCGGCCGTCGTTCATCACTTCCTGCAATCCCACTTGAAGCGAACTGAATTGCCCGCGCTCGGGGTCGGGATTCCGTACCAGGGATGCGCCATGGGCGTAGATGATCGGAGCCAAGGTTTGTTCGTTCTTGCCCACGACCACAATCACTTTATCGCTAAATGGATAGAGAGCGCGGATGGCTGCGGAAAGGAAAGTCTGTCCCGTAAGTGGGGAGCCGGGTGTGGCCGGGGGCCAAGGGAGTAAAGCTTTGTCCGTGCCCATGCGCGTGGACTCGCCAGCGGCGAGGATTACGGCGTAGAGATCAGGCGCGTGGGGCATGAGGGGACGATAGCAGAAAGGGAAGGATTTCGACTGTCAATTTCCAATTGGATAGTGGCTCAGTGCGATTTCCTGAAACGGCCCGTTCCAAACTGAAAGCCACTGAAAACACAAGGTCCCTCCACTGCGCTCCGCTCCGGTCGGGATGACAGAGTTATTTCGCGAATGTTCGGGATTGCACGCTAGCTGGCCTGTTCCAGTGCATCTGTTGCCGAAAATTCGGAATCAGCGACGGCCCTTGTTTTCTTCCTGAGCTTCGGTAACAGTATCCTCCGTGTCCGGCTCGCTCTTGCGGCCCTTGAACCAACTCATGTGGGGCAACGCTCGCTCCGAATGCCGACGAACCGCAATCAGTTCGGCTGTAATGGCGACGGCAATTTCTTCCGGCGTAATCGCACCGATATCCAATCCAACCGGCGCGTGCACGCGCTCGAATAAGTCGGCCGGAATGCCTTCCTTCGTGAGTTCGCGGAAGATGGTGATCGTCTTGCGTTTGGAACCGATCATGCCAACGTACTGCGCCCGGGTTTGCACGGCCCAGCGGAGCACGCGCATATCGTCGCGGTGTCCGCGGGTGACGATCACGATGTACGACGATTCGTTCGGCTCGATTCGCGCCATAGCCTGGTCGAAGTCTGCGGCGATCAGTTCCTTGGCCTCGGGGAAACGGTCACGGCTGGCGTAGCTTTCGCGGTCGTCGATCACGGTGACCTGAAATCCGGCGTTTCGTGCAACTTTGTAAAGATTTACAGATACGTGGCCTGCGCCGAAAATATAAAGTGATACTGGAGGTAGTACTGGCTCGATGAAGATGTCGAGCGTGCCCCCGCAGACGAGGCCAGTATCGTATTTGGGATCCTGATTGAGGTTGAAAGTCAGGCTGCGCGGCTTCTCACTTTCCATGACTTCGCGGGCAGCTTGCCAAACTTCGGCCTCGACGCAGCCTCCGCCGATGGTACCGGCGATCGAGCCATCGTCGCGCACCAGCATCTTCGCGGTCTCAAACGAAGGGATCGACCCACGCACGTTGACGATGGTGGCAACGGCTCCGCGGCGCCCTTCCTGGCGAAGCTTGACGATCTCCTCGTAAATATCCATCAGGCTGATTATTCGTCGGTCACCGGAACAAGTCAACGTCGGAGCGCAGGTTTATGGTAGGTTCTAACTTTCTTAGGAGAGGTTTCATGAAAGCCGTTCGCATTCACGAATTCGGAGGTCCGGAAGTCCTCCGCTACGAGGACGCTCCCGACCCGCAGCCACGCAAAGACCAGGTCTTAGTGCGAGTCAAAGCGTGCGCCTTGAACCATCTCGACATTTGGGTGCGCAAGGGATTGCCGGGCGTGAAGCTCCCCCACATTCTGGGCAGTGATGTTGCGGGCGAGATTGTGGAAGTTGGGGAATATGTGTCTGGCTTCAAGGCGGGGCAGCGCGTGCTGCTGGCGCCGATGCACTACTGCAATCGCTGTGCGAAGTGCGTCGCAGGACTGCAGAATCAATGCCGGGAGTTCACCGTGCTGGGCAACGGCGTGGATGGCGGCAACTGCGAATTGATCGCCGTCCCGGCGGCGAATGTCATTCCCATCCCGGACGGTCTGGATTTCAACCAGGCCGCTAGCGTTCCTTTGGTCTTTCTGACGGCATGGCACATGCTGGTCGGACGCGCGGGAATTCAATTAGGCCAGACTGTGCTCGTTCTCGGCGCCGGTTCGGGCGTTGGGATTGCCGCGATTCAGGTTGCCAAAATGTTTCATGCCCGCGTGATTACCACTGCGGGAGATGAACAGAAGCTCGAAAAAGCAAAGGCACTCGGCGCCGATTTCGGCATCAATCATTACACGCAGAAAATCTCGCAAGAAGTCCGGAAGATTACCGACAAAGAAGGTGTGGATATTGTGGTCGAACACGTCGGCGCCGCTACGTGGGAGGAGAGTATGAAGTCGCTGAAGCCGGCAGGAACGATCGTTACCTGCGGCGCGACCACGGGTCCGAACGCGGCGTTCGATCTGCGCTTTGTCTATTCGCGCCAGCTTACGATGCTCGGTTCGTACATGGGTACGATGGGTGAATTGCACGAAGTCCTCGGACACGTTTTTGCTGGCCGTCTGAAGCCCGTCGTGGACCGCACTTTCCCGCTGCAAGACGCGCGCGCGGCCCACGAGTATTTGGAAGCCAGCAAAATGTTCGGCAAGGTCGTGCTGAATCCTTGAAGCTAGTTTTTCCCTTTCTTTGAAGCAACCGTTTTCTGTCCGCCTCCGCTGGGAGCGTGGGTTCCGGAGAGTATCTGCCCTTGCGTAAGGTCCAGGTTGACGGAGTCTCTGACGGTTACCACTCCATTGGTCGCGGTCTTGAATGTAATCGAAAGAGTTTTCGCATCAGTAGTGATGGTCAAATAACCAAATTCAACGATGGGATCGACCTCCAGCGTAGTATCACCGATCGTGTAAGGCGCTGCGGGCGCCGCTTGCTGCGGCGGTGTCGCCGCGAATCCCCCCGAGCCAGCGACGACATAGGGAGTCTGTTTGCCATTCACCACGCGAGTAAAGCGCTGATATAGGTGCGCGTGTCCGGAAAGGATGACATCCGGCCACAAGCCCGCAGCTTTGCAGCAACTGTCGAGGTCATTCTCGATTCCAGTCGATCCGCCATGTTTGGCGTCGACGGAAGCGGGCGGATGGTGAACCGCGATAATGATGGCCCGATTTCCAGCTTGCCGATCCGGCTTCAGGCGTTTGAGTTCAGCTTTCAAGAAATCCAATTGCGCATTTCCGACGGTCGGGAATTTGTTGCCTTGCGAGGAAATGACACCGGCTCCGGAATCGAGCACATTGCTATAGAGGCCGATGATCGACACGTAGGGAGCATCCAATGTGAAATAGACTCCGGGTTGTGTCATCAGGGTGCGAATCAGCCCTCCGGAATCCGGCGAAGGTCCGGGAGCGGGAGCGCAAAAGTTCGTAAGGAACGCCTCCAGCGTCGGGACCTGCGGCGTGGCCGAAGTCGATCCAAAAACCATTCCGTCGTGATTGCCGGGGATGGCGAAAATCGGGCGATCATAGTCGCGGAAGGGTTCGTAGAACTGGTCGTAATAGTAGTGCGCTTCGCCGAAGTTGTAGACAACGTCGCCCAGATTGAAGAAAAACGCTGGGCCACTTGTGCCCCCGGCTTGCACGTCCGCGGACATCGCGTCTGCAACCCCAGCCTCATGGGCAATTGCAGTCGCGGGTATGCCCTTGGCCGCGCCGGTATCGCCCACAGCATGAAATGTGATCTTCCTGGCCGTATTGATCGCATCAAGGACCTCCGTGGGAATGAACTCCTGCAATTCAAGATACGGAGGCGCGCCGCCGCGCGGCGGAGGAACAGGCTGCACCTGATTCTTGTGCGCCTTGTAATAGACCGAGGAGTAATATTGGGCGCTCGTATTGTCTTGCTGAAAAGAAGTTTCATCGGGGCTGGGCTTCGGTTCGGCATAGAGCCGATTTCCGGGGCCAGCGAGTGTGGCTTTCGCCTTCGGTAGTTTTATTCGCACTTGACGCCTCCTAAGATCGGGGCTCGTGGGGGCTTTGCCCAACGAGATGGGGTGTGAATGGCTGCTGCCTTAAATGCAAGAGGTGAAAGGGGCCCAAATACGAGGGGAAGACGGGGGAATCTTAACCCAGAGTTCTGTTTTGTCAAGCGGATTTTGGTAAGAAGGCGCGCGCAATTACGCGGCAGTCGTCCGGTGTTTGGACTGCCCCGACTTCGGGCGTAGGATAGTAGAATAAATCTATGTCCAGCGATCTTAATTTCGGGCCTTACGTCACGACGGAAAACGGTAAGCGTGTCGTCAAAGATCTCACTTACGGCAATCCCACGCCCGAAGGCGTTGTTCTCACCACCATGGACAACGCGGTCAACTGGATGCGTAAGAATTCCATTTGGCCCATGACGTTCGGCTTAGCCTGCTGCGCGATCGAGATGATGAGCATGGGCGCATCGCGCTTCGATATCGCCCGCTTCGGAGCGGAAGTGTTTCGCCCGTCTCCGCGGCAATCCGATCTGATCATCATTGCGGGACGCGTTTCCAACAAAATGGCACCGGTCATTCGCCAGCTATGGGAGCAGATGCCCGAACCGAAGTGGGTAATCTCAATGGGAGCCTGCGCGACCTCAGGCGGCGTGTTCAACAACTACGCGCTGGTGCAAAGCGTGAATCAGGTGATCCCCGTCGACGTCTATGTTCCCGGATGCCCGCCGCGGCCGGAGCAGTTGATCTACGCCATCACCCTGCTGCAGGAGAAGATTCAGAAAGAGCGCGGCACCATCAAACGCGCCCTGAACATCTCTTAAGCTCACGTAGGGACAGCCGCCCCCGGCTGTCCAGTCGAGCAAAGCTCGACAGTGGGCTCTTCCATAATCAACTTCCCGAGTTGAATTTTCTTCCTAAGCCGCACAGCGAGGACGCCCGCGCCTACATAGAATCGGCGCAATACCGACCACAGCAGCCCCATAAACTTGTGATACAAACACTGCATGCAAAAACCGCCCGACGTCAGCAGTAGCCGAACCATCGTCGCCCAGGCGCCCTGCCGCGCCGACTTGGCCGGAGGCACCCTCGACTTGTGGCCGCTTTATCTGTTTCATCCCGGCGCCCTGACATTGAATTTCGCGCTTAACATACAGACCACTTGCCGGATCACGCCACTCAAAGGCAAGCGCATCCATGTGCGCTCGCTCGATACTCGCAAGGAAGAATTCTTTCCCAACTTCGACGCCCTCCGCGCGGCGCGCCGTTTCCGCCTTCCGTTGGCCGCGCGTTTGCTGCAGTTTTTCGCACCGCGAGAAGGATTGCTAATCGAAACTGATTCTGAATCTCCCGCCGGCGCCGGCATCTCGGGATCGTCCGCGCTCATGATCGCGGCAACCTCAGCTCTGGCTCGTTTTACCGAGCGCAACCTGACCCTCGAACAAATGCGCGTCATCGCGCAAAACGTCGAAGCGCAAATCATCGCCGTGCCCACTGGCTGCCAGGACTACTACCCAGCCCTGTACGGCGGAGTGAGCGCCATTCATCTCGATGCCGACGGCATTCACCGCGAGGCCGTTCCCTTAATGCCTGAAGAGATCGAATCCCGGTTCGTGCTGGCCTACACCGGCGCGCCAAGAAAGTCGGGAATCAACAACTGGGAGGTCTTCAAAGCGCACATCAACGGCGATCGCCACGTATTCCGGAACTTTGAACGCATTTCCGAAATCGCTCGTGCCATGCACCATGCTCTGGCACGCGGCGAGTGGGAGGAGGTTGCCCGCCTCTTGCGCGAAGAATGGAAGCTGCGCCGCACTAACGCGCCCGGCATCACCACCCCATTGATCGACAAATTGGTAGCCGTGGCTTCAAGGCACGGGGGCAAAGCCGCAAAGGCCTGCGGCGCTGGCGGTGGAGGCTGTGCGATTTTTCTCGTGGAAAAAGGCGCCGCCAGCCGTGTCGCCACCGCGATTGGAGATAACGGCGGCCACGTCCTTCCCCTGCAGGTAGCTCGCGACGGTGTCAGCTTGCTTGCCGATGCTTAGTGTTCTTCGATTTTTGGTCGGGAGACCGCCGCGGCGTGGGTGATTCTTCACGAGCCGGTAAAAAGAGTGCCCCACCCAGATCAAAGCTGGATGGGGCACCTGAAGGACTAACGGAGTACCGAACCAACTCTAGTGCGACATTTCTGCAGGATTCGCATGCGAGTGTTTGGATTTTGATTTGGTACCCTTGGAGTTGTTGTGCGAGCTGTTGATCAAAGTGGCTGTGAGGCCAGCATTGAACACAAAACTCCCGTTCGACCCGCCGCTTTCACAGTACACCTGGACTGCGTCGCCCGCATTGATGAAAAGAACGTCGCTGATACTCACTTGGGCGTAATTGCCATTCTGGAAACTTCCGCCCCACTGGCTGGGTACGCCTGCGCCGAGGCTTGCCAAAGTGTCGTAGCAGAAAACGTCGCTGTCACCCGATGCAACAAACGGAAACACCGACGCGGAGATGAAGTACGTCCCCGAGGTGCTGACGGCATTGGTTTGCATCATGAGATCACCAGGGAACGGGTCGGTAATCAAGGGATCCTCTTCCAAAGGAATTAAGGCAGAGTAACCCAACGAAATTCCCGCAGGCCCTTGCGGACCCTGAGGCCCGGTTGGACCCTGAGGTCCTTGCGGACCCTGTGGACCTTGGGGCCCTTGAGCTCCCTTCGGTCCTTTTGGACCCTGAGGCCCTTGCGGTCCTACCTGGTTCCAGTGAATTTTGTGTTCAGTAGCTTTGCAAGTGGTGAACGACTGCACAATCCTGATTGCGCCAGTGTTGTTGTTCACGCAACCATAGAACGTTGTTGCCGGTGGCAGAATCCCACTAACTGAGGCAGCCGGTGACTGGGCAGCCATTGGCAGAATCGAGCCGGCAAGTAGAAGTAACGCGCATGCACATACGTTGATGCGAAACATAGATCCTCCTTTTTGATTTCTAAGTAGTTTGGTTTTCTAGCTTTCGTGTTCAATAGCCGGAGCTATCGACGATGTGACCCACGGCCAGACAGAGGACTGCTCGATGAGCACTGAATGTCACGTGGACAAATCGGAATGACGACCACCAGACCCGAGCGCCAAGTGGCCGTGTTAAGTCTGAGACAGAAACTTCTCCCCCGAGAGTTGCTGCCTCAGAACGTCAACGAACTACAGTCGAGCGCCTGCTTAAAGACTGGACCCATCCCCAAGAGCACCCGACATTGCTCTTCCACAGTCGCTTAAATAGTGTTGCGGATCCCGATTTCGTTTCAGGCGATTCCACGTCGTTCGCCTTTCGAATAGCCACTTCTTTGCGTCAGACAAAAAGCGCGCTATAATCGGCTCAGTTAGTGCTGTGGGTGCCCTGTGAAGCGAAGTCATGTTTCGGCCCTGTCCTTCTTACTTTGCGCTTGCCTGAGCGTGAGCGCGTCCGATCAGAAATCGTCCAATCAAAACTCTGCTTCGTCCCTGCCGCATCTTTCGAAGCAAACCCGCATGGACTTGATTCACGGCCTCACCGACGAACTCATGTACATCCGCACGCCGTTCCCTATGGGCAAGCAGGGCCTTGTCCTGAAAGACGGCGTCGTCTCGCCCAGTGGTGCTGAACTGCAGCAGTTGATGGCGCTGTGGGGACCCTCGGTCAAGCCTGGCGACGAAGCCCGCATCACCGCCGTCGATATCAAGGCAGATCGCATCCGTTTCGAAATCAACGGAGGCCCGGTCAAAAAGCAAAAGTGGTACCAGCACATTCAAGTTGGCGCAGGTGGGAGCGCAATGCCGGTCGGCGGTACCGACGATAACGCCAACCCTCGAGGAACCTATGTAGATCTGGTATTCGATCACTACGTTCCCGACCTGACCCCGCAGAAATTCAAAGACCTGCTGCGCCCGGTGCTGGACTTCGACGCCAAGTCCGCCCAGGAAGCTTATCTTGATACGGTTCCACCCAAGGTGAAGGAAGCCATCCAGAATCACCAGGTGCTGGTTGGAATGAATCGCGAAATGCTGATTTATTCCAAAGGCCGCCCGCCCAAGAAGATTCGCGAGAAAGATGGCGAGATCGAATACGAAGAGTGGATTTACGGTGAACCGCCTCAGGACGTGGACTTCGTTCGCATGGTTGGCGATGAAGTGGTGCGCGTCGAAACCATGAGAGTCGACGGCAGCAAAGTTCTACGCACCGAAAAAGAAGTCAATCTCGACACCCAAACCGCCGTCGCCAAAGCTGCAGAGCAGCCGCGTCCGCCGAACGCTCCCAGCCTTCGGCGTCCGGGCGAAGCCCCTCCGGAGCATCCCGCGCCAACCGGCGGCGTCGTACCGGTGATTCAACCACCGCCGCCAACGACGGACCCGAACGGACCGCCTCACTATTCATCGTAGATATGTGCAGGTCGTCGAGACTTGGCTCGCGCGCCCCCTGCCTTTACACTGGAAGAGTGAAGATTGCGCTGGGACAGATCAATCCCACAGTCGGGGATTTCGCGGGAAACGCCGCCAAAATCATTGAATTCTCCCATCAGGCCCAAGCCGCAGGCGCGGGACTAATCCTTTTCCCCGAGCTCTCCGTCTGTGGTTATCCTCCCCGCGACCTGGTGGAGCGCGCCTCTTTTGTGAAGCACAACCGTGAAAGTGCCGATCGCATCGCGGCTGCGACCCGCGGCATTGCCGTTATTTGCGGGTTAGTAACTCCCGCTCAAGCGG
>Ga0210383_10003446_pt1 | contig 14139 bp, 10 predicted proteins | sample IncBWC14OmetaG_FD_160072 | JGI IMG/M metagenome (GOLD analysis project Ga0210383, IMG submission 160072) | Forest soil microbial communities from Barre Woods Harvard Forest LTER site, Petersham, Massachusetts, United States - Inc-BW-C-14-O ...
AAATCCGCCCCATCGGCAACGACGACAGCATCCTCCGCTGGAACCGCTGCGTCCGCCTCCTCGAATCCCACCCCGACTTCCACGCCGTCCACCCCGGCCCAACCAACTTCGAATCCTCCGACACCCCACCCATCCCAACCCGCACCCGCAACCTAACCCACTAGCGCGTAGCGGCCACTTTCAAGTGGCCCAGCTCATCCTGCCCAGTAGCACAGGCTCAGGCTTCAGCCTGTGTTCTTAGCTTTCTCTCACTTGTGTAGGGCCCGCCGTCCGCGGCGGGCCGCCTCCGCCTATTGAGTGCGGAAGCAAAGCTTCCGCTTTTACGGTCGAAGCAACCCGGCCAACCTAACCGCTTCTGCTCCAACCCAAACCCAAGTCATCGCGTCCACCTGATCCGCCCACTCCATGAAATCAATCTTCGAAGCTACGTGCGAAAGAACACATCCAACCAGGGCGCTCCCAGCAATTTCCGCCGCCAATTCCTCGGCCGGTGATGCCATTTCCGCCGCGGCGCTCCGCCTTATCCCGTTCGTCTCCACACAGCTCATCCCGCACAACAATGGGCTGAACAAGACCACTCCCGCCAAAATCGCCGCAACAACCGTCCTATATTTCCCATTCCCCATAAAACCTTCCCTCATTCCGACTGTCCTTCTACATGTAAGACGAACACACTTCCCCCAAATCGACATTCACATGCAAAAAATTTCCGCCTGGATTCTACTCCGATGTAGGGCCCGCCTTCCGAGGCGGGCCGCTCCGACTTTTAAGTGCGGAGGCAAAGCCTCCGCTTTTACGGACAAACCCTGTCCACCAAACCCACCCCGACCACATTTTCACCCAACGCAAACACACCAATCTCAATCCGGGGAACAACCAAACTCTCCAATGTTTACTAGCCCTGAAAAACCTTCCGAAACAACCCAATCATCTCCCCAAACGCCAAATCCGTAGCCTCCGGATCAAACCGCGGCCCCTCATCCCTCGTAAACGCATGCTCCGCCGGATACAAACTAACCCGATACCGCGCCCCGCTCTTCTTCAGCGCAGCATTAATCTTCTCCCGCCCCGCTTCCGGCACATGCGGATCCAGCGTCCCAAAAATCATCAACAACTCCCCGCGAATCTCCTTCGCCCGATCCAGCGAACCCGCATCCGCATCTTTCCCCAACTTCCCATCGTGAATCCCCGTTCCGTAATAACAAACCGTCGCCTTCACATCCGGCTGAAACGCCGCTCGAAACGCCAAATGCCCGCCAATACAAAAACCCACCGCCCCGATTTTTCCCCGCGCCACTTTCGGATGTTTCCCTAGCCAATCCAGCCCCGCCCGGCAATCCGCATCGAAATCCGCCACCGGAGTCCTCGCCGCATCCCCCAGCCCCCGAGTCCGCCCCGCATCGTCAAACGGAATCGCCGATCCCGGTGGCTCAATCCTCCGGTAAATCTCCGGCGCCGCCGCCACAAATCCATACCCCGCCAGCCGCACACACCAGCGCAACAGCGGCGGCGTCAGCTGAAAAATATCCGAGTAGCACCATATGCCCGGATACTTCCCCTCCGCCTTCGGCGCCGCCACAAACGTCCGCATCGCCCCGCCCGCCACCCCAATGTCCGCATATTCCGTCGCAACAATCATGTCAACCCTCTCCGCATCCGCTTCTGCACCGCATGTCACCGCTGAAGAAATGGCTTCCCAGAGGCACCCATCCTAGCCCAAGCCAGAGGCCCTGCGAACCTCAAACTTGCCCCTTCCAAGCCGCCAACCGGCGAAACTCCAATGTGCAAGAAATTTGCTACCCAGTTACCGAAATGTGCAAAACCTGTCCTTCCTCTCTTGCCCCTACCGTTCGCACCTCTCTCGGGCCTAATCCACTGCCCGTATGTTGTTGAAATAAAAAGACACAAAAGTGAGCCAGGATTGCACCTCCCCTGTCCCTTTGGACAGTCAATTGCACTACATTCATTGAGTTTTAATCTGTCCGCAGACGGAGAGTGGAAATTGAAGAAAGTACTATTACTAATCCTGGGCGTCCTTGTGTTGGCTCTCGCCTGCGGAAGCGCAGTCTTGGCGGACACAGTTGACGATCCGCTACACGGCGCGTGCAACGGCACCGGGTCGGGTACCTGCAGTGACAACGGCACCAACACCCCGCTCGGCAACTCGACAACGTTTGGTTTCACAATCTCGCCGGGCCCACAGACCGGAGATCTTTTCATCGACATCTTGGTGCCAACCAACTATGCCGTGCCCGGTTCCTTCACCATTAATTTTGCGAACAACACTCTCGCGGGGACCGCAACCGAATTGCCTGGCCAATGGACCAGCGGTACTTTGGCGAGCTTCATAGGTATTGGCGCGTCGCCTAACAACCCCATTGGAGCTTATTTGCCGTCGGCCCAGATCGAGGATCCCGGAGCAACGGGCTTCTTCGTTTTTCAAGCCGACATTGGTACCTTGACGATGCTCAATCCCTCGGGTGCCGGCACCGCCGCGGGTACTTTTAACATGATTAGCGGGCTTGGAGGGCTCGACGGCTCATATATCGTCGGCTTCTGCGGCACGGGCTGCACCGGCAACGCCAACCCCTACGTGGCGACAGCGAACAGCGGTGCTCTGCTTGTGACGCCTGAACCGTCGTCTCTACTGATGCTTGGCGCCGGCCTTCTGGCCTTGGCCGCACTTGCTGGGCGTCGTTCTTTGACCGTTTAGTCAGTCGCCCTAAATTTCAATCTCAGGAACCCCGCCCGCATCCCGGGCGGGGTTCTTCTTTTCCGAGCACTCTTCTCCGGGTTCTCAATTCTCGAAGCGGGTCCCGCGAAATGGCATTCGTCCTCAGCGTGCTCCCGCCTGATGGACGGCGGTCCAATCGAATCAATCTCGGCTAAAGCCTGGCAACCGCCGCGCAAACCATTTCTTCAACATTGAAGTAACCCGCTGTTTCAACTCATGGCGAACCGGATTCCCAGAAGCAGGCTTGCTGGCAATAAAGGTCAAGTGTGCCTGCAAGTAATCGGACTCGTTGCAAATGATTAAGTGTGTTTTCATAAAGAGCTCCTGAAACTCAACACTGCCTTTTTCTGCCAAACAATTCCCCGTCTCAGTTCCGCCGCTCGGCGATCACGGGGGCCGCGATGCACGGCGCGGTGGCATGCAGCCCTCCTGCAAATCCCTCTCGAATCAACTTGAAAATTGTCCGTCGGTTTTCAACCATCGCCTTCAGCCACGCGAACCGCCCCATCTGCGGAAAATAAATTCCCCGGAAGCACAGGCGCGAAATCAGAATGTTGATCCGGTACCCCAGCGGCTTGTGGCTCACTGATTCCACGGCCTTTGCTATGGCCTCCGGACTGTACGAACTCGCCCATCCAATCCGCACCTCCGCGTGAGCCTCTTCTATGCTCATCTTCAGCGGCGTATGCGCCATCGCAAACGGAATAAATTCCTGCCAATGTTTCGGGCGCGTCAGCCGCCCCGCGGCCTCCAGCCTCTTGTACAGCGGCGTCGCCGGCAACGGGGTCATCAAACCAAAAATCGGCAACCCCGGCGGCCACGTGCGAATCTCCTTCAGCGTTCGCTCCGCCACCCCGGGCGTGTCATTGTCCATTCCGAAAATAAAAGAGGTGATGGCAAAAACGTTGCGCTGTGCCAACCGGTCCAGCACCACCGCATACTCCCCAGGCTTGTTAAACCCCTTCTTCACATCCGCAAGGTTCGCCGGATCGATCGATTCCATCCCGATGAAGATCCACTTGCCCCCCGAGGCCGCGATCAAATCCACCAATTCCTCATCCCGCAGCAGATTCGCGCTGATCTGCGCCACCCAGTGCACTTGGGCGTTCGCGGCGATGATGTCCCGCAGCAGCGATTTCGTGCGCTTCACGTTGATCGCGAAATTATCGTCGATGAAAAATACCGCAATCTGCCCGCCCTCTTCCCGCGCTCTCGCTTTCAATCGCAACAGTTCATTCACCACGCTTTCATTGGTGCGAAAGCGAATGGAGTCGCCAAAAAATCCTGTCACGGTGCAGAATTCGCACCCGTAAGGGCACCCGCGCCCCGACTCTACCGGAATAATCCGAAACGTCCCCCAACCCCCGCCCACCCGCTTCAGCAGGGGATGCAGCACTCGCGGGAGCACGTTGAACTGGCCTAGATCGATCTTGTCCCACGGAATTTCCGGATAAGGCTGCAACGATGGTTTCCGTTCCTGTCCAAAGTCGTCCACAGGCGCATAGACATCCTTCAGCGTCCCGCGCACCGCATCTTCCACAATTCTCGGCCACGTCTCGTCCGCTTCGCCCAATGCGACTGCATCCGCGTGCCGCGCGCCGCCGTCGCGCCCCAAGGCTTCATCCGCCAGCTCCGTCACATGCGGGCCGCCCATCACAACCTTTACCCCCACCGCGCGCACCGCATCCGCCATGCGATAGGCCTTCGCGATCATCCGGGTCATCGCGCCGATGCCCACCAGTTCAATCCCCTCCTCCCGCACATAGCGGGCGATGCCTTCTTCGTCCATCGGTTGCGCGTTTCCATCAATCAACACCACTTCGTGCCCGGGTGGAGTCAGCGCTCGCAGCAGAAACATCCAAAGGTGCGGCATGAAATTGCGAGTCACGCCGTTGTCGGGGTTGTACAACAGTATTTTCATTGGGCGGAATATCCATTCTCGGATCCAACGCAGGAGGCCCCTCAAATTTCGTTTGAATTACTCGAGGTCGTACGGCTTCCAGAAAGCTCCGGGAACGAAGTTTATCCGGCCCGTGATTAGCGAACTGTTCAATATTGAACAGTGTGCAAACTCAGCTAGTCAGTTCCGTTAGTCTAATCGACCGCACCTCCACCCTCTCCCTCCAGGATCAAATCCAGGCTCTCACTCTGAGAACAATTTCTTTGCTTCGAAAAGACTTTTCCCTGACATTTCGATTCCCTCTCCGCGCTACTCTTATCTGGGGGCATTCGTGAAACGTGCGGCAATCATCGGCGGTGGCATCGGCGGTCTCACCACCGCTATCGCTCTCCGCAAAATCGGCTTCGACGTAAACGTCTACGAACGCGCGGCCGAACTCAAGGAAGTCGGCTCCGGCATGAGCCTCTGGCCCAACGCCGTCAGATCGCTCAATCAGATTGACCCGAGTATTCTTTCCACACTCAGACCTCGTGGCAGATCTCTCCGCCGCCTCGTTATGAAGGATGCGAGCGGCGAAGAAATAAAAACTCTACCTCTCCCTGTCGCCGATTGTAGCGGAATCGCCCTCCATCGCGCCGAACTCCAATCCGCGCTCGCCGGGACTGTATCTCCCGGCTCTATCCACTTAGACCATACGTTTTCGCGCCTCGAACAGCGCCCCGGCTCCGTGCTCCTTCATTTTGAAAATGGACGCTCGGTTGAAGCCGATCTCGTTGTCGCATGCGACGGCATTCATTCAGCGGTTCGCAAATCCCTCGGCCTCAAATCCAAACTCACCAATCGGCCCTACAGCGTCTGGCGCGGCATGACGCACATCAACTCCGAAGACGAGGCTCGCCACCTCGGCCTCAAGCACGACGGCGATTTTTCCGAATCCTACGGCCATGGCTGCCGCTTCGGCATTCTGCGCCTCGGCCCCGGACGCATCCACTGGTATGCCGTCGCCAACAATTCCCTGCGCCCGCCAGACCTGCCCGACGACGACGCCCTTCGCAAGCTTTTTTCCGGTTGGCATAATCCGATTCCGGAGCTCATCGAAACCGCGGTGAGCGCGATCTGCACAAGAGTTCAGGATCGCCTCCCCACTCTTCCCTGGGTAGTCGGCCGAGTCGCCATCCTCGGTGACGCCGCCCATCCCGTCAGCCCCAATTTCGGACAGGGCGCCTGCCTCGCCATCGAAGACGCCGTCGTCCTCGCCGCCTGTCTTCAGGCGCAACAGGATCTCCCTCGCGCGTTGCGTCGATATGAAATTTCCCGCTATCCGCGCTGCCTGGAAATCCTCTTCATGTCCCGCGAAGCCGGCCGATTCGCCCAACTTCAAAATCGCACCCTGGTTCACCTTCGCAATCACTTCATAAAACTCGCCCCGCTTGCCTTCACCGCGTTCTGGTTTCGCCGCAGTTGCGATTTTCATCCCCCAACTCTCGCGGCCTGCTGAACCACTTCCTCCGCGCGCCGTATTTGCCGAAAAAACACCTGACCCTGCGAATCAGAAAATTTCAGGCGCGGCTCATGCACGGCTGTTTACTGTTGCCAATAGCCCGCTTTGCCAGAAGCACCAACCCCTGCCCAATCAAACAGTTACAAGTTATAGCACCAGTTACTAGTTACTTCTCGTACCCGCACATCGGTACTTCTTTCCCATTTGTACTATCTGTCCCGCAGTCGTACTCTACTCGCCCTGTGACGTACAACCAGCTCCGCGCACGGCTCCTGCCCAGCCGCTCTGCCGCAGACCTTCTGCGTCACTGCACGGCCAATCTCCGCTTGCGCACCAAGCTCCTCTTCTCCTTCATTTTTCTCACTGCCGCGCTCACCAGCGTCACGCTTCTCGTCGTTCGCCGCAACGCACAAGCCCAGGTCGAGCGACAGATCGAACTCGATTCGCAAAACGCTACCCTGACCGTCCAGGCCGTCCATCGCCAGCAGAAAACCTCACTCAGTCGCAAAGCCGATCTGCTCGCCTCTCTCGCCTACATGCGCAATGGCGATCCCACCGCCATCCGCGACGCCAGTGAAGATCCTTGGCAATCCGACGACTGCAACCTCTTCGTTCTGACCGACAAAAACGCCAGGATCATCGCCCTCCACTCCACCACTTCCTCCTTCTCCAAGGCATCCGCCCAGGAACTGGTCTCCCGCTCCATTGATCGTGAGGAAACCTCCAGCTGGTGGTTCAGCGGCAACAGCCTCTATCAAGTTGTCCTTCAGCCCTTCTACGAAGGCAACTCGCGCAAGAGTCTTCTCGGTTTCGTCGTCGTCGGCCGCCTGATCAACGAACACGCTGCCGCCGATCTCGCCCGCATCACCTCCAGCGACATCATCTTCCGTGAAGCCGGGAAAGTCGCCGTCAGCACTCTTCCCCTCCTCAAGGAAGCCGAATTTTCCCGCTCCTTCGGCGACCAGTTCATTCCCACCGAACTAGCTCTCGGCGACGAGCGCTATCACGCCACCTCCGTCGAACTCGCTCCGGGCCTCCAACCCGCAGCGGACATCATCGTCCTCAAGTCCCACCGGGAAGCCGACGCCTATCTTCTGCGCCTCAATCATCTCCTTCTCGGCCTCGGCCTCGTGGCCATACTCGCAGGCGCCGCTCTCATCTTCCTCATCTCCGACACCGTCACCCGGCCCCTCGAATCCCTCGTCAAAGGTGTTCACGCACTCGCACGCGGCGACAAGGAATATCCCCTCGAAGCCAATGGAGACGATGAGCTATCCGAATTAACGCGAGCCTTCGACACCATGCGCGACACCTTGGAGCGCAACGAAACCCAGCGCGAACAACTCGAAGGCCAGCTTCGTCAGGCCCAGAAAATGGAAGCTCTCGGCCGCATGGCTGGCGGCGTCGCGCACGACTTTAACAATCTCCTCACCGTCATCCGCGGCCACAGCGACCTGCTTCTCGACCGCCTGCAGCCCGAAGATCCCCTCTATCGCAGTTCCCAGCAGATTCGCAAGACTTCCGACCGCGCCGCTTCCCTCACCCGCCAGATGCTCGCCTTCAGCCGCATGCAAGTTCTCCAGCCCAAAGTCCTCGACCTCAACGAACTCATCGCAGACATGGGCAAACTCCTTCGCCGCCTGGTTCGCGAAGACATCGAATTCAGCCTGCGTCTCGGCGATTCTCTCGGCCGCATCAAAACCGACCCTAGCCAGCTTGAGCAGGTTCTCCTCAATCTCACCGTCAACGCCAGTGACGCCATGCCCCTCGGCGGCAGGCTCACCATCGAAACCCAAAACCTCTTCGTCGACCACACCAACGCCCACCTTCATACTTCCGTGGAATTCGGAGACTACGTTCTCCTCTCCGTTTCCGACACCGGTCACGGCATGGACGCCGCCACCAAGGCCCGCATCTTCGAGCCCTTCTTCACCACCAAGGAGCCCGGCAAAGGCACCGGCCTCGGTCTCGCCACTGTCTACGGCATCGTCAAGCAAAGCGGTGGCTTCATCCATGTCGACTCCGCCCCCGGCAACGGCACTCGCTTCACCCTCTATCTCCCGCAAACCTTCGAACAACTCGATGTTGCGCCCCCATTTCCAGAATTTCACCCGCCCGTTACCGGCCGCAAAACCGTTCTCGTTGTCGAAGATGAACGTGAAGTCCGCGAACTCGCCTGCGAATTCCTCAAAGCCGCCGGCTATGGGGTGCTAACCGCCGAGGACGGCGCGGAAGCCCTCGAAATTGCCAAACGCCTCGGAGAATCCATCAACGTCGTCCTCACCGACATCGTCATGCCCAAAATGCGCGGCCCCGCCTTAGCCAGGCGCCTCAAAACTCTCCATCCCCATCTCAAACTCGTCTATATGACCGGCTACCTCGAACAATCCGCCCCCGGCGATGATTTCCTCCAGGACGCCTTCTTCCTGCAAAAACCCTTCTCCCGCGAAACCATCGTCGGCCAAGTCGGCGAATCCCTGAAAGACACTCCCCTCCCCAAGCCTCCCTCCAAATCCAGAAAACCCCTCCCCGAATCCCTCCCCGTCTAGTCTTTTTGAGTGCGGAAGCAGAGCTTCCGCTTTTGCGGATTTATCCATTCAAACCAAAAAATGCGCTGGAGCACATTCTCTCCGGCAATTCCAACCGGTGGGTGGGGCACCTTAAATCAACGGAGTGAGCTTTGGGCAACTGAACGCGACAAAATGTAAGTCGCAGCGTTCGCAAAAACGTTCGGGGGATGGCGAACGACTTTCATGGAGGGTAGAAACGTCAAAATCCGCGGCCTTGAAAACAAAAGGGTATGGCACCCACGCTGGCAACCTAGTATCTTTAGGAAAAATCTCTCAACTGGTACACTCTGCCATGCAGCTCCATCAGACAAAACAAACCTATCTGCCACCCACCAGTAGTGAGTTGGCTTTGTCCATGCTTGCGGGCTATAGGTTACAGGTCCGTTTGAAAAAACTCACTGTCACTTTTTGGGCCTTGGTCTTTCTTCTCTGCGTTTCCGGTGCTGGAGTGCATCCTCAAGAGCTTCCCCAGGGTTCTAATGCTCGACAGAGCCCGCAATCGCGGCCAGTGTTGCGAGCAACCACAAGGCTAGTCCAGGTGAATGTGATTGTGCGCGACAAGCGCGGAAATCCGGTAGAAGAATTGCAACCGGAAGACTTCACCGTGTTCGACGAAGGCCAGCCGCAGAAGATTGCTGTGTTCTCTCTCGAATCAAGCTTGGCGGGGACCAGAGCAGCGGGTGGTGCTCTTCCTCCAGATCGACCTTCAAATGTCTTCACGAACCGGCTGGAACGGACCGGTCCATTACGACCGAGCGTCACTATCGTTCTGTTCGACGCATTGAATACTCCGATCAACGACCAGGCTTACGCCCGGAACCGGATCATTCAATTTCTCGGCACTCTGCACCCAGAGGATCACGCGGCGATCTACCTGCTAACCACAAAGCTTCAAGTTCTTCACGAGTTCACACAAGACACGAAGGAGCTACTGGCAGCTTTAGAACACTTTCATGGACGCAGTTCTGCTTTTCTCGCACCTGCCAATTCGAGTTCCACGGATCCAAGCGCAGTCGCCTCTGATCTGTCCGACGCTCTGGATTCTATCCAACGAGGCGCCATGTCCAATGTGCCACCGGCCCTGGCGCAGCTTCTCAAGAACGCCGATGGCGCCATGATGGATTCGGAAAACGTGAATCGCGCACAAATCACTGCGGCTGCGCTTGAAGCCATTGCCGGCCATCTCGCTCGTATTCCCGGCCGGAAAAGCATCGTATGGGTATCCGGGAGTTTCCCTATCCAAATCGGTTATGGCGCCGGTACCCTGATGAATCTGGCGCGCGAACAGCGTTCTTTCGCGCCGGAGCTCGAACACGCTGCGGAAGTTCTCGATCAAGCTGGCATTGCGGTCTATCCGGTCGACGCACGAGGACTTCGTTCCGGCGCCATTCCTCCAGAACGGGGGCCGAAGCCACCTAGATCTTTTGCACCTGGTCACAACGACAACGAGTTTTTCACCATGGACCTGCTCGCGGACCGGACCGGGGGAAAGGCTTTCTACAACAACAATAATCTTGTGGGTGCGATGCGCACGGCTCTTGCTGACGGTGAATCGAGCTACATGATCGGGTTTTACCCGGCACATGGAAAATGGGACGGTAAGTTTCACGAGCTCAGGATCAAGGTGCGTGCACACGGCGACGAAGTTCGCTACCGCAAAGGTTATTTCGCGTTTCCGGAGCCAACGGGAGAAAAGAAGCAGAGAGAGGAAAAAGAGACCCTCGACGCGGCGATCTGGAGTCCCATTGAATCGACGGCGATTGGCATTGAAGTCAACGTCCAGGGGCCTCCAACTGCAGCAGATCGAACACTGGCACTGAGTCTCGGCATGGACATCAAGGAGATTCTTCTGGAGGAAAAGGAAGGGCTGTGGCGGGGCAATATTGAACTGATGTTTTTTCAGATGGGGCAAGACGGCAAGACTCTCGATGGGGAGACGAAACTCGTCACTCTGAATCTCGACGGGCAAAAGTACAAATCACTACAAGAGAATGGGCTTTTTATTGTCCGGCACCTCCCGATTCTTCCGGCAGCGAACACCCTGCGAATTGTCGTCCGGGATCGAGGTTCGAGCGCGATTGGAACCGTGACGGTTCCAATCAATCAGTGGTTCTCGCCGGAGGCCGCCAAAAGTGGAGGTCTCGGCAGTCCTTCGAACTCACCAGAGCAGTAAAAGAAAAGGCCTGGGGCTCCTGCGAAGAAACCGAAGGACAGACGGGACGTTCCTTTCAAATCCAAAATTACTTCCAAATAGCGCAGTTTCGCTCTAGCCTATCCCCTATCTCAACATACAATCACCAATCTATTCCCAATCCAGGAGCCTCCCCATGAACGTCCGCTGCGTCATCACCGGCCGTAATTCCTCCGGCAAATCCGTCTTCGTCAAAGACGCTTCCGTCACCCCCATCACCCTCTCCCTTCTCCCCGGCTTCGAATTCCATCGCCTCTGGGGCGCTGACTCCATCCCGCGACTCCCCACTGACGGCACGCCTCCTCCGCATCCGCGCTACTTCCCTCCCGCGGGCGGCTTCCGCTTCGCGTTCTTCACCGTCCCACCCGGCACCAGCAAAATTCCAGAGAACACCGATCTCCCCGCCGCCTTCGCCGAAATCCAGTCCAAACTTCCCGGCATGGTTGAAGTCCTCGAACCCATGCATCCCGGCATGCACACCACGGACACGGTCGACTTCGACGTCGTCCTCTCCGGCGAAATCTATCTCGTCCTAGACGACGGCGCCGAACTCCTCCTCAAAGCCGGCGACTCCGTCATCCAGAACGGCACCCGCCACGCCTGGGAAAATCGCTCCAAACAGAATTGCATCATCGCCGTAGCCCTCGTCGGCGCCGAACGTACCCGCTGATCACACTTGCAACCACGATAAGCAATGCCCACTTCAGACGTTGATTGTTGATTGTTTCGCGCAGCCCTCGCTTTGCCCCCATAGTGCAAAGAATCAGCCGTCATATACTGTCCAAGCTCAACCCCGGAGGCCCCTTGAACAAACGGCTGCGCGTTGTGGTTTCCCTTCCCAACGACAACGCTTACCAGCACGAGCAAGCCCTTGTGGCCAAGTCTGCCGGCGCCAAGCTCGGCATCGACCTAAGCCTCCTCCATGCCAACGACGACTCCATCACCCAAAGCCAACAACTCCTCGAAATCATCCAGTCCCGCTCTGACACGCCGCCCGACGCCCTCCTCGTCGAGCCCGTCACTGCCAGCGGACTCCGCCGCGTCGCCGAAGCCGCCGTCGCGCAAAACATCGGCTGGGTCATCAGCAACAGCGACGTGGACTACGTCACCCAACTCCGCAAAAACCCTCGCGTTCCCGTCTTCATCGTCACCCAGGGCCAGTTCGAAATCGGCCGCCTGCAGGGCAAACAGCTCGCCGCTCTCCTTCCGCAAGGCGGTTCCGTGTTATACGTCGTGGGCCCCAGCATGAGCTCCGTCGCCGCCCAGCGCTTCGAAGGACTGGAAAGCGCCCGCCCGCGCAACGTCCAGATCACCGTCCTCCGCAGTAAATGGAGAGAAGCCAGCTCCCAGCAGAGCGTCTCCGCGTGGCTGCGTCTGGCCACTTCCCGCGCGGAAAAATATCTTCTCGTCGCCGGGCAGACCCACGAACTCGCCATCGGGGCCAGAAAAGCCTTCCATTCCATCAGTGACCTTGATCAGCAAAAAACCTGGCTCGATCTCCCCTTCCTCGGCATTGGCGTCGCCAGCCAGGTCAAGCCCCTCGTCGATTCACGCATTCTCGCCGCCGCCGTCGTTACTTCCGTGACCATGGAACTAGCTCTCCGCTTGCTCTCCCGCGCTCTCGATTCAAACTCTCACCCGCCCGAACGCACCGTCGTCGAAGTCTCCTCCTATCCCGAACTCGAAAAACTCCGCCCGAACCGTTGAACCGAAATATGCTCTAATGACTCACAACTGAATTCTCAGATCCCGGAAAGAGGCTCGCCAATCAAATCCTCGCTGCGATCAAAATTTCTCGGCCGCCGTTTTTTGCTCGGCTTCTGTGCCGCAACGATCTTCGTTGCCGCATTTCTTCTTACCGCCGCGCCCTCCAGCCCCACGCAGCAATCCGCCATTTCCCGCGAGCCACTCGACCCTCCTCCCTACTGGGCCTACGCCGTCAATCCTCCCGCCTCTCCCTCCGACGCCTCCGCCCAGCCCGACGAGTCCGCGCAACTCCACGTTCCAGGCAGCAAAATCTCCTTCACCCATGCGCAAATCCACGACCTCTTCAACGTTCCCGACTGGCATCCCTCCTCTCATCCCCAGATGCCCGTCATCGTCGCCCACGGCCGCAAGCCCGATGTCTACGCCTGCGCCTACTGCCATCTCGCCAACGGCCAAGGACGCCCGGAAAATTCCAACCTCGCCGGGCTCTCCGCAAGCTACATCCTCCAGCAACTCGCCGACTTCAAAAGCGGCGCGCGCAAAAGTTCAGATCCCGACCTGAAGCCCGTCAGCAACATGATCGGCGTCGCAGCCAACACCAACAGCGAAGAAATTCAGATCGCCGCCAACTATTTCGCCGCCATAAAACCAAAACCCTGGATTCGCGTCGTCGAAGCGAAGTTTGTTCCCAAAACCCACGTCGCCGGATGGATGCTCGTCGTCTCCACGCCCCACGAAATGGAATCCATCGGTGATCGCATCATCGAAACTCCGGAAAATCTGGAGCGCACCGAACTCCGCGACGATACCTCCGGCTTCATCGCCTACGTCCCTCCCGGCAGCCTCAAACGCGGCAGAAACCTCGTCACGACGGGCGCTAACGGCAAAACCATCATCTGCTCCACCTGCCACGGCCCGAATCTCAAGGGCCTCAAAAACGTTCCCCCTCTCGCAGGACGCTCCCCCAGCTACATCGTCCGCCAGCTCTACGACATGCAAAGCGGCGCGCGCAACGGTGCCAACCTCGCCCAGATGAAGCCCGTCGTGGCCAATCTTTCCATCTACGACATCATCGACATCGCCGCCTACACCGCTTCGCTCGAACCCTGAACCCCTCAAACTTTTCCTCACCTTTTTTGCTTGCCACTCCATCGAATAAAAGGTATGAAAAAAGAATTCCACGCGCTGGGATATACCCAACGCAAGCTCCGCTCGCGTATTCAGCGCATACTCGCTTGAACGCTGTTCGAGCTATCACTATCCTTCAGGAGGATTTATGAAGAAGATCTGGCTAGGTATCCCGTTGCTCTCCCTGCTCGCACTTCCCGCAATCGCCCAGGACAAGCAGGAAAAAGAAGACAAGGAAGAAAGCCGCGTCGAAAACGCGGGCAAGGTCCTTCAGGAAATTCTCAACGCTCCCGATAGCATTCCGCAGGACGTCCTCGACAAGGCCGACTGCGTCGTCATTCTTCCTTCCGTCTTGAAATTCGCCATCGGCTTCGGCGGCAGTTACGGCCGCGGCGTCATGACCTGCCG